>Ga0213882_10000087_pt1 | contig 45121 bp, 50 predicted proteins | sample BarmaccoBMER_R09_FD_160106 | JGI IMG/M metagenome (GOLD analysis project Ga0213882, IMG submission 160106) | Barbacenia macrantha exposed rock microbial communities from rupestrian grasslands, the National Park of Serra do Cipo, Brazil - ER_R09 ...
CACGGACGGTGACACCACATGAGCTGCCCTCGGGCAACGCCCGCGTCGTGAGCTCGGCTAACCGGTCGAGGAACCCGTGCAGGGTGTCGGTGCCCAACAACAACGCCTGCAGCTCCGACAACCACGCGCGGTCCGACGGGGACGACGACGGTGACATGGCGGGATACCGGCCGATCCGTGGGTATCTCGCTCCGCAGCGGCTACCGCAGATGTCACGTCTAGACGGCGTGCACGAAAAAACCCCGGCAACACGCCCACCTTACGACATCACGGAGCGGCATCGCCAGCGCCACCCTCGCCCCCCGGCGCTAGCAGGGACAGTCGAGCGTGAGAGCGGGTCCGATTCGATCATGATAGCCGCCTCCCGGCGCCGATACACCAGGGCGTGTCCCGTGGATCTTTCGGGTGGGATGCGATGGATCGTCCCAGTGCATGGTCGCCATGACCGGACTGAGGAGCAGTGGGCGCGGCTGGACCGTTGTCGCCCGACCGGATGTGCGGGATGGACCCATCATGTGACCGGCGGGGTCCCACCCGATGAGCGGGCGGATCGGTGGAGGAGACGAGATGTGAGGAGTCAGGTTGACCGCGCGCGGGTGAAGCGGTGGCGTGAGTTGCTTGACAGTGAGCGGGACGCCGCCGCGTTGTACTCCCGGCTGGCCGAGGCGGAAACCGATGAGCGGCGGGCGATTTTCCAGGAGCTGGCGGGGATAGAACGCCGCCATGCCGCGCACTGGGAGGGCGAGCTGCGGGCGGCGGGGGCCACCATTCCCGCGCCCGGTCGGCCCAGTATGCGCACGAGGCTGCTCGGCCTGGCCGCCCGCCGGTTCTCCACCGCCGCGGTGCTGCCGCTGGTCGAACAGACCGAACGCCGTGATGCGTGTCGGTTCGTGGCGCCGGAGCACTGACGCTCCCCTCTGGACACCGGGGTATCAACTACGTAGAGTTAGATGCTATGGCGGACCCGCAGATGACGCTCGGTGTTCTAGCGGTGTGGGGGCGCTGCTCGATGGCCCCGGCGCCGAGTGGGATGGGTGGGAGGTCGTGCGCGCCAGTGGACCCGAGCCGGGCACGCGCCGTCCACGCCCTACGCCGCGGTCGTGACCGCGGTGGCTTGGCTATCGCCGGCGCCGGTGGGCGTCGAACACAGCAGCGTCAAGTGGAAGAGGACAACAATGGCGAACCTCAGTGTGGAAGATAAGTTCGGGATCAAGGTCGAGGGCAGGCCGGGGCCAGGGACACTCGACCAGATGTATTCTGTGCTCATCGGTCTCGTAGTGGTGGTCCTCGGAATCATCGGGTTCTTCCTGACGGGCTTCGACCGCTTCACCGAGATGACGGACCATGCGGTTTTCGGGCTCTTTCAGACGAACGGCTTCCACAACCTCGTATACATCATCTTCGGGTTGCTTTGGCTGCTGGGGGCGTTCCTGCTCACCCCAGCCGGCAATCAGGGGATGAACATCGCGGTCGGTGGCGCCTTACTGCTGGTCGCCGTATTGGGCTACCTGGGCTACTGGTCTTTGCTGTCTATCCCCGCCGGGGTTAACGGGGACAACATCCTGCACCTGGCGGTCGCTCTGGCAAGCCTGATAGTCGGTAGTGGCCTGCTCAGCGCGGGTAGTCGTTGATCCGCTACCGCGTAGACGTAGACAGAGGAGGCGAGCCTCCTGTGCCGTGTTCCCTGGGAAGAGTCATCGTGTCGGCAGCCGGGCCGGCCGAGCCTCGGCCGGCCCGGCTGCCTTGATAGGCCCGCTCACGCATCCGGCTGAGCCAGCGTGGAGACATTCGAAGTTCTGGAGGGCGGTTCGTCATCGGGTCGAAGGCCACCCGGTCCGCCTCAGTGCCGGGTAGCACGGTGTGCAGCGTCAACCTCGCGGCCTCCCGCCAGCCGCCGGCGCTGAGTCCGGTGTGGAGGGTGAACCGCAGCGGGTGCTCGCCTATCCACCGCTGCAACCGCGTCAACGGGCCGACGGTCGTACCGCACTCATCGATGGTTCCCTTCGAGCTACTGCCAGGGTCGTTCCCGCCGGACGGGATGGACAAACGGCAGAGGCCCGTTCCGGCTACCTGTTCGACCCGCGGGCGAAACCTTCCTCGACTACCCGCCGCGCTTCGTCGGCGCCGCCCCACCCGTCGACGGTCACCTCGTGGCTCTCTCGTCGTTTATAGGCGAGGAAGAAGTACGCGATCTCCTCGACGAGCTGCTCGGGGAGATCGACGAGGTCGTCCATGCTCTGCCAGTTCGGATCCCCGCAGGGCACGCAGACCACCTTGGGTTCGCGTTCGTCCTGGTCGCACAGCCACAACACGGCCACCGGCTTGGTGTGGATGGCGCAGCCCGGGAACGTTGGTTCGGACACGGTGATGAGGACGTCCATCGGGTCTCCATCGGCCGAGTACGCACCACGGATGAAGCCGTAGTCGGTCGGGAACACCACCGAGGCGGACAGGAAGCGGTCGAAGATCATGAGGCCGAGGTCGGGGTCGTACTCATATTTGTTCCGCGATCCCTTAGGAATCTCCACGATACACAGCAGCGGGTCGGTCATTCCGATGAGTTACCCCGACGGTGGCGTCGGGGAACCTCGTGGGGGTGTTGGACAGCGCGCCGGCGGGCCGGCGCCGCTGTCGGGGTCAGCCGGAGCCAGCCACCCGGTCGGTCATCGCCAGGAACCCTTGGGCATCGAGGCCGGCGCGGGTGGCGCCCACGCCGTCGAGCACGTCGAGCCGGGCGAACTGCTCGATGTTCTCCTTCGTCACCGCTCCGCCGTAGATGACCTCCGGGTCGCTCGCCCCGAGTCGGCGCAGCAAGTCCTTGAGGTCTGTGACCATCTCCCGGACGTACCCGGCCTCGGCCGCACGGTCAGCGCCGATGGCCCAGGCGGGCTCGTACACGACGAGCACGGCCTGCCGGCCGAGGTCGATGCGGGAGATCCCCTGTCTCAACTGGTGCTCGGTCTGCGCGTGGGCAACGGCTCCGGGCTCGTCCTCGCCGACGAAGAGGATGGGGGTGAGGCCCACCTCAGCGGCCGCCGCCACCTTTCTGGCGATCTGCTCGTCGGACTCGCCGGCGGCCCGCCGCTCCCTGTGCCCGACCAACACGTACTCTGCCAGGCCGGTCAGCATCATCGGTGAGATCTCCCCGGTATGGGGGCCTTCCTTCTTCCAGTGGCAGTTCTGCGCACCGAGGCGCACCAGCCGCTCGTCGACCACGGCCCGCAAGGGCATCAACGACACGAACGGGGGGCAGACGATGACGCCGGGCAGCTGCCGCCCTCGAGCGGCCCGCTCCCGAAGGCCCTCCTGTATCGCCTGGACCAGGGCCATCGCCTGGTCGACGGTGGTGTGCATCTTCCAGTTGGCGAGCAGGTACCTCACGGCCGTCCCCCAGCCCACGTCCGGGGACCATCGCTCGCATGGGCCCGCACGCCGTCAGGGGTAGGAGGTGACGGGCTCGGGCTGTACCCAGCGGCGCTCGATGTCGGCCGTGCGAACGGCGTCGAAGACCGCCTGCACCCGCAACCCCTCCTGGAGCGAAGGCTCGGGCGCGGCCCCCTCACGGACCACCGCCCAGAAGTTGCGGGCCACCCGCTTGAAGGCCTCGGTCGAACTCTCGTTAAGCGGGCCCTCACTCTGGAGCTCCTCACCGGCGCGTCCCCACCAGACGCGCCGATCGCCGTCGAGCCTTACCGTCCCCTCATCACCATGGATCTCGATGACGTCGCTGCGCCCGTGTCGGGCGGTGGCCACGAGGCTCACCATCCCGAGCCCCCCGCCGCGGAACCGCAGGAGCAGCGCGTAGGCGTCCTCGGCCGTCACGCGCCGCAGCTCGCCGTCATCCGCCCTGCGGACGGGCACGCCGACATCGGTGGCGGCGGCCACGGCGTCAACAGCGGGGAATACCTCCAGCAGAAGGTCGAGGTCATGCACCCCGTATCCCTGGAGCCGTCCACCCCCGAGTCGAGCGTCATGCGCCCAGGTGTAAGGACGTGAGTCGGGGTCGGCGTGGTCGGACTGGACCAGCGAGACCGACGCCATTCGTGGTCGTCCCACTATCTCGCGCGCGCGCTCGATGACCTGCCGGCGGGTCTCCTTCATCCGCAGCTCGTAGTCGACCAGACCGGCCACGCCGGCCGACCGGATGGCCGCCACGATGCGGCGAGCACCCTCGAGGTTGTCGGCCAGGGGCTTCTCGCACATCACATGCAGCCCCCGCTCGGCGGCGGCGACGGCAAACCGGACATGCGTCGCCACGGGGGTGGCGACGTGCACCGCCTCCAGCCCCGGCACCGACAGCAGCTCGTCGAAATCGCCGGTACCGAGCCCCACACCGGTCTCCTCGGCCAGTTGCCGGGCCCGCTCCGGCCGCCGCGACCACACCGCCACGGGCTCGAACTCCGCCAGCTCGGCGTAGACGGGCAGGGCGACCTTCCTCCCGTAGCCACTCCCGGCAACGGCGATCTTGATTGGTTTCTCCATGGCAGGCCTCTCCAGTCCAGGAACCTACCGCAGAACTGAACCCGCTGGCCTCGGCCCGCGCCCGTTCGCCAGCTGCCGCACCGGCTGCTCACCCCGGCCCACCGGTTCGGCGACATATTTATTGTCACAACAGTCACAGGCGCCTCCCCCGTCTCAGAAGTTACATCTTTCAAATTGGCAGTCCCTCTCATACTGCCACTTCCCTCAGCTCGCGATCGAGTGTAAACTCTGATTACGAACCCAATAGTGAAACGGTCGCGTTCCGAGTCTGATCGAGTGCCAGAACATTCCTCGCGGGGTTGGAGGTAGCATTGAATGAGTTTGGGGAGCCGAACCTCGGTGGCTGGTGGGTGGGCCTGATCATCGGGTTGGTGGTCGTGGTGGTTGTGGTGGTCGTCGTAAGCGTGCTCCTGGTGCTTGCAGCGCGGATCAACTCGCGGGCGCGCGCAGTGGTTCGCGAGCTCGAGGCGACACGGTCGACCACGCAGCCGCTCACGGAGCTGCACCGCACGAACGAGACACTCCAGAGCATCCTCCGGGGCGCTCGGTCCGCTCGACAAGCATTGGGGGGGTAACGATGGTCTTAGCTCTCGCCGCCGAGGAAATCACATTCTGGCAGATCATACTGGTTGTCGGGGTGGTCGTGATAGTTGCCGTGATCGCGCTTCTCAGCCTGCTCCTCTCCTTCGTCGGCTCCATCGAAGCCGGCGTGCAGCGAGTGGAGGACGCGGCGCGGGGGGTCGCCGGCAACACGGCCAACATCAAGGTCGCGCTCACTGTCGCGGACAGCCTGGACGAGGTCGCGGACGAAGCGCGCCGCCACGCTCAGCTTCTGGGGGTGGGGGCGTGATGAGCACGGGACTGCTGGTTGTCCTCACCGTCGTCGAGATCGTGGCCCTGGTGGTCGTGTTGGCGCTGTTCGTCATATTGATCACTCGCCGGCTGCGCTCGCTCGCCGACACCCTCCAACGGGTGAGTGGGGTGGTCATCGGGTCGATCCAAGGGGACGTGTTTCTGGTCGGCGCCGGCGCCGCGATCCTGAACCGGAAGCTGAACGCGATCGCGGGCATGCTGCCGGCGATCGCGGAGAAGGCCGAGTCGCTGCCTGCGCAGCAGAGGCAGGCCCGGATCCCACACCAGACGCAGGCCGCCCCGACCTCCGGAACGGGTTGGCGACCTGCGGTGGCTCAGGACCCCGCGATAGGGCGCGGGTAGACGAGGAGGCGACGAATGGCACTGTGGTGGATCGGAAACGCGATCTTCTTCTTCCTGATCATACCCGTCGTGGTGGTGCTCCTGCAGCGCTTGGCGAGTTCCGCCCTCGACGTCGGGAAGCGCATCGACACCATTCATGATCAGGCTGGGGGTCTCGTCGTCGCAGTCGACGATATCAAACAGCTGAGGTCCACCCGTGACGCCGTGAGACGGGTGGGGGCCGGCCTCACCCGCTATGTGAAGGCGGTTGCCCGCATCCTGTGAGGAGCGAATTGTCATGCCAGTAGCCGCTATATTCACCATCGTCGGCGCAGGGCTCACCGTGCTGGTGCTCGCTGCCTACCTGATCAGTATCGCCCTCGTTCTCCGGCGTGTCGACGCCAGGCTCCGCGCAGTCACCACCGGCCTCCACGTGGTCGCCGACAAGACCGAGCCGGTCGGATCGATCATCGGGGAGATCAACAGTGACCTCGCCGGGGTGAACGACGCCTTGCGGGCCGTGCTCGGCCGCAGGTAACGAGGGCTGTCGTTGCCGGCATCCACACCACCGAAGAGTCGCGCCCTCCGACCCCCGTGGAAGCGGGTTCCCGATGACGCGCGAGACGCGCGTCATCGGGAACCCGCATGTACTGGAGGTGCGTGGGGTGTCAGTTCGGGCTCGTCACGGGCCACCGCGCGATGCATTGGTCGCTAGTCGTAGGTGACGATCGATACACGCTCGACCTTCAACGGGTCGCGCACCATGTCTGCGGGAATGTAGGCCGGCGCGTCGCGCACGATGGGGACCACGGTGACGGTCAGCTCGGTCGCACCCGCCTGCTCGATGCGGCGCAGACTGTCGGTGATGATGACGTGATGTTCCTCGGGGAGCAGCGCGTGAGGGGTTCTCAGGTCGTACGGCCGCCGTTTCTCCGGGACCTCGCAATGGCTCTCGTCACCATAACAGCCGCCGTGCCCGAACACGTAGAACGAGCCGGCGTACCCCGACTCGGGGGTGAGCGCGGTGTTCTCGTCAGCGTCAGGATGGTTCAAGAACACCCGTCCTTCATAGGAAGGCCCGGAGTGGTCGATCCCGTACAGATGCAGATCCGCCCGCTTGTATCGATTGTCGAGCCCGCCGAGATCGACGTGCACCGGCTGGCTTACCAGCTTTGGGCTCATCGTCAGCTCACCCCTGAATCACGATCTCGCTCGACGCATACTCGTAGCCGAGCCGGTGGATATCCATAACATCACCGACGGTGACATTGAACGGCGGGAGCGGCTTACCCAGTGTCATCGGGTCGGGACCCCCGTTGGGGTTCTGTACCTGCCATAGGTACCAGAGCCGATCCACCATGCAGTGGTGTGCCCAGAACACCGGGTCATAGGCGGACCAGGGGACAACACCCATCGTCCCCCCCACCCATCCGTGGACCTGGTTGTGGGGTTGGACCGACTGACGCCAGAAATCCGCCCAGCTCGTTAAGGCGAGGATGGTGTTCACATCGTCGACGGTCGGCAGGTTGGCCGGGTCATCGGGGTTGCGGGATGTTTCGGCCGGCCATCCCGGCTGCGGGTTCATCACCTGGATCTGCGCCTTGAGCAGCGGGTTCGGGCTCCCACCAGGACCGACGGCATCGGTGTAGGCCGACGGCAGGCCGTCGGTGTGCGAGCTGTTCGACGTCCAGTCCCACCAGGGCAGCGTCACTCCCGCGCCCTGGTCCTCAAGGAACAGCTCGAAGAAATAGAGGTACGCGCGGTGCCACGCCAGCCACAGCTCCACGTTATGCCTGCAAGCGAACTGGGGAACGCCGTGAATGCCGGCCTGAAAGTTGTAACCCCGGTTGTCACCTACCTGCATCATGCTGTTGACGGCCTGACGGAACGCCGCAAGCTCGTCCGAGCCCAGGTTGTTGACGTTCTTACGCAGCCTGAGACCACCGACACCAGCTCCACCGGAACCGGCCCCACCCGTGGACATCGGATATCCTCCTTCGGGACCGCTCATCCAGAACTGGACCTTCGACCACCTTACCATCCAAGGTGACGTGGATCACTGTTCTGTGGTGTTGTGGTAACCGTTCGCAGTCGCGGACGGTGCGTCGGTAGCGAGTGTCCCATGAGAATGCGCGTTCGACTACCCAGCGGCGGGGTGGCACGGGAAACCAACGGGCTTACCCGATGCGCCTGATGATCCTCGGTGTGAGCCGCGGCGTGGGGGTCAGTGACCGTCACCGTCGCCGGTGGCTGAGCCCTGCGCGGCAGCGCCGGGTGGGGTCGGCGTCGTCGCGGCGTGTTCGTCCGGCGGAGCGGGGAACACGTGGTGCTGGGGGGCGGGCATGGGGGTGTCGGCGCCCTTCACGCTGGCCCAGGTGGCCTGGTTGAACTGTTGCATGTCGATCTGGTCTTCCTTGGTCAGGTCCTGGGCTTGGGACTGGGCGGCCAGCGGGGCGTTGACCGGGTTGGTCTCCTGGAGGTTCTGGGTGGGTCTGGTCGCGGTGTAGGGGGTGGAGTCGGGCCTGGTGGTGAAGGCGGCGAGCATGGGGGTGGCGTAGGCGTCGAACTGGGTCAGTGGCCGGAGCCCGACGATGAGCTCGATGGTGCGCAGCATGGAGGCGGTGCTGTAGAAGGTGGAGTCGACCCGCCCGGTGTGGGTGTAGGGGCTGATCACCTCGGCCACGGTGCGGTGGGCGTCGATGTGGTCGGGGCCGTCCTGGGCGTCGTCCTCGGTGACGAAGATGGCGGTGGTGGCCCAGTACTTCGAGTGGGAGACGGCGTCGACGAGCCGGCCCAGGGCCCAGTCGTTGTCGGCGGTGTAGGCCCGGGGGGTCGGCGCGCCGAGCCTGGTGCCCGCGTTGTGGTCGTTGGGCAGGCGAACCAGTTCGACGGTGGGCAGGTTGTCGCCCGTGACGTAGCCGTCGAACTCCTTTTTCCACTCGGTGAACCGGGCCGGGCCGCAGGTGGCTTTGCGCGGGGTGAAGCTGTTCGGGCTGTCCGGGCAGGACAGGTCGAAGCCGCGGAAGGCGTGGTCGGTGTGGGCGTCGAGCACCGGGTCGGTGGCCTGGGAGCTGCCGTCGGGCTGGGTGGTGACGTAGAAGCCGTAGTTCCGGAAGGAGATCTTGGCCGCGGCCAGCCGGTCCCAGATGTAGGCCTGGGCCGGGTCGCGGTTCGGGGCGGTCGCCGGGTCGCCGCTCTCCGAGGGGTAGGGCGCGCCCCGAGAGGAGTAGTTGGCGGGCCAGACCTGCTCGGAGTAGGGGTTGGAGTCGGCCGCGACGGCCCAGTTCCAGCCCTGGGCGCTGACCTCGGCGTCAGCGTAGAAGTTGTCCAGGGTGACATAGTTGCTTTCCAGGGTGCGGGCGTTGGGCGCGGACTCCGGGCCGAACAGGTTCAGCGTGGGGTCACCGTCGCCCTTGCCCAGGCTGCCGAAGACCTGGTCGTAGGTCCGGTTCTCCTTCACCACGTAGATCACGTGCTGGATCGGGCTGCGCTGCCCGGCAGTGCCCGGCACGATGGCCGAGCTCCTCCCCTGGGCGCGGACCTCGCCGTGGGAGCCGAACCCGTCGTTGCGGGCGACCTGCCCGGTCCACTTCTCCAGCTGGTCGTCCCTGGCGGGGATCGCCACGGTGGACAGCGTGCCGACCATCATCGAGCCGGCGTACTGGTCGGGGGTGGGAGTCTTGGGGTCGTACGGGTTGGGGTGGCCTGGCCCGTTGTTGGGACCGGCGCCCAGGCCCTTGCCGTTGGTGACGAACAGCGCCCGGTCGGTGGTGACCAGCGCGGTGGGGTACCAGCCGGTCGGGATCAGACCCTTGACACGTCCCGACGCCGGCTCGACGACGGCGATGTCGTTGTTGCCCGCGTTGGCGACGTAGAGCGTGCGCCCGTCCCCGGACAGCGCCAGCGCATCGGGGTTGCTGCCGACCTGCGCACCCCGGTAGGGGGCGAGGCTGATGACGCGGGTCACCGCCGCGGTCGCGGTGTCGACCACACTGACCTCATCGGAGTCACCGTCGGCCACGTACAGGGTGCGCCCGTCGGCGGAGACCACCGCCTTGTTGGGGTGCGTACCGACGGTGATCGTCTTCTGCTGGGCCGGCTCGGGGCCGGTGAGATCGAACACCGAGACGGTGTCGGCGCCCTGGTCGGTGACATAGGCATTGTGCCCATCGGCCGAGGCCACCACGGCGTAGGGACGGTGCCCGGCGGCGGTGGTGTGCACCGCACCGGTCGCCAGGTCCACCACCGACAGCGCGTCAGCCTGCTGGTCAGCGACCAGAAGGCGGTGTCCGTCCGGGGTGAGCGCGATGCCGGCCGGCAGCGGGTTGATCTTCGCCCCGGCCGGGGTGGTGGTCGGCAGCGGGATCGGCGTGCCTTCGGCGAGCGCGCCGCCACTGACCGTGTAGCGGCGGATGAGGTTGTTGCCGCCGCCGCTGGCGTAGAGCGTCCTGCCGTCCTGGGCGAAGGCCAGGCCGACGAACAGCGCCTGGGGGGCCGGGTAGGACAGCGTCTGGGTCACCTTGGCGGTGGTGGTGTCGATGACCTGCAGGGACTGCGCGCCCTGCCCGTCGTTGCTGACCACCAGCCACCGGCCGTCCGGCGAGCTCACCGCACCCAGGGGTAGATCACCCAGGTTCGTCTGCCTCCCCGCCGGGGTGACCGTATAGCCGATCGGGGTCACCCCCGTGCCGTCACCTCCAGGCCCGGCGTGTCGGAGCCCCACGGCCAGCGCGGTGCCACCCAGCGCGAGGCCGGCGGCCAACGCGACTCCGATCACGACCCGCCACCGACGCTTGCTCCCAGCGCTCATCAGCCACCGCCCTTCCCGATAGCCCAAGCAACAGTTGCCACAAGTAGCTGTAACGTTATGCCGATCCGATGGCCGGCATCTTTCGATAAGGTGCAAGGACATTAACCGGGGACATGCTCTCGGTAACCGAGACCCGCCGCCAGGTTGTTCGTGCATCCGTTCCCATGATGGCGGACCAACCGTACGTCGTCCAGTTGAACCGCGGGCCGACGGAGGGTTAAGAGGTCTTTTCGCTAAAAGCGAGCGTTCCCCATCGCGCAAGCCCTCGACGACCCGACGAGCCGAGCCGTCGCCCGCTTATGGGGCGGGCGTGGGTCGACCTGAGGAGGGTCGGGGCGGTGTGACCGGCGGTTGGGCCATCGATCCGGCACGGGTGTCTGGAGCCGGCTGGGGACGGTCGTGTGCCGGCAGGTCCTCTCACACACCGTCACAACCGCGACCTCGAACCGCACGCCCGCGCTGTCTCCCCCAGCCACCGATCACACCGAGGGCGACCCTGCTTGCTGAGGGTGAACGGGCTGAGACCAACGGGGGAGGAGGGGATGACGACACACCCCACGAGGGACGGCCACCGACCTGACACGCCGAGCTTCGCCACACACCACCGTCGGCGACGGACATGTAACGCTTCGCAGCGAACAGCGATGACAACGGTAGGCGCACGAGACCCCGATCCCCGGCAGGTGAAGCCTTGGCCACCCAGACAGCTCTCCCACCCCCGGCTAGCGCACCGCCCCCACTCGCTCCCTCGGCTCCGCCGGTGAAGTTCGCCAGACGCGCCCAGGACGCCTGCGCTCCGCACGCCGATGTGCTCGCAGGACAGCTGTACGAGCACCCGTCGATGGTCCAGGCCGGCTACCAAGCTCGCACTCTCTCCGTTCTGCTCGATGACCCCGCCGCCGCCGCACTATCCCTGCGCGCCCATATGGAACCGGCTGACCTGATGGCGCTGATCCTCATCCTCGCCGAGACGGCCGCGGACGTACTACGCGAAAGAGGCGAGGTGACACTTCACCGCCCGAACCGAGACGATCAAAGTCCCAATCTCCGGACTTGAGATAACGTCCTGAGACACGACAACAATGAAATCATGCATCACAGCGTGAGCCGCAGAGAAGCTCGCTGGTGAGCGTCGTGGCGCCGGTGGGGTCGCAACGATGCGGCAAGGGGCGGCGGCACCACTACACTCGCCTGGTATGGGTGACCTGACCGCTGATCTGATGGGGTGTTCCGCCAACGGTCAGGTCGCCGCCGCGACGAACTCACCGTGGCGCTGGCTGTCGCAGGTGCGCTGGATGTTCGACACATCAGAACTCGGCCTCCTCGGACGAGCGGACATGACCCTACAGGTGGAGAGCACGAAGCTCCGAGAGGGCTCACAGACATTGCTGGAGGCGAAGCATCACCTTCACCGAGAGGGGATCGGCAACGCGACCGCCCCGCGCGATGTGGGCGGAGGTGGATACCGGTGGGTCGTCCAGCTGCCGATCCAGTTCCTGGTAGGTTACCGTGACCTCAATATGCGGGACGCCGCCCATCTCGGACACGCTGAGTTATTGCTGCTGGACGACAGCTGGATAACCCGAGACGAACTGCACCAGGCTGTCGCGGGAGAGCTGATCGGCGTCGCGGCGACGGAGCCCAGCGGTGGCTCGAACCTGGCGACCGCCTCGACGACGATCGCGGTGCCGACTCCCTCGGGGTGGGAGCTGACAGGCGAGAAGAAGTGGATCTCAAGGATTGAGGAGGCCGGAGCTTTTGTCATCTTCGCGCGGGTCCACGACGACATCGCGGCGTTCTACGTCCGCTCGACGAACGAAGGCCTCACGAGGGCGTCGCTCGTGCCCTCGGGGTTGACGGGGTGGTCCTGGGGAAGCCTGGTGATGAACTGCGCGCGCGTCCGTACCACCGACATGATCGGGGGCGCGACCGCCGGCGTGTCTCTGTTCCGACGTCATTTCGCGCGGTACCGGCCGTTGGTGGCCGCCACCTGTCTCGGGGCGGCCGCCGCGAGCATCGACCACTGGGTCGGTTTCGTGCTCTCACGCTCTGACGGCGGCCGGGTGCTCATGGGAGGAGCGCTGGAGAAGATCGGGCAGTGCCGAAGCCGCATCATCCTGGCGATCTCCGGCCTGATCGCGGGAGCCCTCCACACCGCTGATCCCGACCCGATCTGGGCGAAAATGGCGAAGGCACATTCGGTGGAGGTCGCTTTGCGGGCCGCGCGGTCCGCGGCGCGGTCGATGGGCGCGCAAAGCTATGAGGCGGAGCACCCGGTTCGACGGATACTCCGCGACCTGGAGGCGTTCGAATACGCGGACGGAGCCGTTGACCCGCTTTTTCGGTCGTCCGGATACGCCTACGTGCGGCAGATCGCTGACGGGGACGGGTGACGCCGTTCACCGGCCACGTGGGTTCAGTCACCGTCGGGGTGCGGTCGGTGCCCTCGTTCCCGCGCCGGTACGCCGACGACGATGACGCCCTCGGGCACATCTCGCAGCACAAGGGACTGCGAACCGACAAGCGCCCAGCGGCCGACGCGAACCCCGGCCGCTATGGTCGATCCCGAGCCGATCGAGGCGCCCTCGGCGAAGTAGGGCGCCTCCAGAACGACAGGCGTGCCGGCGCGCCACACCATCGACTTGTCGTTGATGGTCTTGACGCCTGCGCCGAAGAAGACGCGGTCCTCGACGACTGTTCCACCGGTGATGTGCGTGTGCGGTGACGACCTGACGTTGTCGCCGAGCTGGGAGCCACGCTCGACGCACACGAAGTGAGCGAGCTGAGTGCCTGCGCCCAGCCGCACCGCGGAGCGTATGAGGGTGTGATGCCCGATATGTACCTGCTCGCCGAGGACGACGTCGGAATAGACATGGGCACCGGCGCGAATGATGGATCCGGCACCTACGGTGCACGTGCCCGCGTGCCCGTCGTACCGGCTACCCATCGCGTACCCGAACTCCGGCTTGCCGACCACGCAGTGCTCCTCGACGACCACCCCTTCGCCGAGGACCACTCCGCCGTGGATGACAGCGCCGGGCCCGATGCGACAGCCACGGCCGATGACGATCGGCTGCGCGCTGCCGGTGAGGTCAACCGGCTCGAAGACGGCCGAACGCGCGACATGGGCACCGTCGTCGATCTGGACGTTCGGGTCATCCCAGCTCAGCGGCAACGGCGACTCCTGTCCAGACCGCAGTGAGGCGGGTGCCGCCTACCACGACATCGCCGGTCAGCGCAGCTTAGCTCCCACACAGATCAGCTTCTCGCGGAAGTTCTCGTAGCCGCGGTCCAGCAGAGAGACTCCCGTCACCGTCGAGTCGCCCTGCGCTGCGAGTGCGGCCAGCACGTAGGAGAAACCCGCCCGCAGGTCAGGGACGTGCACGTTCGTTCCTTGCAGCTTCGTCGGTCCGACCACTACGGCGGAGTGTTGGTGATTCCGCGACCCGAAACGGCAAGGGGTGCGCCCGAGGCACTCGGTGAAGACCTGCATCTGGGCACCGAGGGCCTGGAGTGCCTTCCCGTACGCCAGCCTGTTCTCGTGCACCGTCTCGTGCAGCACGGTCACACCGTCCGCCTGCGTCAGTGCGGTGATCATAGGCGACTGCCAGTCTGTCATGAAGCCGGGATGCACGTCTGTCTCGACGACCAGCGGGCGCGGCATGGACTTCTCCCGCCAGAACGTCACCTCGTTGCCGTCGCTGGAGAAGTCGAACTCGCCACCCGCGCGCCGGTAGACATTCAGATACGTGCCAAGATCGGCCTGCCGGACGCCGCGCACAGTGATCCGTCCATCGGTCGCCAGCGCGAGGCTCGCCCAGGAAGCCGCTTCGAGGCGGTCCGGGATGGCGGTGTGTGAGACCCCCCTCAGGCGGGAGACACCGGTGACCTGAATGACGCGGCCGGGCTGTACGGTGATCAACGCACCCATGCGCTGGAGCATGGAGATCAAGTCGATGATCTCCGGCTCGGTCGCGGCGTTGCGTAGCTCGGAGTCACCCGCGGCGACGACCGCCCCGAGCAGGAACTGCTCGGTCGCACCCACGCTCGGGTACTTCAGCTCGACGACCGCGCCCTTCAGGCCGCCCACCTCGGCCGTCAGCTTGAAGCCGGTATCGGTCCGCTCGCTCATCGCGCCGAACGCGCGAAGCACCTCCAGGTGCAGGTCGACCGGACGCTCGCCGATGCTGCAGCCACCGGGCTTCCAGACCTCGGCGTGGCCGGTGCGGTGCAGCAGCGGCGCGCAGGTGAGCACCGGGATCCGGCTCCGCACATGGAAGTACTCCAGATCGCGCGTCGCGGCGGTGTGGACGTCACGCGCCTCGATCCGCAGCCGGCCGTCCACCGGCTGCGCAGTGGTGCATCCCAGCACCTCGAGCAGCTCGGTCACCAGCCGGGTGTCGACGATCTGCGAGATGTTCTGGATGAGCACAGGCTCCTCCGTCAGGAGCGCCGCGACCATCAGCTTGGGGACCGCGTTCTTCGAGCCGCGGATCTTGACCGTTCCGCCGAGCGGGATGCCGCCTGTCAGGTGTAGCGCGTCACCGTTGTCAGTCATGGGGCAGGGAAGCTCCTCGTGTGGATTTCAGGTCCGACTGCGTGGACGCGCGATGCGCCCGTCGGTTGCCCTGTGGGGCCACGGTACCGCTCGGTGGCTCGCTCCTCCCCCGGTAGCGCCGGCCGTCACCAGCTGCCGATCGACCAGCTCACGGCGGCCCGAGGCATCCGGTGACGTCGCACACGACCTGCTGGACGCTAGGCACGTAGCCTGGGCTTCACACCCTCGCCGATGCTCCGGGGCAGCGGCCGTGCGGCATCGGTGAGAGAGTCCTCCGGTGGATGGAGGTGTGGCGATGGATCAAGGCACCCAGACGGTCGGTACGCGGCTGCGCGAGATCCGTGAGGCGCGGGGCAAGACGCTTGTGGTGATCGCTGGGATCTCCGAGAGCTACCTGTCGCTGCTGGGGACCGGCAAGCGCGCTGAACCGGCGCTCGCGGATCGTGGCTCTGGCCAACGCGCTGGAGGTCTCACCGAGCGGGCTGTTCGACCTGGGCGCCTCACCGCTACCGGCCGATCCCGCTGCCGAGTCGGCCATCGGTGCGATCCGTGAGGCGATGCAAGCCGTCGCGATGGGCATACCCGGTGGGCAGGCACAGCCGGTAGCGCGGCTGAGGGTTCGTGCCGAGACCGCGCTGGCCGCCAAGCAGGCATGCCGGGAGGCGGAAGTCGGGGCGATGCTGCCCGCGCTGACCCGGTGCCTGAGGCGGTGATCTCGCTGCGCGCGGCCGAGAAGATCAGTCCTGACAGGGTGCGCCGCCAGCCGGATACCCGTGCCTGTCCGGGCGCAGCCGCGGCGGGCGCCGGCCGCTGCTACGCCTACCGACTCGACGCCCCTGAACGGATGCCTCACCCTCCTCACCACCCTCGGTCGCCTCACCCGGCGGTGCCGCCCCCCATGACCGCCGCCGGGCGAGGTACCCACCACAGCGAGAAAGCCGTGACAGGGGGCTGGGCAGGGGTTCGAGGTCGACACCGGCCTGTTCGTGTCGGGCGTACCGGTAGTGGGCGCAGGGTTTATATCCTTTTAATCGAATGTTTACGACAAGTAAGGTTTTCGGCAAGCTCGGGTTCCACGGAGCGGTGGGAGCATCGAACGCGGTAACGGAAACGTAACCAGCCGAGAGGTGATGTGACATGCGACACAGCTACTGATCGGTATGAGCCGGCAGGGGACGGTCAGGGTACGCCCGAAACCCGCCATGAGTTAGCGATGCCGATCGTTCCGCTGGCGAGAGCCCTGGAACTTCCCTTGTGGTCTGTACGGCGATCGGTCACGAACAAGACAGGTCGCGCCGGTCAGCCCTGTCGCCAGCGTATTCCGCAGCAAGCGCCTGACACGCACCGCACTCGACGCAGTCACCGTCACCGGCCGGCCGCGCCACGAGACACCACAGTAGACATCACTCCATTGGAGAATCATGTATTGCCCTAGCGTCGCAGTCGGCTCGGTGTTCGGCCTCGACCGGGAGACGCTCGTCGACCTCACACAGCACGAGATCCGAGCCCTGCGGACCGAGTTCAACCTAGCCGACGCCCACACGCACCAGCGGCAGTCGCCGAGCCAGCGCAAGATCGTGGACCAGCTGCCCGAACTGTGGTACGAGGCTGAGGAAGGACTGCAGGAGACGTACGAACGTCATTTCACCGAGGTGTTCTTCCGGTTACACGGGCAGCCGACCGCCCTGGCTAAGGGGAAAACACTGCTCTCCTACGCCGCGTCGATCTCCACGATGGTTGCCGCTATGTTCCTCAAGCAGCAGCGGATGGCCGTCACTCTGGTCGAGCCGTGCTTCGACAACCTGCACGACGTGCTGGCGAACGCGGGCGTGCCGCTGTATCCGATCGACGAGTCCGCGCTCACCGACCCGGATATGATCTACAGTGAGCTCAGGCGGCGTGTCCGTACCGACGCGCTGTTCCTGGTCGATCCGGGCAACCCTACCGGATACAGCCTGCTGGCGCACGGGCGCAAGGGTTTCGAGGAAGTGGTGCGATTCTGCCGGGACCACGACAAGCTGCTGATAATCGACTTCTGTTTCGCCGCCTTCACCCTATCCGACTCCACACTCACGCGTTTCGACGTCTACGAGCTGCTGGAAGGCTCCGGCGTGACGTATATAGCGATCGAGGACACCGGCAAGACCTGGCCCGTACAGGACGCCAAGTGCGCGATGATCACGGTCAGTGACGATATCCGGGAAGCGGTCTACAACATTCACACCAGTGTGCTGCTCAACGTATCGCCGTTCGTGCTGAACATGCTGACGCAGTACATCAAGGACTCCATCGACGACGACTTCCGCTCGATACGTGACGTGCTCATGCGCAACCGCGAAACCGCGCGCAGCGCCCTGGACGGGTCCATCCTGCACTACCAGGAACCGGTCGTGCCGGTCAGCGTAGCCTGGTTTCGGATCGACCACCCGGAGCTGACCGCATCGGAGCTGCAATCCGACCTCCTCGGCGAGGGGGTGTACGTGCTGCCTGGCCGCTATTTCTTCTGGAGCCAGCCGAGCCGGGGTGACAGCTTTATCAGGATCGCCCTGGCTCGTGACCCGAAGATGTTCGCCACCGCGATGACCCGACTGCGCCGGGTACTCGATCGTCATGGCCGGTGACGAGTACGTCGACGCGGCGCTCTTCCTCGGTATGAACAGTACCGAGGAGCCGGTGCGGATCGCCTGCAAGTCTTTTTTCGCCGCCCGACTGTCCGGCCGCGTGGTGATGAGCCTGGAGCAGGTCGGCCGGTGTGACGACCTGGTGTGGCGATTCCCGCGTGCGGTGCAGGACGCCTATTACCCGTTCATGGACAACCTGCACACGGACATGCGTATCGAGCGGCGCGGTTATGACGCGGCCGACTTGCGAGTCGGCCCGGTGGCGGAGCTGAACGGGCTGGCCACGCACGAACAGCTGCTGGCGGCGATGGTCCTGAACGGGAACGGTGTGCTGTGGTCGGTCAGCCCGCGGTTGTTGGCACACGGTCGGCTGCCGATACGGGCGCCGGAGGCCGACGCGGAGCTGTCGTTCCCGGAAGCACTGGAGCGGCTCTACCGCACCTCGCTGGCGCTTCGAGTGCCGATGGCGGAGTTGTGATGAGGCGGCCCTGGACCGGGGTGATCGTCGCGTTGGTGACGCCGCTCACCGACGCCGGCGAGATCTGCGCGCCGGACATCGCGCGGCTGGTCACCTCGGTCCGACCGCACGTGAACGCACTGGTTCCGGCGCTCAGCACCGGTGAGGGCTGGGCCTTGTCAGACCGGCAATGGAACCAGCTGGTCGCCGGCACAGCGCGCCACGCCGGTGGGCTGCCGGTGCTGGCCGGGATCGAACGCCCGACGACCACCGAGGTGATCGCCCGAGCGCGGCTCGCGGCCGCGCTCGGCGCCCGTGCCGTCGTGGTCACCACGCCGTACGGGCCGCAGGTCAGCCAGCGGGAGATGTACCGGCACTACGCGGCCGTGACGCAGGCCGTCTCGCTGCCGGTGGTCGCGTACCACGAAAGCGCCGTGTCCGGCAACAGTCTCCACCTGGACACGCTGCTGCAGGTGTGCAGGTTAGCGGGGGTGGTCGCGGTCAAGGACTCCGGTGGCTCGGCCGCGTTCACGCGGCGCCTGATCGCGGCCCGTCCGGGAGTGCCGATACTCCAGGGCGTCGAAGCGCTGCTTCTGGAGGCGGGTGAGGTCGACGGCTACCTCGTCGCATTGGCCAACGTCGAACCGGCGCTGTGCACGGCGCTGTTCGTCGAGCCGTCCTCGGCACGGGCGGCCGAGGTGCGGGCCGCCTGCGAGCGGTACGGGCTGGCGCGGCCGGACTGGTATCGCATGATCAAAGCCGAGCTGCACCGGCGCGGAGTGCTCACCACGGCTCGGATCATCCAGACACAGGAGCGTCAGCATGAGGACCACGACGATGGACAGTTCCCTCAAACGCCTGTTCATCCACAACCGCTCGCTGCCCAACGCCGACCGCTACACGCAGATCGAGCGGATCGAACGGGACTGGATCATGCCGAAGGTCGCCGCCCTCATTGCGCGTACGCCGCCGGTCGGCTCGCGTACGCAGTGGGTGGCGGCACTAGAGGGACTACTGGACGGTGAGCAGAAAGGCACACCCGCCGGTCACTACCTGGCCGAGGAGGCGAGCCGTGAGCAGTTCACGCTCGTGGTCCGGGAGTTCGCGCTGGATGGGCTGACCGAGGCTCAGAACTTCTTCCCGATCATCCCCCGTCTGCCGATCAGGGCGCAGATGGCGGTGATGCGTGTACTCATCGACGAGTTCGGTTGCGGCAACCTCCAGCAGGCCCACTCGCAGCTCTATCGCAACCTGCTGACAGAGCTGGGGTTGCCGCTGGACCTGAACCACTATCTCGATCACACCAGCGACGAGACGTATGCCTTCCTGAACGTCTTCTACTGGCTGACACAGCGTGTGCCCGACGTGGAGTACTTCCTCGGCGCGCTGGCCTACCTGGAGGCGAGCATCCCGGCTGCGTTCACCGTCCAGGTGCGCGCGTGCGAACGGCTGGGCATCACTCACGGACGCTATTACAGCGAACACGTGCACATCGACGACTTTCACCGGAAGGAGATGCAGCTCGCCATCCGGGAATGCGGCGCGACGCGCGCCATGGACCCGACCAAGCTCTGGATCGGTGCCCTCCTGCTCTCGGAGCTGATCGGCACGGCCTTCGAGGCCGCGGTGCGGCGTGCGCGGGAGGAAGCGTGAGCGAGCCGCGCCACCCGAGCGGCTCCCCGGCAGGCCCGGTGACCGAAGCTCTGCCCGGCGAGTGGGTACGCGTCCGGGTGGACGGGCGGGAGTACGTGATCGCCGCAGCATGCCCGCACCGCAAGGGGCGACTCGTCCACGGGTACGTCAACGTCCGCACGCTGCGGATCACCTGCCCGCTGCACGGCTCGACGTTCGATCTCGCCACCGGCTGCCCCACCTCAGGTCCCGGCACCGGTCCGCTGGCGGTGCACCGCACGCAAGCCCACCCTCCCGACACCGGTCCCGCAGCCGAAGCCCGCCCCCGACCCGAGGACCCTCACCCCCAAGCCGGCATCGCAAAGGACGCGAACCACCGGCAGGACGGCAGGACCGGATCATGACCTCACCCGCCACCGACACCGCCGGATACGAGCCAGAGCAGGTATGGCTGCCGGCATCCGAACAGCTTTCAGAGTGGGACGCCGCCTTCCACGACCTGCTGCTCGGCGACGAGGTGCGGATGACCGCGTTTCGTACCGCCATCGCCGAGACGGTACGGCCTGGCATGACAGTCCTCGACCTGGGAACCGGCACCGGCATCCTGGCCCTGTGGGCGTTGGAAGCCGGAGCCCGGCGGGTCTACGGGATCGACCTCAACGCCTCCGTCCTGCATACCGCGACCGAACGGGTAGTGGCCGCCGGCCACGGTGAGCGCTTCCATCCGATCCACGGCGTGTCCTTCGACGTGAGCCTGCCCGAGCGGGTCGACGTCGTCGTTTCGGAGATCATGGGCAACCTGGCCGACAACGAGGGTCTCGTCGCGATCCTCGCCGATGCCCGTCGGCGGCTGCTAGCCGACGGCGGCCTGATCGTGCCCAGCCGAGTGGAGAGTTACCTCGTGCCGGTCGCGGCCGAGCGGGCGCACGAGCAGGTGAGTCGTGGTGACCCGGTGGACGCCGGCGGCCCAGCGCCGTTCGCTGAGCGGCTGCGCCGCCGCAGTGCGCGCAGCCCGTTCGATCTCTACTACGATGTGGTCATTCCCGTTCGCACGTATCTCGCCACGCCGAGGGTGGCTCGGCTGTACGACCTCGCCGCCAGCATACCACCCGCGGCAGCCTCCTACCAGGTGCCGCTGGTCTACACCGCCCGGCACGACGGGCTGCTGACCGGCTTCAAGGGCTATTTCGTGGCGACGCTCTCGGACACGGTGGCGCTGGACATCTCCAGTGATGACATAGCGGGCCGGGCTACCTCCGACAGCTGGAAGCACTGCTACCTACCCATCGCGGAACCGGTGCCGGTACAGCGCGGCGACCGGATCGGGCTCATGTTCAGCCGATCGTGCGCCGACCGGACGGCCGGACCCTTCCGCCAGAGCTACCGCTGGGAAGGCCGGGTGATCTCGCGGGGCGCGACGGTGGCCCACTTCGCGCAGAGCACGGCGGAAGCCCCGCAAAGCGCGCGCGGCACATAAAGATGGGCCGCGGAGCGCGGACACACACCACCGAAACCGGCGATCCTCGTCTGCCGGCGAGCAAAGACACGATCACCGTCTTCACCGACCTGAACTGTTCGTTCGCGCACGTCGCCGTCCACCGGCTGCACGAGACCCGACGGCAGCTCGGTCTGGAGGGCCGCCTCTGGTTCGACCTGCGCGCCTTTCCGCTGGAGCTGTTCAACCGCGAGGTCAATGCGCGCCCCGGCGTCGACTCGGAGACCGCGGTCCTCGGCGCCATCGAACCGGCGGCCGGCTGGCGACTATGGCAAGGACCGGACTGGACCTACCCGGTCACCACGCTTCCGGCCCTGGAGGCCGTCCAGGCCGCCAAGGCCCAGGGATGGCACGCAAGCGAACAGCTCGACCGGGCGCTCCGGCGCGCCTTCTGGGCACAGGGCCAGTGCATCGCGATGCGGCATGTCATCCTCGACGTCGCACAGGAAACCGGTGTCGTGCATACCGACACCCTCGCTGCCGCACTCGACCAGGGCCGCTACCGGGCGGCGGTGATGGAGCAGTACCGAGCCTCGCGCGAGGGCCGCGTCACCTGCAGCCCGCACATCTTCCTGCACGACGGGACGAACATCGCTAATCCCGGCATCTCGGCCCGCTGGCTCGGTGGCGACTTCGGTGTCGGCTATCCCGTCGTGGATGAGGACCGGCCAACGGTCTACGCAGACCTGCTCACCCGAGCCGCGCAGATCCTCGACTCCCACTGACGATCTTCGGCGCTCGCGCCCCCGGTCGCCGGTCGATGACGGTCCGACCGGCGACCGGGGGCGTGGGCGGAGCTCAGCGACGAGCAGCGAGGCCGGACTCGGTCGGGAGGCCGGCCCCCACCCAGTCCTGGATGCCGTCGGCGTACTTGCGCACGTCGCGGTACCCCATGCTCTCCAGCTTGGCCGCAACCTGTCCACTGTTGGGACACGCGGTGTTGGAGCAGTAGGTGACGATCGCGGCGTTCGTGTCCGGCAGCAGCGTGGCGGCGCGGTCCTCCACCTCGTCGGCGACCAGGTTGAGCGCGCCGGGCAGGTGCTGCTGGGCGTAGTAGCTCTCCGGCAGTGCATCAACGAGCACCACGCTGCCGGCCTCGATCGCGTCCTGGAGCTCCGCACGACTGATGACAGTGGTCACGTCTGGACTTCCTTCCTTTACTGGACTACAGTCCGCTTATGTCGCTGAACACTAGCGGACCGCAGTCCTCTTCGTCAAGCACGGCCGGGCATGCACCTCGACCGGAACGGGCCGACGCGGCACGGAACCGACGCAGGATCCTGGAGACGGCGGCGCGGCTGTTCGACGAGCACGACGACCCGGCGGCGGTCAGCCTGGACACGGTGGCCGCGGCCGCCGGGGTGGGCAAAGGAACGTTGTTCCGGCGCTTCGGGGACAAGTCCGGCCTGGCCGCGGCACTGCTCGACGACCGTGAGCGCGAGCTGCAGGAGGCGATCCTGCACGGCCCACCGCCGCTGGGCCCCGGTGCGGAACCCCAGGAGCGGGCCGCCGCGTTCGTGGTGGCCTATCTGAGGTACGCGCTGACCAACCTCGACCTGGTGCGGATGTCCGAGACCGCCAGTCCCGGCGCCCGCTACCGCATCGGCGCCTACCGCTTCTGGAGGCAGCACCTGGACGTACTACTACGCGAGGCCGGCTGCCGACCGACGCCGGCGGGCATACTCGCTCACGCCCTGCTGGCCCCCCTCGCCGCCGACCACCTGCAAGCCCAGCTCGATGACGGTGCCACCGCTGAGACGTTGAACGAGGCACTGTCGGACTACGCCGCAGCCGCCTTCACTCGGTGATGGGCTTCGTCCCGCTCTGCGGCACGGATCGTTCGCGAAGCTGTCCTCGACATGTCATCAGCTGCTCACCGCAGGTGAGCCCCACCAGGTGATCATCATTGGATGGCCGTGGAAACGCTTCCCGCCGTACCCGTTCTCTCCGTCGGCCGTCGCGCCGCAAGCCTGGCCGTACTGGGTGACTCCACCGCGGCCGGTGTGGGTGACCCGTTGCCCGGCGGTGGCTGGCGCGGTTTCGGTCCGCTGCTGGCGGCGGCACTGGGGGTGCCAGGCGAGGTCCGCTACACCAACCTGTCCACCATCGGTGCGCGGATCGCCGACCTACGGTATGGGCAGCTGCCCGGTGCCGTAGCGGCGCGACCCGATGTCGCGGTGATCTCAGCTGGGATGAACGACACACTGCGGTCGGACTTCGACCCCGTCGCGCTACGCGACGACCTTGACATCGCGGTCACCGCGCTGCGGGCCGCCGGTGCCCTGGTGCTGATCACCCGGTTCCACCGTCATGGACGGGTCTTCCGGTTGCCCGGCCCGCTGCGCCGTGCCCTGCACCACCGGATCGGGCAGCTCAACGACGCCATCGACCAGGTGGTGGCCCGGCGCGGTGCGCTGTGCCTGGATCTCCACGTGATGCCCGGCGCCTACGACACCGCGGCGTGGAGCGTGGACCGTCTGCATCCCTCCGAGCGCGGACACCGATTGCTCGCCTCCGGTCTTGCCGACCTGCTCGCCGGTGTCGGGATCGCGGTGCCCCATCCGGTCGATCTGACCTGCGCTGATGGCCGACAGCTGACTGCCGCGGACCACGTCGCCTGGTTGGTCTGCCATGGCGTGCCCTGGTTGGTCCGGCGTGGCCGGGACCTGCTACCGCATGCCGCCGCAGTGGTGCTGCGGGAGCTGTTCGGTCGGCTGCGGCGGTAGCGCCGTCATGGAACCCGAGGAGTTCGCCAGGAGTTCCACGCCACAACACGAAAAGTTCGCCGTTACGGAGACGGGGCCCGACACGGTCGGCGCATGCGCGTTGCAATCGTGACTGAGACTTTTCTGCCCGTCGTCAACGGTGTCAGCAACTCGGTCGTGCGGGTGGTGGAGCACCTGGTCCGCAGTGCACACCAGGCGATGGTCATAGCCCCCGGCGCGGGGCCGGACAGCTACCACGGCGTCCCGGTGGTCCGGGTGCCGGCGGTGAACCTGCCGGTAGTCGACTCGGTACCGGTGGGCCTGCCCACCCGCAAGGTGGTCACCGCATTGCGGGACTTCGACCCGGACGTGGTGCACCTGGCCTCCCCGGTGATCGTCGGGGCGCTCGGGTTGTGGGCCGCCCGCAGGCTCGCGGTGCCCACAGTGGCCGTTTATCAGACCGACGTCGCCGGGTTCGCCGACTCCTACGGGCTGGGCTTCGCCGCCCGCGCCGCGTGGCGCTGGATCCAGCGGGTGCACAGCGGTGCCGACCGCACGCTCGCCCCGTCCAGCGCCGCGGCAGCGGCCCTGGCCGCGCACGGCGTGCCGCGGGTGCACCGCTGGGCCCGCGGCGTGGATACCGCACATTTCCGCCCATCCCGCCGAGACGAGCGGCTGCGCGCGCAGCTGGCCCCACACGGCGAGATACTCGTCGGTTTCGTCGGCCGGCTGGCGCCGGAGAAACGGGTCCTGCGACTGTCCGCGCTGCAGGACATCCCTGGCATTCGGCTGGTCGTGGTGGGCGACGGCCCGGACCGCGCGCAGCTGGCCAAGCGGCTGCCCACCGCCGCCTTCCTCGGCTTCCAGACCGGTATCGAGCTGGCGCGGTCCTACGCCAGCCTGGACGTCTTCGTGCACACCGGGCCCTTCGAGACGTTCTGCCAGACAGTGCAGGAGGCGCTCGCCTCCGGCCTGCCGGTCATCGCGCCGGACGCGGGCGGCCCGCGGGACCTGGTAGCCCACGGCTGCACCGGTTTCCTCCTCCCCGAGACAGGCAAGGACGCTGATGCCACCTTCGGCGACGCGCTGCGCCGTGCGGTCCTCGTCCTGGCTCAGGACTCGGCGCTGCGCAGCCGGTACGGCGCAGCCGCCCGCCGCAGTGTGCTCAGACGCACCTGGCCCGCGCTCTGCGACGAGCTGCTCACGCATTACGCCGAGGTCACCGGCCTGCCGGCGGACACCCGGCCAACGGACAATCAGGGAGTGGCGTGAGGCTCATGCGCATCGTCCAGGTGGCAAACTTCTACGGTCCGCGATCCGGCGGCCTGCGCACCGCCTTGCACCATCTGGGCGCCGGATACGTCGCCCGAGGCCACGAGGTCGTGCTGGTGGTGCCCGGGCCTCGACGGACCGACGAGATGATGCCCAGCGGGGTCCGGCGAGTCACGCTGACCGCCGCGAAGATCCCGTGGACCGGTGGGTACCGCGCAGTCGACCCATGCCGGGTGCGGGCGTTGCTGGCGGGGTTACGTCCCGACCGGATCGAGGTCTCCGACCGGCTCACCCTGCGCGGGATGGGACGGTGGGCCGCGGCGCACGGGGTGCCCAGCGTGGTGATCTCCCATGAACGGCTGGACCGGCTGCTGAACCAGTTCCTGCTGCCCGGCCTGGCAGCTCGCCGGCTGGCCGACTGGGCTAACCGCCGAATGGCGGCCTCCTACGACACCGTGGTGTGTACCACTCGCTTCGCCCGTGAGGAGTTCGACCGGATCGGATCGCGCAACGTCGTTCAGGTGCCGCTGGGGGTGGACCTGGCCACGTTCGCCCCCTCGCACCGGGACGGCACGCTGCGCGCCGAGCTGGCCCGGGGAGCTGAGGCGATGCTGGTGCACTGCGGGCGGCTGTCGTTGGAGAAGCACGTGGAGCGCTGCGTCGACACCATCGCCGAACTGCACGAGTCGAGGCAGCAGGTACGGCTGGTCATCGCCGGTGACGGCCCACGCCGGGCGGCCCTGCAGCGACGTGCCGCCGGGTTGCCGGTCACCTTCCTCGGGTTCGTACCCGGGCGCAGCGACCTGGCCAAGCTGCTCGCCACGTCCGATCTGTCCCTCGCGCCGGGGCCGCACGAGACGTTCGGGTTGGCGGCGTTGGAGGCGCTAGCCTCCGGCACCCCCGTGGTGGTCTCTCGTTCCTCGGCACTGTCCGAGATCGTCCTGCCGAGCTGCGGTGCCGCCGTCGCGGACCATGCTCCAGCTTTCGCCGACGCGGTCTGCCGGCTGCTCGATGCACCCCAGCAATCCCGCCGAGCGGCGGCCCGGGCGCGCGCCGAGGAGTTCCCCTGGCCAGCCGCGGTGACGGGGATGCTGCAGGCCCTCCAGACCGGTTGACAGCCGCGCATACCAGCCACTCACCACCGCCGCACTCAACGCGCACCCCCGGAACCCGGCCGATCCCGGGTGCGGCGAGCGTTGAGGCACTAGTACGACAGCCGCATCCTGTGATTTTCGAGGTGTTGTCGCTGGTTCTGGCATGCTCGGCGGCACGCTGGGGTGACATCGCCGGCGCAGCCGCAGGCCGCACCCTGGACACGATGATCACGGTTTGGGTGCGTGGAGCGACACGTGGTGTCGCTCCACGCACCCAAACCGTGATCATGTCCTGTCGGCTGCACGGATCGAGATCACATCGTGCGGCTGCCGTACTAGTCTGCTTACACTAGGACGTGAAGGATGCCATGCTCGCTGACCGTACGACGCTCACCCAGTTCCTGATCGAGGAGCGGCGCCGCTACCCGGGCGCGAGCGGGGAGCTGAACTCGCTCATCCTCGGCATCGCGCTCGCGTGCAAGGCGATTGCCAAGCGGGTGGCGTACGGTGCGCTCGGCGGTGCGCTCGGGGCCGCAGCGACGACCAACGTCCAGGGGGAGACGCAGCAGAAACTCGACGTGGTCGCGAACGACCTCTTCCTGCGCGCCAATGAATGGGGCGGCCTGGTCTCCGGGATGGTGTCCGAGGAGCTGGAGGCACCGTATCCCATCCCGGAGCGCTACCCGCGGGGCAAGTACCTCCTGGTGTTCGACCCGCTTGACGGTTCGTCGAACATAGACGTGAACGTCTCGGTCGGCAGCATCTTCTCGATCCTGCGTGCCGCGCGTCCGGGCGCGAACGCAGCTGCGGAAGACTTCCTGCAGCCCGGTTCGGAGCAGGTCTGCGCTGGATACGCGATCTACGGCCCTTCGACGATGATCGTCTTGACCGTCGGCACGGGTGTGCACGGCTTCACGCTCGAGCCGCAGCTCGGCGAGTTCATCCTCACCCACCCGGCGATTCAGGTTCCCGCCGCCGCGAGCGAGTTCGCGATCAACGCCTCGAACAGCCGGTTCTGGGAGCCGGCGGTGACGCGCTACGTCGAGGAGTGCCTCGCCGGCAGTACGGGCCCTCGTGGCAAGGACTTCAACATGCGATGGGTCGCGTCGCTCGTCGCGGAGACGCACCGCATCCTCACCCGCGGCGGCGTGTTCCTCTATCCGCGCGACACCAAGGACCCGGCGAAGCGGGGACGGCTGCGCTTGCTCTACGAGGCCAATCCGGTGGCTCACATCATAGAGCAGGCGGGCGGCCTCGCGAGCACCGGGTGTGCGCGAGTTCTCGACATCGCGCCGGAGAGTCTGCACCAGCGCGTCGCGTTCATCTTCGGCGCGCGCGAAGAGGTCGAGCGCATCGAGCAGTACCACCGTGACCACAACGTGGTCGAAGACGACGCACCGCTCTACGGCACGCGCGGCCTATTCCGTGCTAACGGTTGAGCGAAAGGGGCACAGGCCATGTCAACCAGGCATCCGATCATCGCCATCACCGGCTCCTCGGGTGCTGGGACGACATCGGTGATGCGCACCTTCGAGCAGATCTTCCGGCGTGAGCAGGTGAATGCGGTGCTCGTCGAGGGCGACAGCTTTCACCGGTACGACCGCACGGAGATGAAGGCCAGGATGGCCGAGACGGCCGAGCGCGGTGACCACCCGCTCAGCCACTTCGGCCCGGAGGCGAACCTGTTCGAGGAGCTCGAGGAGCTGTTTCGGCAGTACGGCGAGAACGGCCGCGGCCGCATGCGCAAGTACCTGCACGACGACGAGGAGGCGGCGCCCTACGGGCAGTCCCCCGGTACGTTCACACCCTGGGACGACCTGCCCGTCGACACGGATCTGCTGTTCTACGAAGGACTACACGGAGCGGTCGCGACCGACAAGGTCAACGCCGCCCAGCACGTGGACCTGCTGATCGGCGTCGTTCCGGTGATCAACCTGGAGTGGATCCAGAAGCTGCAACGCGACAAGGCGACGCGGGGCTACTCCACCGAGGTGGTGACAGACACGATTCTGCGCCGTATGCCCGACTACGTGAACTATATCTGCCCGCAGTTCTCGCGCACGCACGTCAACTTCCAGCGCGTGCCGATCGTCGACACATCCAACCCGTTCATCGCCCGGACTATTCCGACGCCGGACGAGTCGATGCTCATCATCCGCTTCGCCGATCCGCGCGGTATCGACTTCTCGTATCTCGTCTCAATGCTGCACGACTCGTTCATGTCGCGCGCGAACACCATCGTCTGCCCCGGAGGCAAGATGGATCTCGCGATGCAGCTCATCTTCACGCCGATGATCTGGCGACTGATCGAGCGGCGCAAGCAGGCGCTCGGGCACTAAAGCGCGTCCCGTAGCCGGTCCCCACCCGAAGGTCGCGTCGGATGGGTCGTCAGGGCCATGGTCCAGCAGCGGACCGGTCACGGGGCTGCGCTGATGACCGTGGTTGACCGGCCCTCACGGCACCTCATGGCACCCGGGTCGCGACGCGGCGAGTGCATGTCCTCCCTTTGCTGTCCGTTCAAGCGCCGGTCAGTGATCAGTCATGTTCGAGCCGTCTCCTTCTGTGGCCTCACCACCGCACGTCACCCGATCGAGAGGACACGATGTGACCAGACGCAGGACCCGGCTCGGCGTCATCGCCACAGCGGCGGCCGTCGCCGCCCTGGCCTCGGCAGTCCCGGCCGCAGCGGGGTCGACGGATCACGACGAGCAGACCACGGCCACGCCGATCGAGCACCTCGTGGTGATCTTCCAGGAGAACGTGTCGTTCGACCACTACTTCGGCACCTACCCCCACGCCACCAACCCCGCAGGCGAGCCGGCGTTCCACGCCGCGCCGCGCACTCCCGCAGTCAACGGACTCACCCCAGCGCTGCTGACCAACAACCCCAACGCGGCCAACCCGATGCGGCTGGATCGATCCGAGCCGCTGACCTGCGACCAGAACCACGACTACACCGCCGAGCAGAAGGCATTCGACGGCGGCAAGATGGACAAGTTCATCGAGAACACCCAGACCACCTCCTGCTCACCGCCCGACATCGGCAAACCCGGCCTGGTCATGGACTACTACGACGGTAACATCGTCACCGCGATGTGGAACTACGCCCAACACTTCGCGCTCAGCGACAACAGCTACAACACCGTCTTCGGTCCCTCCACGCCGGGCGCGCTCAACCTGGTCTCCGGCCAGACCCACGGCGCCACACCCAGCTCAGCGGGCAACACGGTGGTCAACGGCAGCGTCATCGGCGACCCCGACCCGACCTTCGATGACTGCTCGGCCGGCACCACGGTGGCGATGAGCGGCCCGAACATCGGTGAGCTGCTCAACGCCAAGGGCACCACCTGGGGGTTCTTCCAAGGCGGCTTCCGGCCCACCACACCAGCCAACCCGGCCACCAACACCAAGGCCTCCTGCGCAAGCTCCCACACCAACATCGGCGGGGCCACGGTGACCGACTACAGCGCCCACCACCAGCCGTTCCAGTACTACCAATCCACGGCCAACCCGCACCACCTGCCACCGTCCTCGGTCGCGAACATCGGGCACACCGATGCCGCCAACCACCAGTACGACCTGACCGACTTCACCACCGCGCTGCACGCCGGCAACCTGCCCGCGGTGTCGTTCCTCAAGGCCGCCAAATACCAGGACGGCCACCCCGGCTACTCCGACCCACTCGATGAGCAGCACTTCCTCGTCAACACCATCAACGCCCTGCAGAACTCCAAAGACTGGCGCTCCACCGCCGTCGTCATCGCCTACGACGACTCCGACGGCTGGTACGACCACCAGCCCAGCCCCATCGTCAACCCCAGCCAGTCACCACAGGACGCACTGACCGCACCAGGAATCTGCGGTTCCACCGCCACACCGCTCGCGGGCTTCCAGGACCGCTGCGGCTACGGCCCACGGACGCCGCTGCTGGTGATCTCCCCCTACGCCAAGCGCAACTTCGTCGACCACACCGTCACCGACCAGAGCTCGATCCTGCGCTTCATCGAGGACAACTGGCGCACCGGCCGCATCGGCGGCGGCTCCTTCGACGCCCTCGCCGGGCCACTCACCCCCATGTTCGACTTCACCTACGGACGGGCCGGCAAGCTCATTCTGGACCCCACCACCGGCACCTGCGCCGAGGAATGACCCGCGCCCGTTTCCCTGCGAGGGTGGCCTTCGGGAAGCTCGACTACCCGAAGGCCACCCTTGTGTCCCCTATGGCCAGTCAGGACTGTGATCGTACCGCGTTTCTCGGACGCATCTGACTTTCCGCACGGTCGTTGGGCAGCGCACGCGGCCAGCCGCCAGTCGGAGTTCTCGCCACGGGTAGCTCGCCTCTGACCGCCTTGGACGCGACGTCCAGGTGAGGAGGCACCCGATGCTCGCGATGCGCCCGAGCCCGCCTACTACCGTCGCGGCCGGGCCTCGCGATCGGGAGCGCTGCGGTGTGCAGCCTGTACGGATACCGCAAGGCGGCTCGGGCGGCCAGGACACCGGAGCCGAAACCACCGGTCAGGTGCAGCACGGTGGCGTCAGGTTCCCAGGGGCGCACGTCCAGGTCCTCGTCTATCGCTCATTCCCGGCGGGCGGCGAGGGACTGCAGGGTGCTCACCGTCTCGATGGCCTGGTGGGCCGGCGTCAGTCCCCGGGGTTCCCCCATCCGTATGTGGATCTCGGCGAGGAGGGGTTCGGCCAGGGGTGTGGCCCCGACGGTAGTGGCCCTCACCGTAGGCGCGTACCGCGCTGGCGGCGAACCGCTCGGCGGCATCGAGCCGGCCCAGGTCGCGTTGGATCCCGGCGGTCCCCAGATCAGCGCCGCCGTGCTCGAAGGAGTCGCGGGGTGCCCATCCGTCGTGCGCCTCGGCGAGGTGGCGGGTGGCCTGATCGGTGCCGCTCATGCGAGCGTAAGCGGTGGCGGAGGTCCGGGCCGGCCGCGCGGTGAGGGTCGGCACCCGGGGTCCTCGACTCGGTGCTGCTGACCCCGCCCGAGCTGGAGGAGCTTGAGCGCGTCGTGGGGGTGCCCGGTGCGGGCCAGCACCAGTCCGGCGTGCCAGGCGGCGTTGGCGATCCCGTAGGTATCCCGGGCCTGGCCGGCCAGCCCCGTGGCGCGGGTGAAGTGGCCGGTCCCCTCCAGCCCGGAGTCGTAGCACGCCCAGCCCGCCTCGGTGTGCAGTTCAGCCAGTGCGTCGGCCAGCTGTGCTGTGACCGTGTCGGTCGCGGGGACGTGCATTCACCGGGTGTAAGGGGTCGCGGCGGTGCTGACCAGGTCGGCCTGCCCGCCGTAGTACCGCGCGTATAGGCAGTGAGCTGGCCGAGGAACTGATGCGAGAGGTGGTCACGACACTGGCTCAGTGGCCCCCGTTTCCTGCGACCAGGCGTGGGTACTCTCATAGGCATGATGACGAGGGAATGGAGGCTTGCATGGGAACCGGAGAGACCGGCTTCAGCGACGTGGTCTACGACCTGATCTCCGTGCAGTACCGCGCGCTCAAGGCCGGACATGACTACGACCGATACGTCCGAGACGCGGAGAGCGACGGCTACACCGAAATAGCGGCGTTCTTTCGGCAGGTGATGAAGGAAGACTCCGAACGGGCACTGCGCTGCCATGAGTTCCTCACCCAGCTCTCCCACCCCCAGGAAGGTGGCCCCGCTGTCAGCTGAGCCGCGCCCATTCCCTGCGCGACGAGCGGTGGTCGTGACCTTCGATCGCTACCACCGGGCCGCCAAGCTCAGCGAGGCTATCGACGCCCTTGGCAGCGCCTTCAGGCTTCCATAATTTTATCGCGGGAGGCGATGATCTCCTTGTCGGCCGCATCGAGCATGACCGGATGGAGGTCGACGCCGCACCATTTACACTTAAGGGCGCGCACGGATACGTTTTCTTTGCAGTGGGTACAGCTCCGGGTACCTCGGGTGCCTCCCCGGCCGGTGAAGTTGCCTAGGCCGGCTTTACCCAGTAGCTTCACCAGCATGAACAACACGGTGGCAAGCAGCAGGAAGTTAAGAAGTTCGGTGAGGAATGAGCCGTAGCGGACTGGGCCGATGGCGACGTTTCTGAAGTCCGGTTTGCCGAAGACTGCGGCGATGCACTGCATGATCACATCGCCAGCGAGGCTGTCCACTAGTTTGGAGAACGCCGTCCCAATGATGAATCCGAGCGCAAGGTCAAACATGTTCCCGCTGAGAGCGAACGCCTTGAACTCTGGCCAGACTGATCCAAGTGTGGTTATCAGCCTTTCGGGTATGGATGTCTTGTGGTTGTCCACTGTGCACTCCTCTTGGTGTGCGAGCCCGGAGCACCGGGGTTCGGAGAACATGAGACTGTGATCAGGTTGGCTTGTTAGCAAAACGCGATCTGGACCGATAGCGCCGTTTTTATTTCCATCCGTAGGCTCTCCGGGACTCGGCGGGGCTCAGTTGTCACGGTGGGTGGCCAGTCGGGCGAGCGCGCCCAGCTCCGCGACTGCCTGGGCCGTCGGGCAGGCCGTCGGCAGCTGGCGCATCGCCTGCGCGAGTAGGTCGTCGACCTGGGTCTGGCTCCAGGCGCGCCCACCCGCGATGTCGATCAGTTCCGCAGCGTGGACCAGGTCGGTTCCGGAGAGGGCCTGGTCGCGGTGGTAGAGCGCGGCCAGTTCGCGCCCGGCTGACGTGTCTGAGGTCAGGGCGGCCACTACGGGGAGGGACTTTTTATGGCTGCGCAGGTCTGAATAGACTGACTTACCGGTCACGGCTGGGTCTCCCCAGATACCCAACAGGTCGTCCACGTGCTGAAACGCCAAGCCTAGGTGCATGCCGAATCGGCGTAGCCGCTCGACCTGCTCGACGTTGCCACCTCCGAACAAAGCGCCCACCGCGCATGCGCATCCCATGAGGGCGCCGGTCTTTTTCTCGGCCATGCTCAGGCACTCGTCCAGCCCGACCTGGGCGCGTTGTTCGAGGTCGAGGTCCGCGCTCTGACCGTCCAGTAGCTCCTGAACTGCGGTGCTGAGCGTGCGTGTTGCGTCCGTGGCGGTCGGGTGCCCGCTGGCGGCGAGCACATCCAAAGCCAACGTCAGCAAGGCGTCCCCGGCCAGGATCGCCGCGTTGACGCCGAACACGCTCCACGCAGTGGGGCGGTGCCGGCGGGTGAGGTCACCGTCCATCACGTCGTCGTGCAGGAGCGAGAAGTTGTGTACCAGCTCCACCGCGACCGCGGCTGGCGTAGCCGCGGTGGGGACACCGCCGACGGCGTGGGCGCTCAGCAGTACCAGCGTGGGTCGGATCGCCTTGCCTCCAGTGGCCTTTTTCGGGGCCTTTTCCGGTTGACCGTGTTCGTTCCACCAGCCAAGGTGGTAGCCGGCGATGCGCAGCATCGCCGGCGGCAGCGTGTCGATTGCCGCACGCAGGGCGGGCTCGACGGTAATGCGGCTCCAGGCGAGCACTTCGTGCACCGACCGACTCTCTGTCTTCACGTCAATGGTGGTCATGACCTCGACCCCCCTGCCCCACGGCCGATTTCGACGTTTTCGAGGATGCCGAGCGCGTCGGGCACCAGGACCGCCGCCGAGTAGTAGGCGCTCACCAGATAGGACATGATCGCCTTCTCGTTGATGCCCATGAAGCGGACGTTCAGCCCAGGCTGGACCTCATCGGGGATGCCGGTCTGACGCAGGCCGATCACGCCTTGGTCTTCTACACCGGTGCGAAGCAGCAGAATTGAGCTGGTGCGGGTCTCGGTGATCGGGATCTTGTCACAGGGCAGGATCGGTATACCGCGCCAGGCCGGTATCATGTGGCCGTTCACGTCGACGCTCTGCGGGTAGACACCCCGACGGTTACATTCCCGACCGAACGCGGCGATAGTGTGCGGATGAGCCAGGAAGAACCTCGACTTCCGTCGGCGGCTGAGCAGTTCGTCGAGGTCGTCAGGGGTGGGGGGTCCGGTGCGGGTGTGGATGCGCTGTTTGAGATCGGCGTTGTGTAGGAGCCCGAAGTCTCGGTTGTTGACCAGTTCGTGTTCTTGGCGTTCCCGGAGCTCCTCGATGGTGAGCCGGAGTTGCTCTTCGAGCTGGTTCATCGGGTTGTTGTACAGATCCGCGACCCGGGTGTGCACCCGCAGCACGGTCTGGGCCACGCTGAGCTCATACTCGCGGGGGGTGGTCTCGTAGTCGACGAACGTGCCCGCCAGCTCGTGTTCTCCCTCGTGGCCCGCGGTCAGCTCGACGTGGGCTTCGCCGTGGGTGTTCTGGAGCTGTCGGGTCCGGGTCCGGAAGCCCTCGAGGTGGGCCCGTAACGCCTCGGACCGGCCGGCTATCTCCTCCAGGGCCGGTCGGGGCAGCGTCAGCACGGTGCATGCGGTCGCCGCTGTGACCGTGAAGGCCCAGGTGTCCTGGGAGTCCACCCATTCCTGGTCGCCGAAGTAGCCACCGTCGGCCAGGATATCCAGCACCGTCGGCTCGCCGTACTTCCCCGAGCCGATCTTGTTGGCCTTGCCATGGGCGATCAAGAACACCTGGTCCGCCGGTTGGCCGGCTTCGACGAGGGTGTTACCGGCCGCGACCTCCCGTTGCACGAACCGGCCCGCCAGCGCGGCCAGCACCTCAGCGTCATCGAGACCCCGTAGCACCGGCAACTCACACAACTCCGCGGGAATGACCCGCACCTCAGCTCCGGTGGTGGTGAACGTCACCCGCCCGTCCCCCACCGCGTAGCTCAACCGACGGTTCACCCGGAAGACGCCGCCCGAGGCCTCCACCCACGGCAGCACCCGCAGCAGCCACCGCGACGTGATCCCCTGCATCTGCGGCGCGGTCTTGGTCGTCGTCGCCAGATTACGGGCAGCCGCCGTAGCCAAACTCAACCGCGGCCGCGCACCATTCGCACTCGACCCGTTCACACTCAACTCCGCCTGCACTGACTCAGTCACACCGCACACCACCAATCTCTATCCGTACAAACAGGGAAAATAATAGGGGATCACCTTCAAGAACCGTACTCGTCGGTAATGGCAATGGAGTGGCTGTTCACGCCATTCGATGGAGGTACGCGTCCTGTCCCGGGGGCTACCTCAGTCTCTCGCAACACACTGAAGCGCCTTTGCGATATCAGCTGATCTGTGGAATCACAACATTGCGGATCGTCTCGAATGGATCCGGTGAAATACTGAACTCGCCGAGAAAAGGATGGTCCAAATCGGCGATCAAAAATAACATCAAGCTTAGGAAAACAGCAACGGCGAAGAGCGCGGAGAGCGCGAGGTGGGCTCCCATTTTTTTCACCCCCAGCATGGCTATGAGGGCGAGGTTGATGACCGCACCGGCGACGAGAACGAGCCAGAGTGTGCGAGGAAGACTCGACGCCATCTGGTTCAGTCGATGGTTTCGATCATCGATAAAAGTAGAGAACTGGCGGAAAGTTTCGCTATCCAGCGCCTCCCCCGCGAAGTTGGTGGGCGCAAAGGAAGCGATCTCGCTTTGTATTTTCGTCGCTACCGGCGTGGCGGTGGCTAGCAATTTTCCCCGATGAGCCAACGGGAACTCTTGCTCGACCACCACTTCTATGTAGTGGGATATACCCATCCGCAGCTCGGAACGCTGCGGCTCCGGAAAGTTCGACACGTCCCGATACAGCGCACCTGCCACATCGGCTTCGCGAGATACCGCGTCTTCGGCATTCGAATAGTTAGTATAGGCACCCACGGCAATCAGGCCTAGCAACAGGCCGTAGAACAGACCAGTGCCGGCGACCAAGATATCAATGACGCCATTACGGCTTTCATGGTCATTACTGAACCACCGCTCCATCGGAGACCTGAGAAGCAGTATCAAACCCCAACACATGCCGAGTGAAACTCCAGCAAACAGGAGTAGCATCTGCCAATTAGGCAAAAAGTAAATCCATTTGGGCATGCAATCATACCTTTCCCTGAAATCAGGTGTTGTCAAGACCGAGTTTTTCGGAGTGCTCGTCAGGGTTGCAGGCTAATCACGTCGCCCAGACCGTACAGGATCTTGCACTCGAACCCAGAGGGCTGAATCCTACATTTTCCGCAGTTCACATGTTGCTGTTGCTCACCCTCACCCGTGCGCTAGCCCCCCAGTGTGCCGGTAGCCTGCCACCCCGTTGCCCACGTCACTCACCGGGGGTCCCGGTAGTACTCGTCGAAGAACCAACGGATATGATCGGAAGGCAACTGTCAGGTTGACGCAGCTGAGGTGCGCCGAGCTGTCCTTGAGGCCCAGGACGTGGCTATGCGGTGGCCTGACTCAGGCGCGGTGGGCGAGGCCAACGACCTCGTTGCAGGTGTCCATCCACGGGTCTGGTCGAGATGGGCCGTCGCCAGTAGGTTGATCTTGGTGGTCTGTTGGTGATCGATGACGGCGTGTCGGGCCCGTTCTCGGGCCTTTGATCGTCGATCTCTGGGTGTGTCCGGGTCTGAGCAGCCGTGGCCCTCGGATGAGGAACTGGCCGCGCTGGTGGTGGGCTTGATGTCGCAGCCGGCGTGGGTCCACGCGCGGATCGCCGAGTTGGAGGCCCGGTTGGGCATGGTTCGACGGGCCACCGGCGGCTACGGTGAGGTGCGGATCCGGGACGGAGAGATATGGATCTGGGATCCCACCACCGGCGCACCATTTACGTTCCTGCGTCGCTCGCAGCCGGCAACAAGGTTCTCTGCCGGCTCGCCCTGAGGACAGAAGACTATGAGGGCAACGGGCTTGCTGCCGTTGCGCGCACTGACCACCGCCGCCCATCAGCTCACCTGGGCACGCGAAGACACCCGCCCTGGCCGCCATCACCGCATCACTGCCACTGACCCACCGCGAACGCGAACGCATCCAGTAAAGCGGTCAGTGCGCAGCACGCGGGGGAGCCCGCACCGGCACGTGTCAGGCAAATGCCGAATGCAGCCAGCCGCGAAAAAACTGATCACCCGTAGCTGAGATGATCGATGTTTGCGCGGGTAGATGGCGGTAGCGGTGGGAGGTGAACCCACGGAGGGCGTGAGCCCTCACGCGCTTTCGAGGTCTGCGACCGACACTTCAGCCCCGATCGTCCAGGGCCTCCAGGCAGGTCAGCCAGCCGGAGCGATCCCCAGCGATCACCGGCGATCGCGGGCGAATGCCACCAGAATTGCCCCCAGGGGCATCCCGTCGCCCTCACGCAGCCGATGACCTAGGCAAGCGCCCGAAGAAGGGGTGGACACGCAGAGCAGGGACTGTGCTGGCGGGCGGTTCGATCACACGAGGCGCCAGCATTCGGCCGCTATCTGCGGCCCTCTGGCGCCATGAAACGGCATGCGCCGCCGAGTCCGGCTATAACGTATGCCGCCTGGTCCTTAATACCGGGATACGGATCCACGGCCTCTTCGTCCCGAAGCAATCCCGGCGGACATGCCCTGATCTGGGCGAAGCCAAACCGGGGATCTCTTTCCTCACCTGCGCAAACGCTCTGAGTGGGTCGCGCTGAGTCGGCCGGGGCCTGAACACGTTGGCCCCCGGTTTGGCCCCCGTGGCCCCCTCTGGCGGGGAGGAGGGTTACCTATGGCACTTCGAGATCAACGAGCCTTCGCGATATGCCTCGGCGCCTGCGACCCGAGCGCTCAGTCGCGGAGGGCTGGGCGTCAGGCTGGCGGGCGACGGTCCGCGGTGCCGCCGGCGTCGCACTGTTCGGTGCGGCGCTGGTCATCGGCCTGATCAGCTTCACCGCGCTGACGCTGGCCGGAGGAGGACCCTGCTACGAACACATCGCGGAGAAAGTGGACGACGACCTAGGCGGTGCCCCCGCCGAGGCGGAAATGTCATGGTGGCGGCTGCTGGGACGGGGGCTTCGCGACGGTGTGCTGCTGGTGCTACGGTCGTTGATGGTCACCGTCCTCCTGCTCCTCGCGGGATTCCTCCCAGTGGTCGGGCAAACCGTAGTGGCAGTACTGCTGACGTTGGTGACCGCGTGGTTCCTCGCGCTGGAGCTGGTCGCGGTGCCGTTCTCCCGGCGCGGGTGGGACCTCAAGCAACGGCGGGAACTGCTGAGCACACGACGCGCCCTCGCGCTGGGACTGGGCACACCCGCGACACAGCTGTGCACGATCCCACTAGCCGCCATCATCGTCATGCCCGCAGCCTTCGCGGCGGCGTACTCCTCGCGCACGAAACACTCCGCATCACCTTGAGGGGTGCGCAACCGGCTGTGCGCTCACAGTCAACTCCGGTCGGGTCGTCTCGGCTGATACTTGGCAGGTCCCAATGATTGCCTTGGAGCGGTGAGGGAAACGGTCATGGATGTGCAGTACGACACCAGAACAATTCATCCGCTGGACCGATATGACTACTTTCGGGCGGAAGTAGGTGTCGAGCTGGTCCCCGTGGCAGTCCATGGGCGTGTACCGGGTCGCTTGCTCGCGGTGCAGTCAGTCGCCCAGATCGGGGATTTCAAAATCGAGGTGGTCACCTTGGCTGCGGACTCCGAGATCGTGTCACAGCGAACCGAACGCCTGATCCGGACCTGCGATCCTGAGTGCTACCGGCTGTTCCTGAACGTCAACGGGAAAATACGGGGAGAACAGGCGGACAACCAGGTGGACTTCCGTGCTCGGGACATCGCCCTCTACGACTCGTCTCATCCCTGGCAGGCCACGCTTTCGATGGGACCAGGATCGATGCGGTTGGTCATGCTGACGTTCCCGCGAGCGTTGGTGCCGATCGCCAGCGCGAAGGTCCGGCCGCTGATCGGGACCCTCATCCCGAGGAACATGCCGGGACGCGGCTTGCTCGCGCAGTTCCTCATCGGGTTCACCGACACCGCCGAGCTGACCGGCGACCAGAATCTGGCCCAGGCCCTGTACGAGTGCACGGTGGGGCTGCTACGCCAGCGACTCGACCACTCAAACGGGATCACCCCCCACACCCGTCAACAGCTGCACAGGGCACACATTCGCGACATCATCCGTCGACACCTCGACAACCCCACGCTGGATCCGAACCAGATCGCCCACGCCGCCAACATCTCGCCACGCTACCTACACCAGCTCTTCCACGGCGCCGAACTCACCCCGATGCAACTGCTCAAACAGCTACGCCTGCAAGAATGCCACCGTCATCTGCAAGACCCAGCGCAGGCCACAACACCCATCAAGGACCTCATCACCGCGCACGGCTATGCCCGCCCCGACCAGTTCGCCCGAGACTTCAAACAACTGTTTGGCGTCTCGCCAACACAGGTACGCAGACTCGCCACCCGCAGCCGACCGGGCGTGCAGGATGAACCAGGGGCGTGCTCAGCCCGGGATTTCGACGTGGCACTCAGCCCCCTGCGCATGGCCACCTCAGCACGACCTCGCCCATCGTTGTCCTGATGCACCTGCCGGAGGAATCCGACAACTTCACGCTCGACCGCGGGTTCGCCTCCGCGGCCAACCGGGCCTACCTGACTCGCGGCGGCGGGCACTACATTCACGCCGAGAAGCTGCGCCACACCAACACTGAGGCCGCCGCCGCGCTAGCCCGCCCGGGCCGCTACCGCACTGTCGCCGGGAACCTGCGTGTCAAGGAAGTCGCGGTCGCCCCGGGCGGCGACGGCGGGGCCCGCGCGGTGCGGTTTGTGGTCTGCCACAACCCCGAACAGGCCGAACGCGACCAGCAGGTGCGGGCCAACCTGATCGCCCACCTGCAACAACTCATCGACGGCTCCGACGCCTGGACCCCACGGCGCCGCGACGAGTTCGTCGGCACCCTCAAGACCAAACCGGGGCTACGCCGCTACCTGCGCCGCACCCCAGGCGGGCTGCTGCGCATCGACGCCACCACCGCCAAGCGGGAAGCCCACCTGAACGGCAAGTGGCTGCTACGCACCTCCGATCACACGCTGACCCCCGAAGACCTCGTGGCCGCCTACAAGCAGCTACTGGCCGTCGAAGCGGGCTGGCGAGACATGAAGGGCTCTCTCGGGCTGCGCCCGGTCCACCACCACCGCGAGGACCGCATCCGCGGTCTCATACGGCTCCTTGCCCAAAGCCGTGTCCAGCAGACACCTGGTTGTGAGACGCCTGTCGCACGGACACGGGTTTCGGACACGTGGTGTGGCGGGCCGTGACAGTTGTGCGCGGTCACGGCCCGCAACCCACCGCCACCGAGAGCAGCTGCACGTAGCCGGACTGACCCCACGTCCGCTGCGGGCAAGTGGGCTGCTGATCCGCCCCGAACTTCAGCGGGGCCTCTTCGACGGTGCCGTAAGCGGATGGTCAGCCGGGACAGGATACGCCATCGTCGGCATGGCGCTGGCGGACTGGGTGACGCCGTCGTACCGCGCTATACCTCGTCCAGCAAGACCACCTCGCGTTCGGGGTCGTGCGGGATGATAGGCAGTCCCGAGACGAGGTAGTCGGCCCGACGGGGAGCACCATCGTCGGCGAAGAACGCGTCCTCGGCCCGCATCCACTCCGTCCATAAGGGGCGTCGTTCCTCACCGTCTCGTGCCACCCCCCGCCGCAACCGCTCGGATCGCGGAGCGTGCACCCACAACGCCATCGTCAACTTGTCGGTAATAGCGCGCCGGGAACACGAGATCCCCTCGACGATCACCAGCTCGGCGGGCGGGATCTGGACCCAACCGTTCAGACCCTCGCCGAGTGGGTCCTGAGCCCAGTCACGTGCGCGGTAGCGTGCGCCCCCTCCTGTCAACACCGGCCGTAGCGCTTCGCGCTCCAGCCGGTCCCACCACCGGTCGAGGTCGTGCCAGGACAAGAAGTCATCAACCCGCACCACAGGCACGCCACCACAGACGGCGGCGAGCGCTCGTGCCAACGTGGACTTTCCGGCACCACCGCATCCATCAATCGCGACCAGACGAGTCGGCGTCGAGCTCTGGCGGGCCCTGATCTCCCGGGCGAGGGCAGCCAAGCTATAGGGACGCTCACCCATCGTTGTAACTCTACTTACCGTCCCGGCAGACGATCCTTCACGGGCACGAAGCTGACAACAGTCGGCTTGACACGATGTGGGACGTCGCGGCGGGGCTCAGGGCGGTCCGGCGTAACGGGTCGGGTGCATCGATGCGAGATCTGCTCAGGAGTATTTGGAGAGAGGGTTGGTCGGTGAGTGAGGAAGGGCTGGTGGAGCTGTCGGACGCGATCGGGATCGTCCGTGAGCAGTTGGTCACCGCGCAGCTTGCTGGTCGGCAGGTGGTGGCCGGGCGGGTGCTGTCGTTCGCGGTGGGAAAGGTGTCGATCGAGTTCGTTGGCGAGGTCAAGAAGATCAGCGGGGCCAGTGGCGGCGTGAAGTTCTGGGTTTTCACTGCGGATGCCAAGGCGGAGCGGTCGACCGCCGCGACGCACAAAGTGACGATCGAGCTGATCCCGCAGACCCGTGATGGAGCCTCGTTCATCGTCGCCGATGGGGTCGATACCCCGCCAGCGAACTAGCCTGGCCGGTATTGGCGTGCGCAGGCAAGTCGAGATCTACGCGTATTGGCCCGATCATCCCCCCGCTCGGGCGCGGTGGACTTGCGGCTCAGGATTGCTGCTGGGGGGCCGGCTGACCCTGACCGCAGCACATGTCGTCTGCCCGGGAGGCCGAGCGTCGGTGACGGTATTGGTGCGGGTGGGCCCCGACCCCGTACCCGCGAAGGTCGAGTGGTATCGGCTCGACAGCGATGTGGACGCAGCGTTGCTGCTGGTGACCGACCCAGCATGGGAAGTGCCGAGGTGGCGGCAGCCGGTGCAATGGGGGCGACTGGTGACCACCCGGGCGGGTCAGCGGTGTGAAGCAATTGGGTTTCCTGCGGTTGTCGCCACGCCGCAGCGTCGCGACAGCCACCACGCTGTCGGAGTGATCAACCCGGGGTCGTTGGTCAAGGCCGGGTTGTACGCGATGGAGGTGGCCAACCCGCCAGCGGCAGCCGGGCCCGACGGGTCCCACTGGGCAGGGATGTCGGGTGCGGCGGTGGTGTGCGAGGGTCTGCTGGTCGGGGTCCTGGAACTGGCCGCTGCGGTGCTCGGCGACGGCGACGAGCCGATCGTGCGGTCCCCTCCTGGCTCGCGCGTGATCCCCAACCGGCAACGCTTGGCCGCCGTGGCGGTCCTCGGCGAGCGTGAGGCGCACCTGTCCGCCGTACAGCGCCTCGCTCTGGTCGATGCCGCCGCGTGGTGGCTCTCAGAACCCAACGGCGGTGAGGAACTCGCCTACGCCCTGCTCGCCGCGACCTGTTCAGCGGAGGTCACCACGGAACACGTCTACCTCGCCCTGATCACTCCATCCCACGAACCAGACGATCACGACAAGGACCGTCCCTTGTAACTAGCGATCACCAGAAGCCACCACCGGACAGTGATGGTTATGGCTGGAGATTCCCTTTGACCAGCGCAGATGCCTCTGGCTGGTGCGTGCTGGTACTGGACGTTGACGGCTGTTCCGGGTAGGTAAAAGGTGGAGACGATCACGGTGACAGCTTGGGCTGGAAGTTGGAGCTACGCATGGGCCGGGTCAGATGGCCCTTGGCTCGCACTGCGCCCCAGTGGCGACAGGGTCGGGTCCGTGTCCCAGGTCCAGACGGAGTTGAGAGGGATCTCGGGGAATCCGGAGGCTGTGCGGGCGATGTTTATATACTCCGCTGCGAGCCGCCCGAGCTGTCGGCGCTCCCTCCGGAAGTCGGTTCGTGACCATGACTTGGCCCACGCTTGGTTGAGAAGTCTGTCGACCTCGCGGTCAAGTCCAGGTATGCGGGCTGTCACTTCCTGTGGGCTCACGAGCAACGCGGCGTACATGGCGCTGTTCCAGACGATCGTCGCCTCGTGGTACGCCTCCACGAGGCGCGAGCTGTGTTCGCTGTCTCGCTTGTCCTCCTGGAGGTATGCGTAGTCGATCATTCTGCGCATCAGGCTTTGCAGTGCACTGAGCAGCTCGACGTTGACCTTTAACTGCGTGTCTCGCCGCCATCGGCGTCGCTCACCTCGATCGCCTGCGATGGCCACGACGAGGCCGCCGGCAACGGCGAGGGTGCCACCGATGAGCGCCGCAAGTAGTGTCTCCACGGGTGTCAGTGTGGCGGAGCGTCGGGCCGCGAGGGCGTGTCGGCTCGGCGCTGCAGAGTCGTTGAGCAGCGGTTCGGCCACCATGATTCGCCGCGAGGGACCATCGGTGCCCTCCCCGAGGTGCAGGCGGACAGCACAGGCGGTGAGTTCGCGATGTTCCCCTGATCCGTAGTCGCAGCCGACGCGTTACCACTACCTGCCGGTCGTCCACTGAAGAAGCCGTCGAGCACTACCGCCGGTTGTCCCAGGCCAACCCCGCCGCCTACCTGCCCAACCTCGCCGGGACCTTATCTCACAAGATCGAGTCTTCAGACACGGCAGGGGCGATTCATGTCAGGTGTTGACCTTATTGTCGTGGCGGGCTGAGCATCAGGGCACCGGTGGTGAGAGAAGGCCCGCGCCAGATGATGATGCAGGGCCACGAGGATGCGGTGACCATGAACGAAGACACGAGTGCGCAGTTCCCGCTGGGCGTTGATCAGGGTGCCGTGTTGGCGCCAGTCGTGGGCCCTGTGAATGGTCTACCAGCTGCCAGTGATGCTGGTGAGCGTGTGATGATCTCCGTCATGAGCGCCCGCCAGCCCACAGCAGCCGCTGGGATGGTCCTTCCGCTCACCAGCACCGGGGTACTGCACTTCGCGGTGCCCGCGTCGTTCGATGCGATCGTCCCCGAGCAGCTGCCCGGCACGGCTCGCACCTGGACCCACGTCACCGGCGTGGCCGAACTGGTGATCGCGGCATTGATCGCGACGCCCCGCACCCGGAGGCTCGGTGGGCTGCTCGCCGCGCTGCTGTTCGTCGGGGTCTTCCCTGCGAACGTCAAGATGGCGATCGACTGGTCGGGTCGGCCGGTTCTGGATGCGTGTGCTGGCCTACGGGCGGCTGCCGCTACAGATCCCGCTGGTGCTGTGGGCCCTGCTGTTGTGCCGCCGCGCCAGCAGACCCAGCCTGTAACACCATGAGTAGGGTAGGAAGCTGGCGCGGTGGTCGTGACTCCGTTTCCAGCTTCCCCCCGTCAATCCGTGCATGAGGTTCTCCCTCACACGGCTTACCGACATCGTTCACCGTCTGGCATGCGCAGTTCCGTAGTAGCGAACCGTTCCGCTCAGGTGATGCACTCCGAGGGACTGGAACCAGGATGAGGTGAATCGCCTTGTCCAGTTCCGTCCTCGACGGCCTTCCTTGTTGCTGGCGAAGGTGGCCAGTCGCCGGTGTACGTAGCTGTCGATGGTACTGAACTTTCGGGCGGAGTTACCCCACCGAAAATAGTTGCCCCACCCTCTGAGGACAGGGTTGAGCTCCTCCACTACGGCACTGACGGATCTGCCCACACGGTGTCGTCCGGTCGCGTCCCTGATCTTACTTCGGATCATGGACATGCCGCGGTCGGACGGCCATTTCTGCAGATAATAGCGTCCCCGTTGTTTCCAGGACTCCACTTTGCGGTGATGAAACCCGAGGAAGTCGAAACCTTCCTCGCCGTGGGTGAGATGAACAATCCTGGTCTTGCCCACGTGCAGCCGTAGTCCCAGTCCCAGCAGGATCACCTCGACTCGCCTTCGGGCTTCTTCGGCCCGGCTCCGGCTGGAGCACAAGATGACGAAGTCATCGCAATACCTTACCAGCACCCCGACGCCGGCTCCTTCCACGCTCCACGTTTCATCCAGTACGTGCAGCGCGATGTTCGCAGTAAGGGGGAAATCGGTCGGGTAGCCGGGGCGCATTGCTGCGCCCCGGCCCCCTCAGAACCGGACTTGAACGATTTCCATTCATCCGGCTCAAGCAGATCCCAAGGA
>Ga0213882_10000089_pt1 | contig 44220 bp, 40 predicted proteins | sample BarmaccoBMER_R09_FD_160106 | JGI IMG/M metagenome (GOLD analysis project Ga0213882, IMG submission 160106) | Barbacenia macrantha exposed rock microbial communities from rupestrian grasslands, the National Park of Serra do Cipo, Brazil - ER_R09 ...
ATTCGAGCGGCAGGAAATTCCGCTCAGCGAAGAAATTGATTTTTTGAACCACTATGCCGCCATCCAACAGCGGCGCTTTGGAGACCGTCTGCGGGTCGATTTTCAAATCCCGGAAGAATGCCGGGCTTGCGCTGTGCCCGCCCTCCTGTTACAGCCGTTGATCGAGAATGCGATCCGGTACGGGGTCGGTCTTCGCAAGGAGGCGGATGTAGTAACGGTTCGTGCATCCCTGAATCAAGATCTCTTGCATATTGACATAAGAAACCTCACAAGCATTCTGGACGACTCTCTGGACCGCCTCATCTCTCGCGGCGTGGGTTTGGCCAACACGATTGCTCGCCTGCAGCACCTATATGGGCCTCAAAAATCGTTCGTAATTCGTAACGTTTTGCCGCAAGGCGTGGCGGTTTCGCTTTCCGTCCCAGCGCGAGTCCTGCCATTCCATTCCACCGAATTGGAAATCTATGAGCATTCGGGCGCTAATCATCGATGACGAACCGCTCGCGAGGCAGAGCGTTCGCCGGTTCTTAAAGCAGCACAATGATATCGAGCTATTGGGCGAATGCGCTGACGGGCAGTCCGCGATTGACGCGATTCTAGCCCACAAACCCGATCTCGTTTTCCTGGATGTCCAGATGCCAGAGGTAGACGGATTTGCCGTGGTCAATCGCATCGGAGTTGCGGAAATGCCGGCAACGGTTTTCGTTACGGCCTACGATCAATACGCTCTGGCCGCCTTTGATGCAAACGCCCTGGATTACCTGCTGAAGCCGTTTGGAAAGACTCGCTTCGACCGGGCGCTGGCGCGTGCTCGCGAGCGGATTGCCCTGCACGCGGATCGCGAGTCGATTCGACAATTCCTCACAGCGATGGAGGGTATGGCGCCAGCTCGAAACTACATCGACCACTTACCCGTCACTCAAAACGGCCGCATTGTCTTCGTCAAGGCACGGGACATTGAATGGATTGAGTCTGCGGGGAACTACGCTCGCGTCCATACTCACTCACACCAGCTTGATATCCGTGAAACGCTGGCGAATCTGGAGAGGAGGTTAGATCCGCGCCAATTTGTCAGAATTCACCGCTCCACCATTGTGAATTTACAGTATGTAAAAGAAGTGCATCCGTGGTTCCACGGGTATCATCTTGTGGTCCTCAAAAGCGGAGAAAAACTTCGCATGAGCCGATATCAAAAGGAGGTATCGGCAAAACTCGGCATCCGCGGTCGTTGATGATTTGGATGTCGTTCAAGCTTTAGCGCTGTCGAGCCCCGTTTTGGCGTTGGTATGGAGGGTGTAGTGGCGGTAGCGGGCCGGTAATCACTGGCTGCGCAGGGATTGGGTTGGCTCGAGGTGCGCCGCGCGGAAAGCTGGAATACAGGTAGCGGCGAGGGCAACACACAGGATTACGGCGAGTACAACGAAATAGACGACTGGCGCACTGAACTGCGTGCCATTAAACATAGCGCTGAAGACTCGTGGCAATGGCAAAGCGAGAACCACACCAACGGCTGAGCCGATGGCCCCAGTTTTTAACCCATCCCGCAGGATCATATTGAGGATTTCGGAACTGCCTGCGCCGAGCGCCATCCGAATCCCGATTTCGTGCGTGCGCTGGCCGGTAGAGTACGCCACCATTCCGTATATTCCAATCGCGGCCATGACGAGCGCGAGTAGTGCGAAGGAGCCGAGGATGCGCACGAATAGCGGGTTCCCACGGCGGTTCTGATCGACAAATTGCTGCATCGTTCTGACGTTTGCTACCGGTAGCTCCGGATCGATTTCCGAGATCGTGCGGCGCAGCGGCGGGATCAAGCTCTCAGGGCTAGCTTCGGTGCGTAAGAGCACGCAAAGCGAGGCGGTCGGGTCCTGCGCGAGAGGCTCATAAATCTCCGGATCGACGCGAGTGTCTTCGGAGTCGCTCTTGATGTCGCTGACAACGCCGATGATTTCACTCCAGGCATTAGGCGCATCTTTGCCGGCGAACCTTAGCTGAACGCCAAGCGGATTTCTTCCGCCGAGAACGCGGCGAGCGAACTCCTGATTCACTAGAACGATTCGCGGTGCTTTTGCGTCGTCGGAATCCGCAAAGCGGCGGCCACGCAGGATGCGGACGCGCGTGGTCTGGAAGTAGTCGGGCGTGATTATAACGTGTAAGGCCCTGGGCGGTGCGTTTGTCAGGTTTTCGCGCTCGCCTTTGATGAGGAATGGAGTACTCGATGGGCTGCTGCCGGGAAGATCAGACGAAAGCGCGGCACTGCCGACGCCAGGAAGCTGACGCAGGCGGGTGAGTAGCTTTGTTGCGAAGAGACGCTGCGCATCGGCATCGTTGTACTGAGCGCGATCGAGAGTCAAGTTTGCGGTGAGCAGGTGATCCGTGGGGAATCCGAGGTTCTGGTGTTCGATGTGAAAAATGGCGTGGATCAGCAGACTGCTTCCGATGAGCAGAAACAAAGCGAGCGCGATTTCGGAGGTGACCAGGAGGGCGCGGAGACGATTTTGCGACCGATCCGAGGAAGCCGTGCGAGTCTCGTTCTTGAGATCGGTATTAAGGTCCCGCCGCACCGATTTGATGGCCGGAGTCAATGCGGAGAGTAGAGCCGAAACGACGGAAATAATCAGGGCGTAGAGGAGAACCTTTCCGTCCAGGCCGACAGGAACTGCACCAACGAAATCGTTGAAACTCAGATTGGCGCGCACCACCGCGATGCCAACATACGCGAGCAGCAGGCCGACGCCTCCACTCAGAAGAGAGATGACCAGGCCCTCCGTTAGAAGCTGACGAACAATACGCACCCGGCTCGCGCCGATCGACAAGCGAATCGCAAGTTCTTTCTGACGGCGTGCCGCTCGGGTGAGCAACAGACCGGCGACATTGGCGCACGCGATAAGGAGAATGAAGCCGACCGTGATCATCAATACCACGAGCGCTTTGCGGATGCCGAAGTTACGAATGAGGTAATCCGGAAGGGGTCGCATCGAGGCGCCCCAGCGGCGTTCCGAAGCCGGAAATTCGATTTCCGCGCGATGCGCGAAGGCGGTTAGTTGTGACCGTGCCTGGGCCGGAGACACGCCACGAGCGAGGCGCGCGAACAAGTAAAGATAGCGCTCGTGGCGAGCCGCTACCGCTTGATCGGCTGCGGTTAAAGTGAGCGGCGTCCAAAGCTGCGGAAGAAACCCGAGGAAACGAAAATCGTCGAGCATGACCCCAATGACGGTGTGATCTTCACGGTCAAGGCGGACCGTGCGCCCGACAATGTCTGGGTCCGAAGCAAAGCGGCTGGCCCACAGGGCGTAGCTAAGAATCAGGACGTGGTTGCGACCGGGCAGGTCTTCACCCGCAACGAAGGTTCGGCCCAGAGCGGGCTTAGCGTTGAGCAGGCTGAAGTAGTTAGGAGAAACGGAGGCATACCGGACGGTTTCGGGCTGACCTTTGATGGTGAGACCGGCGCTTTTGTAATCGTCGGCGGCAGCTATTCAGAAAAGACATTCGTATGGCTGCGCCAGGCAAGGTAGTTCGGCACGGAGACTGGGTTTAAGTCCGCGACTTCGCTGGCGTTCGGATCCACGGAAGAGAGCACGTAGACGTGTTGCGGGTCCTGACCCGGCAGGTGCGGCAGGAGAAAGGCACTCACCAGGCTGAACATCGTGGCGTTGACAGCGATACCGAGCGCAAGCGTTATGACGGCAGTGGTGGTGAAACCGGGAGTCTTGACGAGTTGCCGGCACGCGAATCTGATATCGGCCCAAAAGCTTTCGAGTTTCGGCCATTGCCACACTTCGCGGCTGCGTTCTTCGACCAACGTGCGGTTTCCGAAAGAACGGCGCGCCGCGAGTTCAGCCTCTTCGCGGCTGAGGCCGTCTGTTATCAGTTCATCAATGGTTTCGCTGATGTGTTCGGAGATGGAGACTTGGATATTGGAGTAGCGCTGACGGCGGAAGATGCTCATCGGGACCTACGCTTCCGCGGCGGCGAGCACGCGGGTAATACCGGCTAACATGCGGTCGAAGCTCGACACTTCCCGTTCGAGCTGGCGCTGACCGTTGGCCGTGAGGTGATAGATGCGAGTGGGCCGCCCCTTGACGGAGATGCCGGGTTCGGATTCGAGCAGGCCTTCTTTCAATAAGCGCTGCAGCGCCGGGTAGAGAGAGCCTTCTTCGACTTTGAGGAGATCATCCGAGACCTGTTTGATGTGTTTGGCCAGCGCATAGCCATGCATCGGCTTGAGCCGTAGCGAATGGAGGATCATGAGTTCCAGCGCGCCGGAGAAAAGATCGCGCTGATCCGCCTTTTTCGGCATGAGTTAAGCTTAGCACCCGTATAGCTATTTTGTAAATAGGTATTCCTAAATGAGGCTCGCAAACGACTCCACCTCAGCTAACATTGGCGTGAGCACAGCTCTCAGTTCAGGACTGAGATCGGCTGTCATTCCAGTGCTTACCTGAAAAGCGCCGGTCTCCAGGCAACACGACGTCGCGGAAGTGCCCCGAACACTCCGTGAATTTTCGGTGGGTTGGGTAGGGAGAGGGAGGTCCCGCTCGGATCGGCTATTTCTGTTTGTTACCGGAAGGCTTGACTCTGATAAAGAGTTTGTCCCATTTGTGATGCTTGCCCGAAGGCCGACCACCCGGAAAGGTCCGGTTCAACAGTTGGATATCTGAGATCAAGTTAGCGTCCATCCAGCGCCAGTTAGGAAGTTTGTGGCTGCTGGAGCCTGCGATCTGGTATCCGAGGAGCTTGACGGTGCCATTTTTAATTCCGTAGTCGTGCGGTTCCAGAATACGCTCCCTACGTTTGTAAGACAGCCGGATCAAGCGTGCTTCGGCGATCGCTTGCCACAAGAGGGGATTGATGTTCGGCTCGGATTCCGACTGCATGGGCTTTTGCCTCTTATATTTGATGCCGCTGAGTATAGCTTGGACGCATTGAGGTGCGCGGCACTGCGAAGCACGATACGGCATGGGTGAAAGCGCCTACTTAGCTGGCATGGAGCGCCTCACGATAGTTCCACGGCATCCACCGGGCGGTTGTGCAGCTACATCCGTGGCGTGTTTCGGCGTTTTCCTGTGAAGAAGTGCCACGTCACAACGAGCCGCTCCCAGCAAATCGATCGGACCGAAGGTCAACCTGACGCCTGGGTCTATCAGTGTTACGGTGGATAGACTTCACACGCAAACGGCTCGTAAGTCGGATTGAGAGTGCGGCTGATAGGCGGATCCGGATCGTGGAGCTCACTTCTCGAGCGGGAAAGCCCTTATCGTTCCTGCCTTTCGGCAGGACGCGGCCGCAATCCGCAAAGTCTTCGCTGAAATTTCATCAGAACATCTAGATCAACTCGAGCGGACTCTGAAACGTGTGGGAAAGCGTGCACAACAGATGTGTGTTCAATAAGAAGAAAAGCAATGAGGGGTCTGGATACAGAGATCGGAAACTGGCGATCCTGATAAGCGTATTTGACGATGCCATCATCGGGGGGGAATAGTCGAGATGAGTAGGTGCGAGTCGAAGCGTCCACCCAAATGAAAACGATGAACTCCCTGATTCCTTTTTGAAAAGTGCCCGACCACGAAGACTTCGGGCGCGTAAGACTGTATGTCTGTTCCTTTCACCAAAACTCAAAGCGACTCTCCAGCACGATACAGAGTGCTCGAAGGCCAAAGTTCGGTGTCAATCGACACGGCCTCATCCGGTCGCAGACGTTGTTCTGTCTCGTGAAGATGGACCGGTTGCTGCTACCATTCTTGTTACAATAGCGTGCGCTTCGCGTTCTTCCGCACGAAGATTTGGGCCGAGCATCGATCCGAGAAACACCAACCCGCCTGAGCCAAAACGGCGCCTCATCGCCACTGGCGTGTTCCCGTACCACGCGATCGTTTCGGCGCGCGCACAGGCCACCGGAATCACGGACGAAAAAGATCTGGTCAGCGCCGCGGACGGCCAGCGATAGTGAATGAACATCCCGGTGGTTCTGAGCTGATCGGGTGAGAGCGCAACCGGCTGCATTAGGTTAACACCGAAGACCTCTCGCAGAATTCGGGCCTGCGTGGCGAATTCCCGTGCCTCGCAAGCTATAAGTGCGCTCTCCCAAATGACCCAGGTACCCGCAAGGGCCCGTTCGCGTAGGCGGCATGCGAGCGATGCGTCGATCGCAGAAACGCCGCAAAGCAGGATGACGTTTGAAGATCCAGGCGCTATTAGCGTTCGGAATCCATCCGCCGATTCTTGTGAGAGGCAATTCGGTTCGGAGATGATTTCGAACTCGGCCACTTGGGCACGCGTGGCCCTAAGTCCCGCAGCAACCGGGAGGATTAGCGCTTGCTCAAAAAGTTGTCGCCGGGTCTGCACGCTTCGTCACAAATTGCCGGAGATTACGCGGTTCATCGCAGCCGCGGTATCGTAAATCTGCTGGTCGGGAGCGTAGGTATACTTCGCTTCCATCTCCGCGATTAACCAGCCGTCGTAGCCTACCTTCGTGAACGCGTCTCTGATCGCGCGCCAGTTGTTATCGCCCAAAAAAATGTTGGTGTACACGCTCTGGTTTCCGCAGCGGCCTCTATGCGTATGAACATCTTTGAGGTGAACGCGGGTAATCTTCGGACCGAGAATTTCAATCCACTGTTCCGCGAATCCCGTGTCGTGGATATTCCCGACGTCGAGGTGAATTCCGACCCACGGGCTATCGACATCGCTCAGGAAGGCGTTGAATTCCCGCGGGCTCAGCAAAAACTTCTGTTCTGAGCAGCAGTTCTCGACTCCGATTTTCACTTTCGCAGCGGCTGCATCCGGCGCCAGTTTCTTTAGGGAATCGAGGGTGCGCTTGTAGACCTCATTGTAGGGCGCGTCGCTCGTAACCAGGCCGGCCACGATCAGAATGGCATCGGTGTTGAAAATCTGTGCCGCTTCGATCTGCCGCTGGATGTGGCGGAAGGCCGCCTCCCGCTTCGAAGCATCGCGCGCCGAAACATTCTCCTTCCAATCCAGCGAGTTCGATATATTCGAGACTCGAAGGCCGGCATCCTCGATCTTCTGGCGCATTTCGCGCATCTGCGAATCGGTGCTCCCTATTTGGAACCATTCGCGCTCGCCTAGCCACAGCTCGACACCGTCGTAACCGGCGCGTTTGAGGAGCTGTAAGCCGTTCTCGAACGACACGCCTTTGGGAAAAATATTGTCACCGATTGATTTCTTCATACGAAGCGGCTGAATTAGCGCTTCCTTACGGTAGCGGTTCTGAAGAAATCATATCCGAGTCGACGCAACTTTCGAGGGCGATCCGGTTAGACCGCCCTCGCGTTTACTACTCTTGCGGGAAGGTGAAATCGCGGTTGTAACCGCTACCAGCATCCTGGTAGAGATCCGGCGGATCCAGCGGTGCCGATCCCACCTCAGGCCCTTCCAAAAGAGCCTTCTGATAAGCCTTTTCGCGGTTGACCAGATCACTGAGCATAGGCCCGGTGATGGTCCGCTTCTGGCGATCACTCGCTTTCATGCCGGAACAGTACCATGCCGTAGTGGCGAGCCGGCCCTCCGCAGGCCTTCGGCGATTTTTTTCTTCTGTCTAAGTAACTGTCGTCAAACCTGTTTCGCCTCACTATGACAAAATAGGCGGTTCTGATTGGCGCTTGTGACTGAGGCAAGGATGCGAATGAGATCTGTTTATCTGATGCTACCCGCGCTGCTATGGGCCAGCGTGGCGCTTCGCGCCGAAGTGCCGTCCGCAATTGCAATTAAGGATGCGCACGTGGTGACCGTCAGCGGGGAAGATCTTCCGAAAGCAACCGTGATCTTGCGCGACGGACTGATCCAGGATGTTGGGGCCAACGCATCGATTCCCCCCGATGCCTGGGTGATCGACGGCGCGGGGTTGACCGTTTATCCCGGCTTCATCAATGCGCTGAGCACTTGGGGAATTCCGCAGCCGGGGCCGAACCGGGCTGTCGCGACAGCAGGGAACGTGCCGCAGCAAGCCGCGCCGGCAACTCCCGCGCCGAACCCGGCCCCACGATCGCACGGACCCGAGGACCGGCCCCAAACCTATTCCTTCGAGCGAGCCGCAGACATGGTGGAACCGAGTGACTCGCGTCTCGAAGCGGTCCGAGCCGCGGGCTTCACCACGTCTGCTACCTTCCCGAACCGCGGTATCGTGGAAGGTCTCGGTGCGCTGATTGATCTGGCAGGCGAGCGTGGCCGCGACATGGTAATCGCGCAGCCAATCGGTCAGCAGATCGAATTCCGTGTCGGAGGCGGCGGAATGGGGCGTAGCTTCCCTTCCTCTTTGATGGGCAACATCGCATACGTCCGCCAGCTCTATCTCGATCTAGGTCAGTACAAGCAGGCGAAAGAGACCTATGTGGCGCATCCGAACGGCAATCGCCGTCCCGAGTATGACCACGATCTGGAGGGGCTCGCGGAATCGCCGCGTCTGTTGCTTCCGGCAGACGAGTGTCAACAGGTTGATCGTATTCTGAATTTCGGCCGTGAGCTGAAGGTCCCGTTCGTGGTTTATGGCTTGCATGAAGGCTATCGCCGGATCGATGAACTGAAACAGGCGAATGTGCCTGTATTGATCAGCTTGAAGTGGCCCGAAAGGCCGAAAGACGCTGATCCGAACGATATTCCGAACTATCGCGATCTCCTCATGCAAGAGCAGGCACCGGCTGTGCCGGGCATGCTGGCAAAGGCGGGAGTGAAATTTGCATTCTATTCGGATGGCGTGGACAGCGCCCCCGATTTGAAGAAAGCACTTAAGAAAACGGTCGATGCGGGACTCTCGCGCGCGGATGCCATTCGCGCGTTGACGGTGAATGCGGCGGAGATCTACGGAGTAGGAGACCGGCTGGGCAGTATCGAGAAGGGTAAGATCGCGAACCTGGTAGTCACAAAAGGCGAAGCTTTCGACGACAAAAGCACTGTCGAGTACGTGTTCGTGGATGGAAAGGAATTTCAGCCTTCGAAAGAACAGCAGCAGCCGCCCCAGGGAGGCGAAAGACGGGGAACGAATCCGGCAGACGAGGGTGATGCAAACGGGGGTGTGAATTAATGCGACGCCTGATACCGATCGCGTGCGCGATAGCGATGCTCGCCGGCCTGAGCGGCGCTGAGACCATTCTGATCCGGAACGCGACCGTGCTGACCGTCACGAAAGGAACCGTACAGAACGGCAGCGTGCTGGTTGAAAACGGCAAGATCGCCGCTATCGGGAAGAACGTCAGCGCTCCCGCGGACGCAACCATCGTGGATGCGACCGGCAAATATCTGATGCCGGGAATCATCGATTGCCATTCGCACACCGCGATCGAAGGCGGCGTAAATGAAGGAACCGTTTCGGATTCTTCGATGGTGAACATTAAAGATGTCATCGATCCGGAAGACATAAATATCTATCGCGGCCTGGCCGGCGGTTTGACTGTTTCGAATGTGCTGCACGGGAGCGCCAACGCAGTCGGCGGCCAAACTATCGTGATCAAGCTGCGCTGGGGCAAGACGGCCCGGGAGATGCTGTTCGAAGGCGCGACTCCGGGCATCAAGTTCGCCTTGGGCGAGAATCCGAAGCGGCAGGGCTACCCGTCGCAGAATTTTTTTAGCCAAGGCCCCGCACCGGAGCGCCGCTTTCCGGGAACTCGCATGGGCGTGGAAGAAGTGATTCGGGAGAGCTTCACGGACGCGAAGAACTATCAGGCGGAATGGAAGCAGTATCACGACGCCGTAGCGCGCGGCGAGCACCCGATCCCGCCAAGAAAGGACCTGCGTTTGGAGCCGTTGGTGGAAGTGCTCGAAGGAAAACGCTACGTTCACGCCCATTGCTACCGTTCCGACGAGATTCTTATGCTGCTGCGCGTGGCCGATGAGATGGGATTCAAGATCCGTACCTTGCAGCATGTGCTCGAAGGCTATAAGGTCGCTAGAGAGATCGCGGAGCACGGAACCGGCGCATCGACATTCAGTGACTGGTGGGCCTACAAGATCGAGGCATACGATGCGACGCCCTATAACGCGGCGATTATGACGCGCAAAGGCGTGGTGGTTTCGCTCAATTCGGATTCCGACGAGTTGCAACGGCATCTGAACCTGGAAGCTGCGAAGGTCATGCGGTACGGCGGCCTGAGCGAGACCGAAGCATTGGCTATGGTCACGATTAATCCGGCCAAGCAGCTTGGAATCGACAATCAGGTCGGCTCGATCGAAGTGGGCAAATCGGGCGACATGGTGCTGTTTGACAAGCATCCGCTCGATTACTATTCCAAAGTGCAGAAGGTCTGGATCGATGGGCATGACTACTTTGATCGCGATAAGGACCTGGAGACTCGCCCGGAATTTCAGAAAAAGAAGAAGGCGTTGGAAGACAAACTGAAGGTGGCGGAGGATACCGGTACGCGCCAGGGTAAGCGCAACGCCTCAAATGCCGCCAGCACGCCGATGATTGAGGAGAATCAGTGATGGAATTCCCGAAATTATTTTTAGTTGCGCTGGCACTCTCCGGTTCCGCGCTCTTCGGCGCTGCCGATAATTCCGTCGTGATCCGCAATGTGACCATTCATCCGATAACGGCGCCCGATATTTCCAACGGCTCGGTTCTGGTGATCGACGGTAAGATAGCCGAAATCGGAACACGAATCGGGGCGCGCTCGGGTGCGCGGACCGTAGACGGGCACGGTCTGCAGCTCTATCCCGGCCTGATCAACGCCGCAACCAACGTCGGATTGGAAGAGATCTCATCACTACGCGATTCGGTGGATCTGGATGAGATCGGAATGTTCAATCCGGAGCTGAGAGCCGAGATCGCCTGGAATCCATCGAGCCAGCACATTGAGGTCACGCGCGCCTCTGGAATTACCACGGTCATCAGCCTGCCGGGCAGCGGCGCCCGCAGCTTTCGCGGCGGACCGGGAACAGTGATCAGCGGGCAGGGCGCATTAATGCATTTGGAGGGATGGACATGGGAGCAAGCGGCGGTGAAGCCGAGCGCCGTGATGGACATGATCTTCCCGCAGGTGGAAACCGTTCCTCGGCGGTTTGCGGCGTTTCTCGCTCAGCCGGCGCTTTCCTATCAGGAACTGCAGCGGCAGTATCGTGAGCGCCTGAGGCAGACCGGCGAATTCTTTGAAGATGCGCGACGTTATGAAAAGGCCAAGGCGGCTTCTGGACCGGACTTTCGGCGCGACGTCCGGCTGGAGGCGATGACTCCGGTGATCCAAGGCAAGACGCCGTTGCTGGTGCAGGCGGAACGGGAGCAGATGATCAAGGAGGCGGTGGCGTTCGCGGACAAGGAGAAGGTGAAGATCATCATCGCGGACCCGCGCGAGATCGGATCGACCGGGGCGCTGCTGAAACAGCACAATATTCCAGTCGTGCTCGGCAAGACCTTCGACCTGCCTATGCGCGATGACGATCCGTACGATGCCCCATACACCCTTCCTGGGGACTTCTATAAGGCGGGTGTGAAGATCTGCTTTGGAACGTTTGACGTCGAGTTTGCGCGGAACGTGCCGTTCGAGGCAGCGCAGGCCGTCGCGTTCGGATTGCCGCGCGAGGAAGCGCTCAAGGGGCTGACCATCAATAGCGCGGAGATTCTGGGCGTTAGCGATCAGCTAGGTTCGATCGAGAAGGGTAAAGTGGCAGATCTGATTCTGACGGACGGCGATCCGATGCAGGCGAAGACGAATATCAAGCAGATGTTCATCGCGGGCCGGGAGGTGAGCCTCGAGTCACGGCACACGCGCGAGTATGAGAAGTGGATGAAACGGCCGTGAAGCCGGGAATCGGAAATGAGGGATAAAGTTCCCACGTTGCTGGTTCTCCTCTTCTGTTTCTGTGCTGCGTCCCGGACGATCGCCGCTACGCGCGACTACGAAGCTTTCGGCAAACCTATTCAGCCCGCTGCCGCTGACCCCGTAATCACTTCCGCTTTGAAGGAGGTCTCACAGGAGGAGATTCAGCACACGATCGGGAAACTCATCAGTTTTGGCAATCGCAACACGCTCTCCAGCGTGACGACGGATCAGAAACGGAGCGAAGGTGTGCTGGCCGCTGCCGACTGGATCGAAGCGCAGTTCAAGACTTATTCCGCAACGTGCGGCGTATGCCTGGAGGTGAAGCGCGACACCTTCACAGCGCCGGTGCAGAACCGTATTCCGAAGCCGACCACGATTGTGAATGTGTACGCCATTCTGCGCGGGTCCGATCCTGTGCAAGCGCGGCGCATGTACCTGGTGACGGGTCATTATGATTCGCGGAACTCCGACACGCTCGACACGTATGGAGCGGCGCCTGGCGCTAATGACGATGCGAGCGGAGTGGCCGTGAGCCTCGAATGCGCACGGGTTTTGAGTAAGCACAAATTCCCCGCCACACTCGTCTTTGCCGCGGTCGCAGGCGAAGAGCAGGGGCTTGTCGGCAGCGCTCATTTGGCGCAGCTGGCGAAAGGGGAGGGCTGGCAACTCGAAGGCGTCTTAAACAATGACATCGTCGGCGGTGATACGACTCCGGGAGACAAGCTCCAAGACGAATCCGCCGTCCGCGTGTTTTCGGAGGGCATTCCCGCGACGGCTACGCCTGAAGAGATCCACCAGATTGAGGCGATCGGGATCGAGAATGATTCACCATCCCGCGAGCTGGCGCGTGAGGTCCTGGAAGTAAGCGAGACCTATCTGAAACCCGGGCAGACTGAGCGCGGTTCCGGCCTGGAAGCCGTGGTGGAGCAGCGGCATGACCGTTTTCTGCGCGGGGGCGATCACGCCTCCTTTAATCGCGAAGGGTTTCCAGCGGTGCGGCTCACGGAGTGGCGCGAGAACTTTAATCATCAGCATCAAAATCTGAGAACCGAAAATGGAATCGAGTTCGGCGACCGAATCAAGTTTGTTGATTTCGCATACGTAGCAAGAGTCGCCCGACTGAATGCTGCTACTCTCGCCATGCTCGCCTCCGCTCCGGGAAAACCGCGCGACGTCCGCATCGTAACCAGAAATCTCGACAACAATACAACTCTCACCTGGAAGGCTCCCGAGGGTGCGCCGTCCGGAACCTCGTACGAAATTGTCTGGCGCGTTACGACTGCGAGCAACTGGCAATACTTCGCGAAGTTAACCAGCGCAGGCGACAGCAGCACAGGCGAAGAACATTCGGCCACTCTTCCGATTTCAAAGGACAATGTCATCATCGGCGTGCGCTCAGTGGATTCGGCTGGGCACATGAGCCCAGCGGTCACGGCGATACCGGTCAGGCGGTGACAAAGTGAAGTTTTTAAGCTGCTACGATTGGCACGATGCCTCTCCAACTCACGGCCGTTTTCATGAAGGTCCCCCAAGGCTGTGTAGCTTTTGTCGAGGAGTTGCCAGGTGCAAATACACAAGCCGAGACCCTTGAAGCGGCTCGGGAGAACCTCAACGAAGCTGTAGCTCTTGTCCTTGAAGCGAATCGCGCGCTTTCCGAGGAATCGATTGCAGGGGCAGAGGTCATTCGGGAGAAATTGATCGTCTCGGCGGCATGAAGCGAGTCGATCTTGTTCGTCATCTGGAGAGGTGAGGCTGCGAGTTCTTACGCGAAGGCGACCGCCATACAGTTTATTAAACCGAGCTGCTAAGAAGAGCTCCGCGATCCCGCGCCATCGGGAGATTAACGAATTTTTGGCTCGCAAGATCTGCGACGATCTTCTGGTTGAGCGACCGAAATGAACTCTGCTCTATGGACGGTTCGGTACGGCGCCCCTTTCCCTGAAACCTCCTGACCTTCCTCCGGCCTCAAACAAATGGCGGATATGACGGTTCGGCCGTCGTGACCGGTTGATCCACTTGGATTTACAGAGCTGGTCCTAAGCCGTCGGGCCGCTCACGCCTCACAAAGAAGGAAGATTACTATGCGAGGAACCCTATTCAGTAGCTTCGTTTTGGCCAGCATGAGCTTCTGCCTATTAGGGGGCGGGGCTGCACTGGCTCAACAACCAGGTGGCGGACAGATGCCTCAGTCCTCTCCCACGCGTCCCGGTGCGGCGGGAAACCCCAATAATCCCAACAATCAGATGGGCCAGAATCCCGATGCCATGACGACCACCAAGGTCGATGACAAGAAGTTCGTTAAAGACGCCGCGATTGGCGGAATGACAGAGGTCGAGCTAGGAAAACTAGCAACTGAGAAAGGTTCGAGCGACGCCGTCAAGCAATACGGTCAAAAACTGGTCGACGATCACACAAAATCTAACGACGAGCTGAAGCAGATTGCCAGCGCCGAAAACGTCAACATTCCGAGTTCGCTCGATTCCAAACACCAGTCTCGAATCGACAAGTTATCGAAACTGTCCGGTCCGAGCTTCGATAAAGCCTTTCTCAAGGATGCTGTGAAAGATCACGAGCAGGATATATCGGAGTTCCAGAACGAGGCTCAGGGCGGCTCAGATCCAAATGTCAAGCAGTTTGCATCCAAGAACTTACCAGTTCTGCAGGAGCACCTGACTGCGGCCAAAGACCTAAGCAAGACAGAAAAGGGGAGTTCAACCAAGTAGCGAAACACGGTGGGACTGATTAAGCCCAAAGATCCCGATTCTTGAACTTGCGCATCAACCCGCGCACGATGCGCTCAGTAAGAGTTCCGAAGGGCTGGTCGGTGGTGACATAGGTCCAGACGGCTCCCCGCTCTTGCGGATCTTCTCCGCCGCCAGCCTCGGCTTCGGCCAGCCGTCTCGCTGTTTCTTCCGGAATGGAAGTCTCGAGCTCAGGAAACCACTGGTCTATCTGTCTCAGGTACTCGAGATGCGGATTGCGGCCCGCCAGGGAGAGCCAGTGCAGTCCTGCACGGTAATCGGCCAGGCGAGCCAGATAGTCTGCCCAGAGATCGTCAATGGTTCGCAGCGTAATCAGCCGTTCCAGCTCCGAGCCGCACGGCAGCGAGCCATCCAAAATCTTCTGCCGATAACTCTGAATACGGTTCCGCTGTCCCTCAACCGGTATCTCGTATTTCTGGAGAAAAATCCGCAAATCCAGATTTTGTCCTTCCACTAACGGCTGCACGCTCTCTGGGTCCGTGCTGTATTTCGGGTTGAGATCGGCGCCCTTCACCATCAGCTCGTCTTGAAGTGACACAAAGAAGCGCGAGCAACCTGGATCACCTTGACGCCCGGCGCGACCTCGAAGCTGATTGTCGATGCGCCGGCTCTCGTGTTTATTCGTGCCGATCACGTACAATCCGCCGAGAGATGCCAAGCCTTCTCCAAGTTGAATATCGGTCCCGCGCCCTGCCATGTTGGTCGAAATCGTGACCGCGCCTCGTTGCCCTGCCTGTGCGATGATGGCGGCCTCCTGTTCATCGTTCTTGGCATTCAGCACGTGGTGCGGGATGTCGGCAAGAGAGCGGCTTAACTCCTCGGATTCGCGGACGCTCGCGGTTCCAACCAGGACCGGCTGACCCGTTGCGTGCGCCCGTCGAATTTCTTCGATGGCGGCCCGGGTCTTTTCGGCCCTCGTCGCGAACACTTCGTCAGGATGATCGACGCGGATCATCGGCCGGTTTGTGGGAATTACTTCCACAGGCAGCAGGTACATCGTTTGAAACTCCACTTGGGAACTGGCCGCCGTACCGGTCATCCCGCAGAGGTGAGGATAGAGCGCGGCCATATGCTGCATGGTGATCGACCCCAGAATCATCCCCTGAAGCTTCGCAGCAACCCGTTCTTTAATCTCAATGGCGGTGTGTAGGCCCGCGGGCCAGCGCCGGTCCTGCGCCGTTCTTCCTTTGAACTCGTCTATCATTTCGACCGCGCCGTTTTTGACCACGTAGTCCACGTCGCGATGGAGCAGTGCGTGAGCGTGCAAAGCGTCCTGCACGGCCGTGAATAGCTGCAGATTGTTTTCGTCGAACAGATTGCGGCAGCGCGTTGCGTGCTCCACAGCGCGGATCCCCTCATCCGTCAGCCCGACGTTCCGGCCGCCAATCTCAGTTCTGTAGTGCACACCGCTGCGGAGGCTGCGCACAACCTGATCTGCCAGAAATGCCAGCGCGCTTTCATCATTGCTGCCACCGGCAATCACCAAGGGAATGCGCGCCTCATCGATCAGAATCGAATCGACCTCATCAATGACCGCAGCGTGAAACGGACGGTGGACCTGCTCGCGCAGTTCAAGCGCAAGCTGATCGCGAAGGAAGTCAAACCCGGCTTCGTTGGCGGTCGCGTACGTGACATCGCAGGCATAGGCGGCGCGCCGCTGATCCGGCGTCATTCCTTGCTGCACATACCCGACCGAAAAACCTAAGCGACGATAGATGTCTCCCATCCAGCAAGCATCGCGGCGAGCGAGGTAATCGTTGGCGGTGAGGACATGCACTCCCATTCCTTCGTGTGCGTACCACGCAATGGCGGGCACCGCCGCCAGCGTCTTGCCTTCACCGGTCTGCATTTCGGCAATACTTCCCCGGGTCAAAGCAAGCGCGCCCCGGAACTGTACGTCAAACATTTGCTGCCCCAGCGAGCGCGACGCTATCACGGCTGTCAAGGCGATTAGTCGGAGTAAGTCCTTCCTTGCTCCGAATGCCAGCGCGTCTAAGTCATCATCGCTCAACTGAGCAAACTCTCTTCGCATCGCGTTGATTTTTCCGATGGCGGATGCATCGCGGCGCGAAGGTGCAAAAACAGAATGCAAAAATGGGTGCACAACCCCTCCTCTCTTTGCTGAACTGACAGATTCGTTGCGTTACGTAACGTGGTTAGAGAGAGAAGGATGGCGGCGGTCGCTGGAACAACGATCGATCGAGTCCGGAGCGCAGGCCCGCGGCATCGTTTCCAGGTAGAGATGGGCGGAACTGCGATGAAACGAAGCTACGGCCATCGCATACCGGCAGCAGTTTCCTTTTTGTGAGGTGTTTTGCCGCGTGAGCGTTGTCGAGATACGCGTATTCGGTCGAAGCGCACGGAGCGGCGATGCGCGAAGCCGGAAGACTCGATGCGGCTGTCAGCGCCAGTAGCGCAGCGATAAGCCAGGTTGTGAACTTAGGCTTCACCTGTAGAAAGTATTGCACGTAACCGGGAGCTGTGAAAATAGGGCTAAGGGTCTGGGGGGGCGCAGACAGGACAATGTTCGGGGGGCCTGGCCTGGGCAATGTTTTCGAAGCAGAGTCGCGGGTGGGGGCATCGAAAGCTGAGATCACCATTTTGGGGAGGCTACGATGTACGTAGTTACGGGCGCGACCGGGCATACTGGATCGGTTATTGCGAAGAGATTGCTCGCGCAAGGGAAGAAGGTGCGAGCGGTGGCGCGAAGCGCGGAACATCTGAGTTCGTTAGCTTCGCTCGGGGCGGAGCCGTTTGCCAGTGACATCAGCGACAGAGAAGCAGTTGCCCGGGGTTTCAACGGCGCGGAGGCGGCGTATGTGATGGTTCCGCCGGATCTGGCGAACCCGAATTACCCAGCTTATCAGGACAAGGTCATTGAAGCGGTCGCCTCAGCTCTCGAGAAGCGGTCGCCGGCGCATATCGTGGTGCTGAGCAGTTTCGGGGCGGACAAGCCGGACAAGACGGGGCCGATTGCGGGGCTGCACCAGATGGAGGAGCGGCTGAAGCGGATTTCGGGACTGAATGCGCTGTTTCTGCGCGCGGGGTATTTCATGGAGAATACGCTGCCGCAGACAGGCGTGATTCAGCAGATGGGAGCGACGGCGGGTCCGTTGAAGCCTGACCTCAAAATTCCGCTGATTGCGACGAGAGACATCGGCACGTTTGCCGCGGACGCACTGCTGCGGCTGGACTTTCGAGGCCACCAAACGCAAGAATTGCAGGGCGAGCGCGATTTGACGATGACGGAGGCGACGAACGTGATCGGGAACGCGATCGGCAAGCCGGAGTTGCAGTATTGTCAGATTACTTCTGACCGGTTTCGCGGGATCCTGCTGCAGATGGGGGCATCGCAAAGCATAGCGGACCTGTTCGTGGAGATGTCGGAGGCGCTGAATTCAGGATATGTTCGTGCGCTGGAGCCGAGATCGGAGCGGAACACGACGCCGACCTCGTATGAGCAATTCGTTGGCGAGGAGTTCCTGCCGGCCTATCAGACGATTGCAGCGGGGGCGGCGAGAGCGTGAAGCGATGGGGAGCTCAGCCGCCCATCGCACGACGGACCATTTTAAAGTCGCGCGGCGGTCCAGACAACATGCGGATCTGTGTGAAGCCCGTATCTGCGAGGCGCTTCTCGATTTCGTCCCGTGGTATCAGTGGGCGCCCCGGCTCGCAACTCTAAAGGCCATCAGAGCCGCTCTCAAATCCGTGCCGGTTTTTTGCAGTCGCAAACAGAAGCTAGCCGCTAGGTTTCAACGCGCGATGTACACGCTCGACGATTCGCCAAAGCTTTTGCGGCGGAATGGGGCTGGAATCCAGGCCAGATCAAAGGCTTTCACATCGACGACTTCCTCCGCATCCTGGCCCCGAACTTCAATCTGTTCCCGTAGACCAGCTGCAGCCACATTACTTCGCGCAAGCGATAGCGAAGGCCTTACGTATCGATTGCGACAATGCGCACCGATGGCCAATGGCGTGCGATTGCGATCGAGAGTCGTCCGACTGCGATCGCACTAGTGCGCGTCGTAACACGGAGAAAAGAACAAAGTCCTACTGTTCGCGAAGCGTGCGCGCGGGATCTACATGAATCGCGCGAGCGGCAGGATTCCAGGCAGCGAGGAGTGCCACGGCCCCCATCATCAATACGGCTGTAATATACGTGAGCGGATCCCTCGGGCTTATGCCGTACAGCACCGCCGATAGCAGCCGGCCAACGGCAAGAGTGATCGTTATGCCGATGGAGAGGCCAATCGCACAGAGCACCACTGTCCGTCGTAGCACGGAGGAAAGGACCTGGCTCGGTCGCGCGCCCAATGCCATACGAATGCCGATCTCGCGCATCCGCCGGGCGACCGAGTACGCCATCAGTGCGAATAGTCCCGTCGCAGCCAACACCATTGCCAGCACCCCGAACACTCCTAATACAATAGCGGCCGCGCGCGCGGGAAAAAGCGGTAGCGAGAGTTGATCTCTCAGTGTTCCTACATTGAAGAGCGTCAGCTCCGGGTTCAGGTCGAGCACCGCTTTCCGTAGCGTATCGGTAGCTTGCTGCGCCGGTAAACGAGTTCTTGCGACCAGAGTCGTCCATCGCATTTCAGCCTGGGCGATTGGCAGAAAAATGGCGGATTTCGGATCCTCGCCGAGCGAATCGTACTTGCCGGTCTCGACCACACCAATCACTTCGAATCCTTTGTCATGCCCCGGCGGGCCCATGCGCACAATCTTTCCCAGCGGATTTTCGCGCCCGAACACAACGTGCGCCAGCGCTTCATTGATGATCGCCACGTGAGGCGCGCCCTCGCGGTCATGCTCGTTCACGTCACGTCCCATAAGAAGCCGCGTCGCCGCCGTCCGCAAATAATTCGGAGAGATGTTGTAAATCAGCGCGGGATGCCATTCGGAGCGCTTCGGCATGGGACGATCCGCCCGAGAGATGACTTCGTCGCTTTCTCCGGCTCGCAACGGCAGATTGCTGATTATCCCAACGGATTGCAGACCGGGGAGGGCGGAGGCTTTCTCCAGCAAATTGGCATCGAAGCGCCGGCTATGCGCGGTATCGTAGCCTTGGAGGCGCAGGTCAACAGAGACCGCGACGGCGTGGTCCGGGTTGAAGCCGAGATTCAGCGACAGGGCGTGCTGCAAGCTTCTTACCACCAGCACGGAGGAGATGACCAGGATCACCGAAAGAGCGATTTGCCCGGCGACCAGAAGATCGCGAATGCCGAGCCGTCGAAAGCGGCTCAAGACAGGTTCGTCTTTGAGGCTCGGGACCAAATCGGTCCGCACCGTCTGCAGAGCGGGCGCGAAACCGAAAAGAAGAGTGGTCACGAGAACGGCAGCCAGCGTAAAGCAAAACACGACGCGATCAGGCTGAAGCGTGGTGTTGAGCGGAAGATCGATACCCGGCTGCCAAGAACTAAAGAGATTACAGGTTGCGAATGCGATAGCAAGACCCAGCAGCCCGCCGCCGGCAGCAAGCAAGAGGCTCTCGGTCATGAGTTGTCGTAGCAACTGGAACCGGCTTGCGCCGACCGCCAGCCGGATGCCGATCTCGCGCTGACGATCGGAAGCTCGAGCCAGCAGCATGCCGGCAAGATTGATACACGCGAGCAGGAGCGCTGCCCCTGCGATGCTCATAAACGCAACACCGAAAGCCGTAACCGGTCCGCGAAAATATGTACCTACCAGACCCGGCCTCGACAACTCGAATTTTCCTTTTGGATTGATATCGTTGGGATAGGTTCGGGCGAGTTGCTGAGCAATCCGGTCCAGATCCGCTTCCGACTGCGCGAATGAGACCCCGGGCTTGAGGCGGCCTATGGTCCAGACCTGTCCCGAATCGCGATCCCGCAGCCAATTATCACCGGGCTCGATTTGAGTCTCCATACTCATCGGAACCCAATAATCGCCTGCCAGAATCAGCTCCGTCCCCAGAAACGATGGAGGAGCGATGCCAATGATCGTGAACGGATATCCGTTGATCTTTACCGCTCTGCCGACCACGTTCGGATCTGCTGCAAGCCGCGTCTGCCAATATCGGTGGCTTATCACCACAACGGGATTGGCGCCGGGCTTTCCGTCTTCAGCGGAACCGAAAAAGCGTCCCAGTTCCGGCGAGATGCCAAGCGTCTCAAAGTAATTACCGCTCGCCTCATAACCCCAAACCCGAAAATTCTCGCGGGCTCTTAGGCTCATGTTTGCGGGATTGAAACGGCAGGCAATCAGGCTAGTAAACACCGTGTTCCGGTCGCGAAAATCGATGTAGTTCGGATATGCCATGTTGGTCCCGCCGTTCCAGTTCAGGGAAACAAGCTGTTGCGGATTCCGAGCCGGAAAACTGCGCAGCAGGATATCTTCCACGAACGTGAATACGGTTGTGTTTGCGCCGATACCGAGAGCCAGAGTGAGAACCGCAACCACCGTGAAGAGCGGAGTACGGCGCAGCATGCGCGCGGCGTACCGCAGATCGCGCACAAAGCTTTCGATCAGCCTCGTGCCGCGCGCATCGCGGCATTCTTCTTTATAAAGGGAAACCGGCCCCATCAGCCTTTGCGCGGCAAGCTTCGCTTCCGCTGGCGTCATGCCCGCGCGAACGTTGCTCTCGATCTCCTGCTGAAGATGATGTTGCAGCTCGTCCGCCAGGTCCGCCTCTAGCTGGCGCCTCCGAAACAGTGATCGAGCCAGCATTCGCAGCTTCTCCGCCCAGCGCATCCCACCTCCTAAACCGCTTCTATCACTATGCCGATTGCGCCTGAAAGCCGCCGCCAGTTCTCAAGCTCAGACTTCAATTGCTTGCGTCCGGCTGCTGTCAGCGAATAATACTTCGCTCGCCGGTTGTTTTCCGAATCCTTCCATTCGGCCCTAATCCAGCCTTTGATGCTCGAGCCGGTGCAAAGCCGGGTACAACGAGCCCTGCTGCACTTGCAAGACATTATTAGAGATCTGGACGATACGCTTGGCGATAGCCCAGCCATTCATTGGCTCCAGCGAAAGTGTCTTTAGGATCAGCAGGTCGAGCGTACCCTGAACCAGATCCGCCGGTTTGCCCAATAAGAAGCTCCTCTCGACTATCTACATTAGATGAAGGATTGTAGATAGTCAAGGGGAATCATTCGAAGCCGTGCGGTACTTCTGGGATGAGTGAGGACATGACTGCCTCAGAAACCCATTTCGAGCGCGTCTGGTTGGAGAGCATCAGCTACGATCTGCGCTACGCGGGTCGTTCGCTAGCGCGCAAACCCGGTTTCACGTTCGCTGTGGTCAGCGCGCTGGCGTTGGGCATCGGCGCGAACGCTGCGATCTTCAACGTGCTCCGGCAGCAAATGACCGCGAATTCCCAAACTGCTCTTAAAATCCTAACGGGCACGGCGGGATTGATTCTGTTGATGGCTTGCCTAAATGTGGGGAATTTGTTTGGTGCCCGCGCCCTGGCCCGAGAGAAGGAATTTGCTATTCGGGCAGCGATCGGCTCATCACGGCCCCGCGTTACGCGGCTGCTTGTCTTTGAGAGCTTAACGCTGGGACTTCTTGGAGGAGCAATCGGGATGGCATTAGCCTGCTCAATCATGTCGGCCGCGAGTTTCCTTATGCCCGAAGCGCTTCCCAGCCGGATCCCGACCGATTCTCTTGTACTCGGCTTCGCGCTCATTGGTTCGATTTTCACCAGCGTGCTGTTCGGCCTGATTCCTGCAGTCAGGGCATCCAAGCCGAAGCTTAACGTCTCGCTACAGCACAACCGGAGAAGTGGTTCGCGCTTTTCATCCCGCCTGTTTGTCCGCAATACTCTGGCGACCGTGCAACTATCGCTTTCCGTCTTTTTGCTCATTGGAGTGGGGCGGCTGATCCGAAGCTTGGCGGTCCTGAGGATCAACGCGGCCGAACTCGGCGAGCCGGGATATCTGCTCGGGGGCTTCGCGCTGCTCGCCCTCCTCACTGCTGCTATTGGCGTGTATAGCGTCATTACCTATTCCGTCACGAAGAGGACGCACGAACTCGGAGTTCGTCTCGTGCTAGGTGCCGGAGGACGCACTCTTCTGGGGATGATTCTCGGTCAAGCGTTGCGCCTGAGTTTCATCGGAATCATCGTGGGAGTAGCGGGCGCCATCTACCTGACGCGTGTACTCTGGAGTTTCCCCTTCGGAGTGACGGCAACTGATCCGCTGATATTTGTAGCCGCTTGCGCAATCCTGATCGCGTCGGTGTGTCTTGCCACCTATTTCCCGGCACACCGCGCCATCAACATAGATCCGGTGGTCGCGCTGAGACATGAATGAGGGGCGGTAAGCAAGTGAAGTACTAGTACCACGGAAGTTGGTAAAACCACGCTCAGGACGATACAATCCAAGCACTCCCGCGAGATTTTTCTAATGAATTCATTGCGATACCTTGTTGCGTTTCTATTCGTGACTGCACCCCTTGCCCTGCAGGCTTCACATCCGACGATCATCGTCAATGGGGACCCACCGAACATAACGGTCATCACAAATACTTCATTTACTTTTGGCGCAAATTCGTCAGGTGGGGGCGATTTTTCCTTCCAGAATGAAACAGGTCAGAATTGGACCAAGCTGGATATCTTTGTCACACTGCCCACCTTTCAATCGATCACGTGTGGCAGCGTCGCATTCGTAACATGCACCGTAACTACTACCACGCCTGCGGGTGCCTCACCGGCTTCGTACGACTTAGTTTTTGGACCGGACCCGAATGGTGGGATTCTCAATGGTGAGCTCTTCTCCATCAATCTCAACAACAATGCCGTCATTAACCTGGACCCGAACGGAGTCGGAGATTGGGGCCCGGGAAGGGATTTCGACGCGAAGGCTAACTTCTTTACGCCTGAGCCGGGTTCCTGGATGCTGATCGCCTTGGGCCTAACGGCCCTCGGGGGGTTCTGCATCTACCGTCGACGGCGCCCTGCGGCCTGACTGAACTTCTTGGCCAAAGAATCGAATTCGGGCAGTTGACGAACCGGCTCTAAGTCGGGATCATTCATGACTTCTTGTAGCGATTCGCCACTTTTGAGCGCGCGTTGCAAAGCGCTGAGAGCTGCGCTCTGACGGCCCTGAAGGGAAAGCACGACCGCTTCGAAATACATGAGCTGGCTGTTAGCGCCATCAACGGACCGCGCGCTCTGAATGAACTGCTGTGCTTTGGAGAACTCGCCTTTCGCGGCGTAGCACATAGCGAGCGTACCCATGGTGTCCGCCTTTCGCGGATTAACTTGCAGTTCGTTGTACGCCGCAGAGATGGCCCGGTCGAAGGCCAGCATGGCTTTCTCTTTCTGCCCGGCACGGTTATAAGCCTGCGCCAGGTTTCGTATCGCCTCAGACGAATTCGGATTGAGATGCACGGCCGTCTCGGACATCTGGACGGCTTCCTCATAGCGGCCCAGTTCGTAATATGCCGTGCCTAAATTCGAGTAGGCATCGAATGTCGGATGCAACGCGATGGCCTTTTGGAAATACGGAATACAATCCTTCCAGCGGCCCTGCTCATAATAGATGGCGCCGATATTGTTATATCCGGACCAATCTTTGGGGTTGAGATCCACCTGTCGCTTGAACTCTTGCAGGGCTTCCTCGTTGCGTCCAAACTGAAAATAAGCCCACCCGAGCTGTTTGTAGTTGTACCAGTAATACGGGTTCAGTTCGACTGCTTTTTTGAAGGCGGCCAATGCGGGCTCCGCTTGGCCCGTCGCAGCGTACGCCTTCCCAAGGCGAATGTACCCGTCGTCCGAGTTCGGTTGGAGTTGAAGAGCTTTCTCGATTTCTTCCACCGCCTGAGCATTTTTCCCGGTCGCTGTGTACACGCTCCCGAGAGCAAAGTGTACCTCGGGCAGGTCATCGTTCCGGCGACTGGCCTCGCGCGCGGCAGCCAGCGCCTTCTCAGCCCAAAAACTCTCTCTCTGCGTCTTGTACAGCAACAAACTGGAATCCGCGATACCGGTCCAGGCCAGCGCAAACCCAGGATCCTTGCTGGAGGCCTGGTCAAACAAGGCTAATGCTTCCTTCGCGGCTGCGGCATCGACCCGGTTTTTCAAAATATCTCGTCCTTTGAGGTAGAGGTCGTAGGCGGCTACATCCTGCGTGGGTGGAATCGCGGAGCGCTCACGTTCCTCAATCGTGGGAGTGATACTCAAGGCTTGTATGAGGTGGGTGGCGACCTCATCTTCGAGCGTGAAGAGATCGGCACGGATGCCCGTAAACGTCTGGCTCCAAACGCGCATGTCTTTCTTCAGGTCATCGAGACTGACAATGACCTGAATACGGTCGTCTTGCGCCTGCACGGTGCCGTTCACAAGCAGATTTGCGCCAATCTGGCGGCCGATCATCGTGGTGGGCTGATTAAGATCGACATGCTGCAGTGCCTGCACGGAGATCGGGTGCACGCCATTCAACGAGAACAGGCGGGAGGAAATGGAGTCGGCGATACCCTCCGCTTCGTACCTTAGATTGGGGTCCGCGCTGAGCGTCCGGAAAGGCAGCACCGCGACATATTTGCCGTTTACCGGGTATGGCCGAGGCATTGTCTTCCGCTGAAACAGGAAAAAGCCAGCCACAGCCATAGCTATCGCGGCCGCGAGACCGAAGGCGCAGTAGATCCACGCCCGCTCGAATCGATTTCTCACGCCGCGACTGGCGGAGGTTTCCGAAGCGGAATTCTCCGCCTGTAGCTGGCGCAAGGCTGCTAGCAGCTCTTGCGTGGTCGCGTACCGGTTTCGCGAATCGGGTTCGAGGCAGCGAATGATAATTTCGGCTAGCTTGGTTGAAAGGGCCGGGTTTATAACCTTCGGATTCTGCGGGATTTCGGCGACACGCAGCGCCAAAGTTTGAAAGACCGAATCGTCTTTGAAAGGAATCTTCCCGGTGGCCATCTCGTAGAAAATTAGTCCCAGCGAATAGATATCCGTGCGGCAATCGACCAGCTTGCCTTCCACCTGCTCGGGCGACATATAGCGAGGCGTCCCGTGCACTTCTCCGGCGGAGCTTGAAGGGGACTCCTGTTGCCTTTCCACCATGCGGGCCAACCCAAAATCGGCAATGCACGCGTGACCCGCTGAATCAAGCAGCACGTTACTCGGCTTTAGATCCCGATGAACAATTCCCTGCTCGTGCGCGGCCGCTAGTCCTTCACACATTTCGATCGCAAGCTGAACTATGCGCTCCTCCGGAAGGGCACCGTACCGCCGCAGGAGATGGCCCAAGTCCTCTCCATCCGCCCATGCCATGGAAACGAAACGCAGTCCGTTCGCCTCGCCCAGATCATGAATGCGCAGAACGTGCCTGTGCGAGATCTGGCTGGCTAGTGAGATTTCGTGTTTCAGGCGTAATAACCCGTGGGCATCGCTCGCCAGCTCTGGGCGAACGACTTTCAAAGCAACTGTACGATCCAGGTCCAGGTCTCTGGCGCGATAGACCTTTCCCATTCCGCCTTCGCCCGCTTCTGCTTCGATCAAATATCGCGAACCCAGGAGGGTGCCCGGCGCAAATCCCCCGGATACGGACGGGTGGGGCGAGGACCGCGGTGCGTCCTCGGAATTCAATTCTTCCAGTAACTCCTGCGCACTCTGATATCGGCGGACCGGATCCCGCTCGAGACAGCGCATTACGATGCGCGCGAGCCAGGGCGGTGTGCTTGGGTCGATTGAATTGATGGGGCGTGCGCGATCACGTGTCCTGGCAAGGAACGACTGAACCATGTTCTCTGCCGGGAATGGCAATTCTCCGGTCAGCAGTTCATACAGAACCACACCCACGGCGAAGATATCGGAACGCTCGTCGCTTTGGCCGCCCAGCGCCTGTTCAGGCGACATGTAATGGGGGGTGCCAAGCACCGCGCCCGTGCGCGTGATACCTGACTGCTCGAGCGAGCGCGCCAAACCGAAATCGACGATGCGCACGCGCTTATCGCGGCCGACCAGGATATTCTGCGGCTTCAGATCGCGGTGGATGACCCCCTCTGCGTGCGCGGCCTGCAGGCCCTGGCAAACCTGCTTGACCACGGTAATCGCCTCCTTTGGGGTGAATCGGCCGTGCCTATCGAGGAGCGATTTAAGATCCGCGCCGTCGACGAATTCCATAGTGATGAAGCGGAGCCCATCCGCTACACCGAGATCGAAGATCCGGACGACGTTGCGATGCGCAATCTGCCGCGTTAGAAGTGTTTCCTGCTTCAGCCGGCGGAGCGCTGCTGGGTTCGCTGCCAGATCCGGCCGGATGGTTTTGAGAGCAATGGTGCGCTCCAATTCGACATCGAAAGCTTCGTAGACGGTGCCCATACCGCCCTCGCCCAAACGTCGCACTATGCGGTACCGTCCGGCGACTACTTCGCCGCCGCCAAACTCGCTCCCGGACAGGTTGGCACTGCCAACGGCCTCGCCTGACGAGGCGGCGGCATCTTGCACACCCGCGCTCCCCTCACCGATTTCCGCTGCGAGGGTCTGATCGATTCCGTCGAACGCGCTATTGCAGCGCTCGCAGGAAGCGGACCCATTCGGATTCGAGCAAGAGCATACAGGACAGATCATCACGCTTTGAAAGCTTCCACGTGGCGCGGCTGATCTGTCCCATTCATCGCTGGTTTCCCGCGGCATTTCCACCAGGCAGACCTTCGATCACGAGGTGATCAGAGAGCCGCTAACCGCAAGCGAATTGCTCGAATAATAGTGAGTGTATCAGCAGAAACGTTTCGGAATCCAGGCCTGAAACCTGATTGGAACGCCTGGGGCCTGCAGCAGCATAAGGGACGCCAGCCAGGGAGTCGAATACAAGGCTCTCAAGTTTGCCAAGCTAGTCGCAATCCGAGCGCAATTAATGTCAGAAGCAGCGCGATGCGGAGAGGACGCTGCGCCACCCGGCCCGCCGAAGCTGATCCGGTAAGTGCGCCCAAGACTCCGCCGATCGCCAGCTTGGCGAGCAGTGCAGAATCATAGTTGCCTGCGCTCACGTGAATGCCGCTGCCCACAAGAGAAAGGCCCAGCCCAAAGGACAGATCGGTTCCTACCACCTCGGCCGTCGACAAATTTGTCATTCCGAGCAGCAGCAGTGAGCCTAGCGCTCCCGCTCCGGCCGAAGAGAACCCCACTTCGGCTCCGATAGGAAATGTGAGCCAGGGAAGCCAATGGGCACGTGGCTTCGGGGGAACCGTTCGTGGACGAAACAGCCGGTATAACCGAAGCACAGCGGCGCTCGTGATAAATACTCCTAGTGCGACGAAAATGGGTTTCTGATAAGTACCGTGCTTGAACCTATCAAGGAGCAGCGATCCGACAATAACTCCAGGCACGCCGCCAATCAGCAGCAAACCCAGCACACGCATGTTAATGTTCCGGTGCAACGCATAGAAGGGAACTGACGCGACCTTCACGATTACGGAGAACGCCAACGCCGTTCCAACCGCAATGGCCGGCGGCACGCCTAGAAAAATAATGAGAATCGGTGTGGTTAGCGTTCCGGCTCCGACGCCTGTTAGCGAAATGGCCAGCGCGATCGCGAAGCCAAGGATCGCTTCCATTTCAGTGATCCCCGGCGATGTGGATTCCGCACTCCAACTTCCGCCCGGCCCACCGGCCAGATCTCGCATTTTCAGGATCGAGCGGCCGCTGCGTGCAAGGGCCGCAGCCGATGCTGGTATAGCCCTCGTCATAAAGCGAGAGCAGCGGAATCTCGTGTTCTCTCGCGAAACTCCAGACGTCCTTATCCCTCCAATCCGCCAGCGGGCTCACCTTCAGAAGATGCTTGCCGGACGGCAGAGGGAATGTATCTGTCGTTTGCAAGTTGGCCCGCGTAGGCGACTGGACGCGGCGCAACCCGGTGAACCAAACGTCATAGTGCTCGAGCGCGGAAAAGAGTGGAACCACTTTGCGCATTTTGCAGCATTGATCGGGCTGCGATCTGTAAAGTATTCCGAACTGCGCTTCCTGCTCGGCCACGGTCTTCTCAGGAATCAGATTCACCAAGTTAAGGCCGTAACGCGCCGTCATCTCGTCGCGATAACGGTACACCTCGTCGAAATGGTATCCGGTATCAAGGAAGAATACAGGAATTCCGGGGAGGCTTTCGCGTACCAGGTGCAGAACTACGATGTCTTCCGCCTGGAAGCTGCACGTCAATGCGGCCGGTCCAGTTCCGGCTAGCGCGGACGTGATGCAGGAACGAGCTTCGGCGGTCTTGGTCGAAGTTTCAATCATCACGTTGCTCGTTTGAGACTTGGACATCGAGCAGGTTAAGCAGGTTTTCGAGTGCTTCCAGCGCATCGCGATAATCGAGCGCGGACAGGTCCGTCTCATGGGCCAAGCCAGGAACGGAAATCACGAGCGATCCGTTCTTCACTGCCCAGTTGACATCCCGCAGCAGAGATTCTTTCGTCTGCCGCGTATGGGACCCCGGCCCTTCAATCAGGCCGCCGGCGACTGTAGCATTCGTTGCGGGATCGATCAGGATAAAGCTGCCGGTCGCACGGTTTCGCTGGTAAGAATCGAACCACAGCGCCCGCGAAGTCTCGATACCCACGACGGATATCGAATTCATCTCTAGTCGAGTGGCAGTCTCAGGCTGCAACGTATGAATGTTGATGGCGTGATGGATCTCGGAAATGGAGGCCCAAACTTGCTGGGTCGCGTGCTTTAGACGATAGCGCTTACCTGCCTCGCCCGGGTCCGCATGCATCCAGATCAGGGTCGCGCGCAAGGAATGAGCAAGATCCGGCAAAGCGTTCACCGGCGCGAACAGATCACCGCGAGCGATATCGAGCTCGTCCGACAATGTCAGAGTAATCGCCTGTCCTGCAGAAGCTTCATTTAGATCGCCGTCGAACGTCGCAATCCGCTCGATGGTAGTAGTGCGGCCCGATGGCATTGCCGTCACGGGTGTACCGGCGGAGATGCTGCCTGAAGAAACGGTTCCGGCGTATCCTCGGAATCCATCGCCGGCTCGAACCACGCGCTGTACCGGGAATCGGAACGGCTCTTCCGCGCATTCTGATTCGACATCCACTTCCTCGAGATACTCGAGCAGCGGCGGCCCGTCGAACCAGGGCATATTTCGGCTCGGAAGCACGACATTGTCCCCTGCCAGCGCGCTCACGGGAATGAAATAGGTCTCAATCTTTTCGAAGCGCGAAAGAAAATCGCGAAACTGTGTTTCGATATTCGCGAACACCGCGCGCGAATAGCCGACGATGTCCATCTTGTTCACCGCGATTACAAGATGCCGGATGCCAAGCAATGATGCAACAAACGAATGCCGCTTCGATTGCGGCAGCAGACCCTTTCGGGAATCAACCAGGACCACGGCGAGCTCGGCTGTCGAAGCGCCGGTCGCCATGTTGCGGGTGTATTGCTCATGGCCCGGTGTGTCGGCAATAATGAATTTTCGTCGAGGCGTTGCGAAGTATCGGTACGCAACGTCAATCGTGATGCCCTGTTCGCGCTCCGCGCGCAGGCCGTCGGTCAGCAGCGAAAAATCAATGGGACCAGCATGGCGCCCGGCTGAAGCCCTTGTGACCGATTCAAGCTGATCTTCGAAAACGCTTTGCGAATCATACAGGAGTCGCCCAATGAGAGTCGATTTACCGTCATCCACGCTGCCGCATGTGATGAAGCGCAGCAAGCTGTTTGTCTGGTCCTGCTCCAGGAAGGTTTCTATGGGGTCCGACACGGGAAGTAGTGCGGCAGCGCACATTTAGAAGTACCCCTCCTGTTTTTTTAGTTCCATAGATCCGTCCTGATCATGATCGATTACACGGTTCTGCCGCTCAGAGCGCTTGGTTGCGAGCAACTCCTCGATAATTTGCGGAACAGTTTCGGCGTCGGAGCGAATGGCGCCTGTACACGGGCTGCATCCAAGAGAGCGCATGCGGCATTTCACCAACCGTGGTTCTTCGCCCGGCAAGCGAGGCACGAAGGGCTGCTCGATCGGTAGCAGCGCCTCGCCGCGCACCAGCATCGGCCGCGGCTTGGCAAAATACAGGGGAACAATCGGTATGCTTTCAGCGTGAATGTACTCCCAGACGTCAATTTCGGTCCAATTCGAGAGCGGAAACACTCGCAAGCTTTCACCCGGATGCACCCGCGTGTTGAACACGTTCCAAAGCTCGGGGCGCTGATTCCGAGGATCCCATTGCCCGCGCTCGTCACGAAACGAAAAGACTCGTTCCTTTGCGCGAGAGCGTTCTTCATCACGCCGCGCTCCACCGATAGCCGCATCAAACCCGCCCGCGCGCAAGCCATCCAGCAGTGCAGTTGTCTTCAGCGCTCCACAGCAGCGCTGCGTACCCCACTCAAACGGATTCGCACCTTCCTTCAGCGCAGCCGTGTTCGTCTGCACGATCAATTTCACGCCGAGGGCAGCCGTATAGCGGTCGCGGAACTCGATCATCTCCCGAAATTTGTACCCAGTATCGACATGCAGCAACGGAAACGGGATGGGAGCGGGGTAAAAAGCCTTCTCGGCCAGCCGCAGCAGGACCGAGGAGTCCTTGCCAATCGAATACAGCAAAACGGGCTTTTGGCACTCGGCCACCACTTCCCGTAAGATGTGGATGCTTTCGGCCTCAAGCTGACGGAGATGGGGCGTGCTGCTCACTTACCGGCCAGCTTATCACAATGTCCACTAAAACGATAGATTATTGGATCTTTACCCTACGCGGTCATGGCGTATGCGCCCCATTGACTCGCCCCACAGCAGTGAAGTCAATCTGCACCCGGTCGTTCACCTTGAGTAAGAAAGTGCTCGGGTTCCTCATACCCCATTGGACGTACGGCACGATGAACTTGCCCGTGGCCGTGATCTCCTCCCGAGATAGTTGGATCTGCATTGGGATTGTGATCTCGTGCGCCTGCCCATGAATGAGAAATGATCCCGTGACTTCGACATTTGATGTACCCGGCGCGGAGACCGATCCGGCGAATCGCGTAGGTCTGAAACGAATCTCGGGATAGCGCTCGGTCTCCAGGATGTTACGCTTCATCCGTTTATCGCGCGCTGCGCTGCCACTGTTTCCGCTTGCCGCATTCACCACCAGGTCGCCTGTAATCGCGCCCGTTGCGGAGTCGAAGGAAACATGCCCCTCTATTAACTGAAAACTTCCATGCACGGTATGTAGAACATCGCTCAAGGTGAAGAGGACAATTGTTTTTGGCGGATCCAAAGTGGCCCTTAGCTGTTCGGAGCGCAGAGGCGGGAGGGTTAGCAATACCGAAAGAACGGTCAAATATATCGCCCGGAGCCAGCGCACCCTTTCTCTCACGCGATAAACTCCTTACGCGGCGAGAAACGCTCTGCCGAGATCCAGAAGTCGCCACGAGCAGAGATCCCGAAAAGATGAAGCGCCTACGTGGATTGCAAGCAATGCTTTGAAAACTTCTGGTGTTTCGGCCAGCCCCGCCAGGGCGCGCCTTTGGAAGCGGCCATTGCGCTCAAGCGTTAATATGAGCGAGGCCATTGCTTGCGGGCCCCTCATGAGTTCTCTATGCCGCCGTTGGTAGATCCGAAGATCGCCGGCTGCAACCGCCCGACCAAGGGCGAGCGCCTGCTTGAATGCCAAGCACATCCCCTCTCCTGTGATTGCATCGACGGAACCCGAGGCATCGCCGATCAATATCACGTTTCTGCTCCGCACGCTTCGTAGCCTCCGCGAAAGTGACAATGCGCCCATCTCTGGAGAGGCCGGCGCGGCATTGCCGAGCCTTGCATACAGTTCGGGAAAGGTGCGCAACGCACTCTCTAATCGGAGCTTCGGATGGCGCGAAATCCCGACCACGCAAATCTCATCCGATGCGATTGGAGTGACATATATCTGCGAACTGGTTCCCCAATGCAATTCCATGTAGGGAGACCATGGTGCAATCCGGTAGTGACGCCGGAATCCGTAACGTTGTCTCTCTCGCGCAACCTGCTCGAGTGCCGCCTGGCGCCTGACTTGCGAATTCTGCCCGTCGGCCCCCGCGACAAGCTGAGCTTCGATGAACCCGCAATCGAACGAAACTCCTTTTTCTACCACTCGTGCGTGCTTTGCGTTCCAGATTACCGAGACACCGACGTTCATCGCATGTCTGACCAAGAGTTCGTGGAATGTCGTTCGCCGCACCCCTCGTCCCATGCCGTTCGGGAAATCGGCACAAATAGAAGAGCGTGCATCGGCAAAGCGAATACCACGAAATGCGAATCCGACCCCCTCGGGAATCATCATTCCCAATTCGCGCAGGGCCGCGAGGCCGTCCGGCATGAGGCCTTCGCCGCAGGCCTTGTCCATCGGCGCGACCCCACAGTCCACGATGGTCACGTCACATTTTTCGCGCGTTAGCGCAATTGCCGCCGCCAGACCAGCGGGTCCGCCGCCTACGACGCACACCTTTCGATAGGAGCTAGACATTCACAACTCGTCGGGCTAGCCCGAGCGCTTCACTCCAAAAGACCGTCGGTGAGTGGGCCAGCTTCACCGTTTGATAAATGGCATCCGCAGCTTTATCGATCTGCTCTTGGCTGATGATGAGCGGCGGAACAAGCTTCAGAACCATGAAATTGTTCCCGCAGATCTGCGCAAGAATGCCGTGGTCGCGAAACAAACGCATGACGAGAACCTGTCCGAACATCGCCGGATGGATCGTGGTGAAGCCTTCATAGGCGGCTCGCAAGCTGAGCTTGCGTGGCGCGCGGAAGACGATTCCTGAAAAGAGCCCCTCTCCTCGGATCTCTTCGACCATTTCGAATTCGGCAAGCATCTCCCGTAGTCGCCGGCGCATGTATGCACCCAGGACAGTAGAACGCACTGCGGCATGTTCCTTTTCCAAGGTGTCGAGGACGCTCAGCCCAACTCGCATTGCGAGGCCATTTTCGGAAAACGTGGACGTATGGATCAGGGATCGCTTCAGCGATCCGTACACAGACTGGTAAATCGGGTCCGTCATCAACACAGCGCCGCTCGGTACCAGCCCGCCGCTCATTGCCTTGGCGAGCACTATCAGGTCCGGCTCAACGGAGTAGTGGTGCGCTGCTATGAATTTACCCGTTCTGAAGAAACCAGTTTGCACTTCGTCGAGCACGAGCAACGTCCCGTATCGTTTGCACAGCAAGCTTGCCTTCGGCAAGAACTCAGGCGCCGGTACTCGTATACCGCCTTCACCTTGGATGGGCTCCAGAAAGAGCGCGGCGTATTTCTTGCTTCGAAGCTGGTCCTCCAGCGCGGACAGATCGTTAAACGGAATCTGCTGTGTGTCGCTCAGCAGCGTTCCGAACCCCTGCTTCCAAAATGAATCCCCCATCAAAGAAAGCGCGCCGCAAGTGAGTCCATGAAACGCTCCCTCTGCGTACAGCAGTCCTGCTCGCTTGGTATGCGCCTTCGCAAACTTAATGGCGGCTTCGATTCCCTCGCTGCCGGAGCTGCAAAAAAAGACCTTCTTCACACGGCCGCCTGCAAGCGAGCAGAGGCCCTCGGCTAATTGGCCCGCGCGCTCCGGTATATGGCTTTGCAGCATCGCAGGCCCTCGACGGTCTAGCTCGTCTTTGATTGCGTCGATGATCGCCGGGTGATTGTGGCCGAGATTGTGAACGCAGTAGCCGGAAAGAAAATCCAATATGCGCCGCCCTTCCGTTGTGAAGAGCTCGGCTCCGACACAACGGTCGTAATGAACGTGCATCTGCAGGAGCTTCAATAAACGCGCCCAGTGGGGGTTTACAGCGTTCGCATACTGCTGGTCGGAGCGGGTTTCTGTGAGGTGACCAGGGAAGTGGTCGTGAATATGCTGTAGGGGAGACATTCTCAACTAATTTCTTTCTGGGGGTGGGCGTTGCCCACGCGATGGAGATGAAAACACATTGGACGTGGCCTTACGTTTTTCCGGTTACTAAACAAGCACACCTCCCCGCCTAGACCGTTCTAGCTAAATGCAGGATAGAAAATTTGTCTATTGCGAGCGCAAAACAGCATTTACGTGATCAGTCAGTTCGTGAAGTGCGGCCTCGCTAACGGACCCGTGCGTCCCACACTGAATTTTGCCTTTTGAGTCAACTAGCAAAAGATATCCTTCTTCCGACCGCTCGAATCCGATAATTCGCTTGAGTTCACTCTCGCCCTGATATACCAGGAGGAAATGATCATGCTGCTGAAGAGGTACGCCGCTTTTCATTCCATGAACAATCATGGCCCGAACCAGCCATGGCGCATCCTCGAGGACGGCAATCGAGTAAACGGTCACGCGTCGATCTTGTCCGAAGTGGTTCATGGCACGCTCCGCCCAGGGCTTCAATGAGTTTGGGAAGCATGACTAAACCAAATGCGACCGCGCCGAGTCAGACGGAAGCAAGATCCGCCTTTCCGACAGACTTTCTCCGGTTATCTGAGGCATCTGCTCGCTGGCAGCCGGCACCGCAACAGAAAAGCTAAGAGCAGCGAGAAGGCCAACGACAAGACGGGTCCGCATAGTAGAAGCCTAGCTCATGCGTTACGTTGTGGAGCTGGTCCCCACTCGGGAATCACCCATGCTGGAGCAATTCTGAGATACGGTGCATCATGGGTGCAGACAAATTCGGTACCTGTTGCTCGTTGCTGCTGGTCGCAGATTTGCCACGGATGCTGTGGATCATTGGCCGGTATTGCCGGCTAGACCGCAATCATGCTTTGGTTTAGGGCGGCGCCCACTCTGGCCCTTTCCCCACGCGAAGCCAGCCTGAAAAAATTGAATTCAGATCGAATCCGTGCAGGCCAACGCATTCATAATGTTTGCACGCGCCCATATGTGAATTGGTAAGCGGACGGACGTATGTCTGCACCGAACGGAGATGCGTTTTGCGCTAAGGGCATCATTGCTATTCGACCTGACTCGCGTGTACCCCGGCCTCCAGGTTCGGGCGGTGCGCTATTACTAGACCCAGCCTGAACGGCCGTGATCGTCGTCGATAGTCGGCGACGAACCTGAGAAGACTTATACTGCCGGCGAATGTTTATAGAAACACCGGGACAGATGCATGCAGTATCGCGAAATGCTAGCCACCGAGAACCGGCGAGACTGCTGGCTATACTGCTTGCAAAGAAAGGCGCGCAACTTACCGCGGCCGCGTAGGAATGAGGCGGGCGGATGTCTATCGCGACCCCTGGTTGCGGGTCGAATCTTCTCGCGTCATCTTTTGTCGCAGGACTGTAGGAATAACAGATGCAGCCCATTGCCAAGGAAATCGAACAGTACTATCTGAATAGTCAGGAAGCGAACCGCTTGACCGCTGATGTTGGTGAACTCGAACGCGTTCGTACACAGGCGATTCTTGCCCGTTACCTCTGACCTCCGCCCGCAGCGATTTTCGATGTGGGTGGTGCGGCCGGGGTATATGCTTTTCATCTTGCAGAACTTGGATATCGCGTTCACCTGATAGATCCAGTGGAATTTCATTTGGAACAGGCACATTCTCGTAACTCCGAATCAGGTGTGCCCTTACCATCGATCACTTTGGCGACGCGCGTCAACTGAATGTGCGCTCCGACAGTGCGGACGCCGTTCTGCTGCTAGGGTCCCTTTACCATCTCGTCGCGTACGAAGATCGTATGCAGGCCCTTCGTGAAACGCGCCGCATCCTAAAGCTTGGCGGCGTGCTTTTCGCCCCTGCAATATCGCGTTTTGCCTCACTCCTGGACGGCGTAGCTCGAGGATTTTTTCAAGATCCGGAATTTCGCAAGATCGTTGCCGCGGATCTCGCGTCCGGTCAGCACCGGAATCCATGGAATCATCCTGCTTACTTCACTACTGCGTATTTTCATAGGGCCGCCGAACTCGCCGACGAGACTCGTAACGCCGGTTTTCGTGATGTCGAGATTCTGGCTGTCGAAGGCCCGGTATGGAGTGGGGCTCGGTTCCGCCAACCTGGGCTGATCCAGAACAGCGCCGCAACCTCATGGAATTTTTGATCTCAATTGAGAGGGAACCCTCACTGCACGGTACCAGCGCTCATCTCTTGGCGGTTGCACGCTAGCACAGAGCTGGCAGCCTCGCCCGAGGCTCGACGAAAGCGTGATCCGTTTCTACCCCAGTTGATACGCGACCATTTATTCAGCTATGATCCCCGTCTGGAGGTATGACCATGCCGGGACGGTCTCAACGACCCATTGACGCTGCCAATTCGCGCACGCGCCCAGTCGCCGGAGGGAAATCACTCGTCGACCTAGTAGCAGTTGTAGCTGGCGCAACGCGCGGTGCAGGGCGAGGCATTGCGCGAGCGCTCGGAGAGGCTGGCGCTACGGTCTATTGCACTGGACGAAGTGTGCCCGGCAACCGCTCTCCATACAATCGTCCTGAAACCGTAGATGAGACGGCTGAGATGATCCGTTCCGTTGGCGGTTCTGCGATCGCGCTTCGGGTCGATCACAGTGCAGAAGCAGAAGTCGAGGAACTTTTCCGCCGCGTGGTTCGCGAGCGTGGCCGCCTCGATATACTCGTGAACAGCATCGCCGGCGAAGACCCGCTGATGGCACAGTGGTGCTCTTTTTGGAAGACCGACCTCAATAACGCCGAAGCGGCTCTCCGGCATTCGCTCGTCTCCCACATCATCACAGCCAAGCACGCGGCTCCCTATATGATTCACAACCACCGCGGACTTATCGTGGAGGTTACGGAGAGCGACATCCTTGGCGCTGGGGGCAATCCGGTAACTCAGACGGTGAAGCTTGCGCTCAAAGGGCTGGCGCTGAACATGGCGGCAGAATTGCGCCCGTACGGTGTTGCAGCCGTTTCGATAACGCCCGGTTTTCTGCGATCAGAAACGATGCTGGAGCGATTCGGGGTCACCGAGGAGACTTGGCGCGAGGGCGCAAAGAAAGACAAGAACTTTCTAGAATCAGAATCCCCATTATTCGTGGGACGAGCTGTTGCGGCACTGGCAGGAGATCCTGCAATTCTGGAGCGTTCGGGACAGCTTTTAAGCTCTTGGGAACTCGGCCGCGAGTATCGATTCACGGATACCGACGGGCGCCGACCGGACTGGGGTGCGATCAAAATCGACTTCTCGATGGTTCCGGAACAGTTGGTTCAGCTTCTGAGAACCGGTTCGGAGATCCAGCTTCGATGGTTGAGCGAGCTGAGGCGGAGAACGAAGCGTTTTTTGGCCCAGCTGCCCCAAACCGAGAGCGGGACGGTCGAGGTACGCGACGCGGCGAAGTCGTGATTGAAGCATAGTGCGCGGTCGACTTGCCAGCATCGCTACGCTCCGATAATGTTCGGGTTCATCCCGGAATGCCGTTCGGCTTTCCTCCGGATCAAGTGTTTAGCTTCACCGGAATCCCACCCAACCTTCGATCCGATGTTTCTCGAGGCGGCCTGCCTGGAGATCGCTCGAAATCGGTTCAGGCTAGCTCGTTGCAAGCAATGTACCACGGTTCAGCATGGTAGATCATGTTGTCAAATGAAGGCTCATCACATTTGCCGTTAGGTCCCTTTGGGAGTTGCCGCCAAAGTGTGGTCACTTTTTCTGCAGCGGCATCTCTCTCGAACCGGTGAAAGTTGACGAGGCAATCTTCGACCGCGCCCAGAAATGGGGGCTGTGCTCGCCCGCACCATGCCTATATGATCTGCTTTCGGCTACTTTATTCAACCTGACCGTGCGCAGTAGCGAAGTGGTGTCTCAGTAAGCGTTCCGCCCGATTACGTTGATCGCTCCGGAGAAGGCGTAACCAGCGAAGGCGAGTATTGACCATACATGAATATCGCCTGTATGGCCGGCATCCCATCGGTCGTCGCCTGCACCATCCCAGTGCAACCAGATGCTGGTCAAGATAACAGCACGCGATTTGAGCCTCGGCGGAGCACCAGAAGATAGGAGTCCGAATAATAGGGACGCTGGATGCCGGACGCGGGTACTGTATCGTAGTTCCCAATCCATACAGGAGCGCCAGTGGAGTTGACGCGTGGTGACTATCGCTCATCGTTTTCAAAGGGTGCGTGGTCTTGCAAGCTTTTCAGCATTGAATTTTCAAGCCTAACTCGCGAAGAGATTAGCCCGAATGGGGCACGGGAGTGTGCTTTGATACTCTCATTCAGTCCTGGGAGTATTTAAGGTGGGTAAAGAACTTCAGCTTAAAGGCCTGCTGGGTTCTGGCAACGCAATGGTGGTAAGGTTACCGGCCTCGTTTAATTTGGCACGCGAGATTACGCCCGCAACGTCGTTGAAGCTGGCCACAGCATTTGGCCACATGTCGGGACGGAAGAGCATCAGGAACAGCATTCATCAATCGCGAGGTTCTATAAAGCTGCTCACGGGCCTATCGTTTTGTCAAACTGAGCCGGCCTTGTTGACAGAATGGCTGGAACTGAGCCGTTCAGGGCGTGCTCAGGCACGATTATTCACACGGCGAGATATTACGTTCCATCCGAAGGTCATTTAGATCGAAACGCCGAAAAAACGCTTCACGGTGATTGGCTCCGGCAATCTGAGTGGGGGTGGTTTTCTCGCGAACATCGAGTGCGGCCAGTTCTCGGAAGATGATGAAATTTTCAAACAGGCCGACAAATGGTTTAACCGACTGTTTGACGATGACGAGCTCACGTCGGCGCTGCGGGGTCAAGACATCCGTCGTTATAGAAAGCGCTTCGATACGGCAAATCAAAAGAACAAGGAAATCCAAGCCCTACAGCATGAGGCTGAGGATGAGATCGCGGACCGCACGCATCCGAGCCTTGGTCGCTGGAAGATGGCCATCGCCGATGCCATCCAGTTCTTTAAATCTAAAACGGTTCAAGGAATTCTACCAAGAGGACCGCAGATCCATAGGCAGGAAAATCAAGCGGGCTTTGCGTTACCCTAGCTTTGAATTCGACCGGGACGGTTTAGAGCGGTTTTACAAAAATTGGTCGTTGGGGCACCTCATAGAGGTTCGGAAACCGCGAGTTTGGAGACAACGCAAGAGACTGCAGGCGGGTTTGCGGTTCCTCATCGATGATTCTGTCCCGATCGAAAATAGGCTGACGGCCGTTCTGGAGGGGAGATACCGGGTAGAGGGCGCAGGGCTGAATTTTCTGACGAAAGTGTTAGCCGCTCATAATCCTATGAAGTTCACGGTCTATAACGAGCCGGTCGCCAAAGCGCTCAAGTACTTCGAGTATGACATGCCATATGGCTTGACAGCCGCGCAGAAGTACTTGGAATTCTCACGTTTAATGGAAGGTTTCCGCATAGAATCGGGTGCTAGGAACGCCTTTGATGTCGATGCATTTTTTTACAATTATTGGGAGCAGAATATTAAGTCCTAATGCCCTAATTGCGTGTGCGGATTCCGGGGGCAGGTCAAGATTAGTCTCATAGACTCGCCTGATATCGATAATTCACATCGCTTCTTCATCCGTATCTCTGATACTAGCTTTGAAGCCCGAGTTGTTATCCGATCGCACGATCCCGAATTTGGAGCAAACATGGACCCAGTTGACTCTCGAGCTGTATCGACCTCCGTAGCACCGATCCCCGTGAGATATCGTCATCCGCAGGAATCGCCAGGCGTATTCACCCTCGGGGAGATAATGCAATTGGTGACTTCATCAACCCGGGTGTTTATCTCGCCGGAATCGTCCGTTTTTCCGGCCGAACTGGATCGCGAAACGCTGATCCGCGCGTTCCGGCTGATGTATCTGTCGCGCTCTTTGGATGATCGCGAAGTTCTTCTCAAGCGCCAGAACAAGATTTTCTTTCAGATCAGCGGAGCGGGCCACGAAGCCGTGCAAGTTGCCGCCGGCCTCTTAATGAAGCCGGGTTTCGACTGGATCGTTCCCTATTATCGTGACCGCGCGCTCATGCTCACGCTCGGCATGACAGCAGAAGACATGCTGCTGCAGGCGGTTGGGGCGGCTCGCGATCCCAGTTCCGGCGGCCGGCAGATGCCCTCGCACTGGTCTTATCCGCCGGTACGCATTCTGACCGGCTCGTCTCCGACCGGGACGCAATATCTTCACGCCGTCGGTTGCGCGGAAGCGAAGCACTATCTCGATCCGGATTCCGACCAGATCACGTTGATCTGCTCCGGAGAAGGTGCAACCAGCGAAGGCGAGTTTTGGGAATCCATGAACATCGCCTGCATGGAGCGCCTCCCGCTGCTTGTGCTGGTCGAAGATAACGGGTATGCGATTTCAGTTCCGGTCGAGCGCCAGACCGCGGGTGGTAACATCGCTCGCCTGCTCGAAGGCTTTCCCGGATTGCTGCGCCTCGAAGTAGACGGCACCAATTTCGTCGATTCCTACCTCGTCCTCAAGCACGCCTCTGAATATTGCCGCGCGAATCACGGACCCGCGCTAGTGCATGCCACTGTGATTCGTCCCTATTCGCATTCGCTCTCCGACGATGAGCGCCTCTACAAACCACGCACGGAACGAGAGCACGAAGCCGCAATAGACCCGCTACGCACCTATCCGGACCTGCTCGTTAGGGAAGGTGTCATCAATCGCGCGGGAATCGAGGAGATCATTCGCGATATCGATCGCGAGGTGGCCGAAATCACCGACCGCGTACTACACGAACCAGGTCCGCCGCGCGGCTCGGCCTTCACCCATTTGTATTCGGAGAAAGTCGACCCAAGCTCCGTGCGCTTCGAAGCCGAGCCGCAGTTCCGCGGTGAGCCACGGACGATGGTTGATTCGATCAACCAGACGCTCGCTGAAGAGATGCGCCGCGATCGCCGCGTCATTGTTTTCGGCGAAGATGTGGCGGACTGCAGCCGCGAACAGTATCTGTCGGAAGTTAAAGGCAAGGGCGGCGTGTTCAAGGCCACTTCCGGTCTGCAACGCGAGTTCGGAACGGATCGTTGTTTCAACACCCCTATCGCGGAAGCCAGCATTGTGGGGCGCGCTATCGGACTTGCGGCTGCTGGATTGAAACCAATTCCTGAAATTCAATTTTTTGATTACATCTGGCCTGCCATGATGCAGATTCGGAATGAGTTAGCAACCATAAGATGGCGCTCCAATGGCAGCTTCTCTTGTCCGGTCGTTATGCGCGTTCCAATCGGAGGGTATCTAACAGGAGGCGCGATCTATCACAGCCAGTGCGGCGAGGTGGAATTCACACACATTCCGGGTCTGCGCGTCGTATTTCCGTCGAACGCTTTAGACGCATGCGGGCTTCTGCGAACCGCGATTCGGTGCGACGACCCTGTGCTGTTTCTGGAACATAAGAAGCTTTATCGCGAACCCTACAATCGCGCTCCGCATCCCGGAACGGATTTCACTGTGCCATTCGGGAAGGCAAAGGTAATCAAGCTGGGTCAGAACCTGACGATTATCACGTACGGCGCGCTCGTTCAGAAGTCATTGCAGGCGGCTCTGCAACTGGAGCAGCGCCGGCACAACGCTTCGATCGAAATCATCGACCTCAGGTCGTTGTCTCCCTACGATTGGGAGACGATTGTGGCGTCTGTTCGGAAGACCAACCGAGCGCTCATCGCGCATGAGGACACACTCTCGTGGGGCTATGGAGCAGAGATCGCGGCGCGAATTGCGAACGAGCTGTTTACTCATCTTGATGCTCCGGTGGGTCGCGTGGCTGCGCTAGACACCTGGGTGGCGTACAATCCTCGGCTGGAGGATGAAATTCTTCCGCAGGTCGAAAACATTGTGCGGGAAGGCGAACGCCTGCTGGCCTTTTAGTGATTGCCTTCCCGGACAGGAGCAGGCGCTCGGCAGCCCATCAACACCGCGGCGCTCAGCAGTGATGGCAGAGTCACCAGCCAGATGACCTCCGTGTACAGCTTGTGATCTGATAGGTATCCGATGATCGGAGAGATCACGGTTTGCAGAATTCCAAAGGCGCAGGTCAAGGCGGAGATCGCTATTCCGGAGCGCGCCGGTCCATAGAGATCGATCGGCAGAGCATAGATGTTCACGCTTCCCGACAGCGCGAAGAAGAAGCTGATCGAGATCAGGGCCGTGGCCCAGCGCGCGTCGGGCGCCAGTGGAAGCAGCGAAGTAATCAGCGCTCCGAAGGCGCTGACCCAGATTGCTCGGCGCCGGGCGGCAACCGGTTCAACGGAGCGATTGATCCAGCGGAGCGAGAGCCAGCCGCCAAAAAATCCGCCGGCGTTCGAGACTAAAGGCGGGATCCACACATAACTCGCGGTTTGGCGCAGAGTGAGGTGTTGCACTCCGGTGAGATAGAGCGTTGTCCAGTTCGACCAAAGCGAATAACTGCCCATCCACAATACGTTCGCTATCACCAGCAGAATGAGATTGCTTTCGCGAAGGATTGCAAAGTGCGAGCGCTTGTCTCCGGGTTGCACGAATTCTTCCGCTGCATATCGCGGCTTGATTTTCCGGCTCACCACGAGCCAGAGCGGAATCCACAAGAAACCGAAGCAGCCCGTAACGAGAAACGGCACGCGCCAGCCCCGAGTCAGGGCCAGACCGATAAAGAGCGGCGCAATCGCGGCCCCAAGACTTAAACCGATCTGGTTCACAGCAGCTCCCAAGGCTCGCTCTCCAGGTTTCAAATAGAGACCGTTCACTTTGCCGAAAGCGGGCACGCCCGCGGATTCTCCGATGCCCAGTGCCGCCCGGCAAACCGCCAGCCCTCCGAATCCGCGCACTAGACCCGTTCCCACGGCCGCAGTCGACCACCAACTCACTGCCCAAGAAATCCCGCGATTTACTCCGAAACGGTCTAGAATCCATCCGGCAAAGACTGTGCTGGCGGCGTAAGTGATCGAAAACACCGAGATCAGCAGGCCGAAACGCGTCTGATTAAAACCCAGACTCGCCATAATTAAAGGAGCGAGCGTGTTCAGCAGTAATCGGTCTAGATAATTCAGCGTGGACGAGAGTACGAACGCGCAAGCCGCAACCCAGCGAGAAGGAAAAAGCGAGGAGAGAGATGGCAGTAAACGATGATGGGGAATTTGGACGGCGGCAGTTTCTAAATTCGGCTGGATCGGTCGCTGCTGCATCGGTCGCGGCCTCGGCGAGCCTTCTCGGCCGAGACTACACACACGATGATCGCAGTTGGGAACTCTCGCCCGGTAGCATTCTTGATGTCGGCGATCTCCGCGTGGGCCACTTCACCGATGTCCGCAGACCGACAGGTTGCACTGTGATCCTTTTCGACCAAGGCGGCGCTGTGGCCAGCGTCGATGTTCGCGGTTCCGCTCCGGGCACTCGCGAAACCGACCTGCTTAATCCCGTCAATACCGTGCAGAAGGTGAATGCGATTCTCCTGTCGGGTGGGAGCGCCTTCGGCCTGGATGCGGCGACTGGCGTGATGCGCTATGTCGAAGAGAAGGGACAGGGCTATCGTTTAGGACCGCTTGTTGTGCCTATCGTTCCCGCTGCGATTCTGTTTGATCTGAATATCGGTGATGCGAAGATTCGTCCTAACGCTGATGCTGGCTACGCTGCATGCCAGAATGCTTCACACCAGTCGATCGAGCAGGGCAATGTCGGGGCGGGTGCGGGTGCGACGGTCGGCAAACTCTTCGGCCTGAAGTGTGCGATGAAGTCCGGCATCGGAACGGCAAGCCTGCGAGTTGGCGGATCCGGTTTGATCGTCGGCGCAATCGTTGCCGTGAATGCGGTAGGAGATGTGAGCCATTATGAGAGCGGCAAGCTCTTAGCCGGAGCGCGCACTCAAGATGGAAGCCGGCTGCGCAATAGCATGCGCGAGATTCTCGAAGGATCATCGCAGTCCGCCGAAGAGCGCCCGGGTGCCAACACCACCATCGGCGTGGTGGCCACG
>Ga0213882_10000093_pt1 | contig 42511 bp, 36 predicted proteins | sample BarmaccoBMER_R09_FD_160106 | JGI IMG/M metagenome (GOLD analysis project Ga0213882, IMG submission 160106) | Barbacenia macrantha exposed rock microbial communities from rupestrian grasslands, the National Park of Serra do Cipo, Brazil - ER_R09 ...
GGGGGTGGGCAGCGGGTCGACCTGGGAGCTGGCCAGATACTCCGCCGCCTGCTGGGGACCGATCGGCAGCAGCTCGAGCGCCGCCGAGCCTCGCAGGTGATCGCCGCTGACCGCGGCCACCAGCTCCGTGGTGCGGGTGAGCACCACCAGCCGGAACGTGACCTGCTCATCCAGCGCGCGCAGCGCCACCGGGCGCAGCGCCTCGGGCATCTCATCCAACCCATCCAGGATCACCGCCAGGTGACCGTCCTCGATGAGGCGCATCGCGGCGTCGCGGCCGTACTCCGGAGCCCGCAACAGGGCGTAGTCCCGCGCCAGACAGCCGGCCAGCCACTCGGCGAACGGTTCAACGCTCGGGTCCCAGCCCTGGGGCGGGACCAGCACCGGCACCGGCACCCGCGCCCGGTCCTCGGCCGTCACCGCGGCCCGATGGGACAGCGCATCAAGCACCAGCCGAATCCCCGCGCCGCTCTTGCCCGCGCCCGGCTCACCCAGGACGACCAGCCGCCCGGAACCCAGCCCCCCGTACACGCCCAGGAGATCCGTCACCGCACCAGACCGCAGGTCCTCCACGGTGACCGCCGCCATCCCGGGCAGCGGCGCGAACCGCCCCCCGACAGCCTCGGCTCTCGGGCCGGTCACCTGCCGGGACGACCATCGCCACCGCACCGGAACCGGCGCCGGGGAACTCAGCCTCCGCTCGGCGGCGGCCCGCTCCCACTGCCGGCGCAGCTGCTCGGCCAGCTCATCGGCCGCCCGCTCCACCGGTAACCGCGCTGCCCCGGTGGGTCGCAGCCGTCTCCACAACCACATAGCGGCACCGGTCGCGGTGGTCACCACAGTGACAAGCGTGGACACCAGCGTGTCGGCCGAGCCGCGATTATGGGAGTAGGAGTAGAAGAGAAAGGCCACGCCCCCGGCCGTCACCGCAATGACCAGAAACAACCCCAGCCACAGCCACAGACGCCACCGGCCGAGCATCATGCTCAGTAGTCTGCCGTAAACACTCCGTCAACCCGTGGCGGGCCCGGTTCACCTCCTCCGCGCGTTGCCGCTGGCAGCGGTGCGGGACACCAGGGCCCGACGTTCTTCAGCGCGACGGTTCAGAAGGGTAGTGGAGTGGGGGTCGGGGTAGGGTCCCCGCCGATGAGGATGAGGATGGTCAGCACCGCCAGCGTGAGCAGGGCTCCACTCACACCACCACCCCACCCGGTCACTTCGCCGAGAAATGTCCGCCCGGACGAGACGACCGTATGTATCGATGCCCTTACTTTCTCCCGCAACTCAGTAGTCAGGTTGAACTCAGTAGTCTGGTTGTTCGATGACATATCAGGATGCCCCTCATCGGACAGCCGCAGGCAACGCAGCCACAACAGGTACCCACCATTGATTAATATACTGCGCTTCGCCGCCGAGGGGGTCGGGACCGGGGGACGGCGCACCGTGGAGGTCATCCACACTGTCGGTCATGAGAGCTGTCATCGCAGTCGTCGTGCTGGCCACCGCAGCCGGTTGCTCGGCCCCCAGCGTGCCCCCGGCGCCGCCGATGAGCAGTGCCCGCCCCCCGGGGGCACCCGCGCCGGCCGTGGTCGGTCCCGCCGACTGGCCGACCTACCACCACGACAACGCCCGCACCGGCCTCGCCGGTCAGCTCGCCCCGCTGGGCACGCTCCACCGTGCCTGGCAGGCCCGGTTGGACGGCGCGGTGTACGGCCAGCCACTGGTGATCGGCGAGAAGGTGATCGCTGCGACGGAGCACGACACGGTCTACGCGCTGGCCGCGGCGGACGGGCACGTGCTGTGGTCGGCGTCGCTGGGTGAGCCGGTGCCCGGCTCGGACCTGCCGTGCGGCAACATCGACCCGCTGGGGATCACCGGCACGCCCGCCTACGATCAGGACAGCGGGCTGGTCTTCGTCGTCGCCGAGACGCGGGGCGGTCGGCACACCCTGGCCGGTGTGGACCTGGCCGGCGGTGCGGTGGTGCTGCGCCGCCCACTGCCCCCGCCGCGCGGCGAGGAGATCGCCCACCAGCAGCGCGCCGCGCTGACGGTGCTCGACGGCTGGGTGTACGTCGCCTACGGCGGGCTGTTCGGTGACTGCGGCGACTACGTCGGCTCGGTGCTCGCCGCGCCGACCACCGGCACCGGTCCGCTGCGCAGCTATGCCGTGCCGACCCCCAGGGAGGGCGGGATCTGGGCACCCGGCGGTGCCGCCGTCCACCACGGGCGGTTGCTGTACACGGTGGGCAACGGCGCGTCGACCCAGGCCTACGACCACAGCGACTCGGTACTCGCACTGACCCCGCAGCTGTCCCTGGCGGACAGCTTCAGCCCAGCACAGTGGGGGGCCGACAACGCCGATGACCTCGACCTCGGGTCGATGAGCCCGGTGGTCCTGGGGGAGCGGGTGCTCGCCGTCGGCAAGCGCGGCGACGGCTACCTGCTGGACGCCACCCGGCTCGGCGGTATCAGCGGCCAGCTCACCAGCGACCCACTATGCCAGGCCTTCGGCGCCGGCGCGGTGGCCGGCTCGACGGTCTACCTGCCGTGCACCGACAGCACCCGCGCGGTGGACGTCGACTCAGCCGGCGGCCTGCGGCTGCGCTGGAGGGCACCGGTACCGGCCGACGGGTCCCCCGTCCTCGGCGGCGGCGCGGTCTGGGTGACCGACACCGACCACGGCGTGCTCTACGCGCTCGACCCGGCGACCGGCGTCCCCCGCCAGCGCATCGGCGTAGGCCCCCTCCCCCACTTCGCCTCCCCCACCCTAGCGGGCACCCACGCCTACCTAGGCACCACCACCGGCATAGTGGCGATCACCGTGCAGTGACGGCGACGGCGCATTCAGCGGGCTCAGCGGGGTGGGCGGCGCCCCGATAACCCCGCTCAGCCCGCTGAATGCGCGTCGGGGTCATGAGGGGGTGTCGCCGCGTCGAAGAAGCGGAGCAGCTCGATGGGGAAGGGCAGGACCAGGGTGGAGTTCTTCTCCGAGGCGACCTGGACGACGGTCTCCAGCAGCCGCAGCTGCAGGGCCGCGGGGGTGTCCGCCATCGCGGCGGCCGCCTGGGCCAGCTTCTCCGACGCCTGCAGCTCCCCCTCCGCGCTGATCACCCGCGCCCGCCGCTCACGTTCGGCCTCCGCCTGGCGCGACATCGACCGCTTCATCGACTCCGGCAGCGCGACGTCCTTGATCTCCACCCGGTCGATGTTCACGCCCCAGCCCAGCGCGGGGCTGTCGATCAGGAGCTCCAACCCCTCGTTGAGCCGCTCGCGGTTGGACAGCAGGTCGTCCAGGTCGCTCTTGCCGATGATCGAGCGCAGTGAGGTCTGCGCGACCTGCGAGACGGCCTGCAGGTAGTCCTGCACGTCGACCACGACCTTGACCGGGTCGACGACCCTGAAGTAGACCACCGCGTCCACCCGCACCGACACGTTGTCCCGGGTGATGCCGTCCTGCGCGGGTACCGGCATGGTGACGATCTGCATGTTGACCTTGCGGAGCCGCTCCACCCCCGGTGTGACCCAGGTCAGCCCCGGCTGCCGGGGCGTGGAGATCACCCGACCGAACCGGAACACCACACCGCGCTCGAACTGGCTGACCACCCGGACTCCGGATAACAGCCACAACGCGCCGATGGCCACGATCGCGATCAGCGCCATGAGAATGACTACGGTCATAACGCGCCTCCTGCCCAAACCACCTCACGGTACGCCGTTGGCTGTTGGGGGTGGACACGTGGCTCGGAGTGTCGCAGTGTGGTGTTATGCGGGCAATATGGAAGGGCGCACTGGCCTTCGGGATGGTCAGCATCCCCGTGCGGCTGTACTCGGCTACCGAGGACCGCGATGTGTCCTTTCACCAGGTGCACGAGGAGGACGCCGGTCGGGTGCGCTACCAGCGGGTGTGTACGGTATGCGGCGAGGAGGTCCCCTACGCCGATCTCGCCAAGGGCTTCGAGTTGCCCTCCGGCGAGACGGTGATGCTGACCGAGGAGGATTTCGCGAACCTGCCACTGCCCACGACCAAGATCGTGGAGTTGGCCGCCTTCGTACCCTCGGACCAGGTCGATCCGCTCGCACTGTCCCGCGGGTACTACCTTGAACCCGAGCCGGCCAGCCGAAAGCCCTACGAGCTGCTCCGAGCCGCGCTGGAGCGCACCCAGCGGGTGGGCCTGGCCAAGATCGCGCTGCGGAGCAAGGAGTCGCTGGCCGTGCTGCGGCCTCGGGGGGGTGCCCTCGCGCTGCAGACGATGGTCTGGCCGGACGAGGTCCGAAAGGCCCAGTTCGACGTGCTGGACCGGGAGGTCTCCGTCAGTGACGCGGAGCTGAGGATGGCCGACACCCTCATCGAGGCGATGGCAAGCGACTTCGCGCCCGAGGCCTACCAGGACGGGTACCGCGAGGCGCTGCTGTCGGTCATCGAGGCCAAGACCACCGGCAGGGACGTCACCGCCCGGCCGGAGCCCTCGGAGCCCACCCCGTCGATGGACCTGATCACCGCCCTCCAGGCCTCGGTCGAGGCCGCCAAGGCAGCCCGCGGCGAGCGGGTGAGCGTGCCCAAACAACGCAAGCCTCCGGACACATCTGACAAACGGACCCACCGGCGACGGTGAGTGCGCATTGGCGGGGAGGACGATGTCAGATCTGGTGCGGCCGATGTTGCCGGTAGCGGGGCCGGTGCCGGGCGGGCCGGGCTGGGCCTTCGAGTTCAGCTGGGACGGCAACCGCTGCCTGGCCAGCGCTCAACCGGGCCGGATGTGCCTGTTCAGCGGCACGCACCGCAGCATCACCGCCGCGTACCCCGAGCTCGAGGCGTTCACGGGGCGACGTCGGATGCTGCTGGACGGCAAGATCGTCGCCCTGGACTCCTGCGGCCGGCCCAGCCTGGCGCGGCTACAGCGGCGGATGAACGTGCAACGCCCCACGTCACTGGTGCTGCGCCGGGCGCCGGTGACCTACTACGTGTTCGATCTGCTGAGCCTGGACGGCCAGCCGACTGTCGAGCTGCCCTACCAGCGTCGTCGGGAGCTGCTGGCGGAGCTGGAGCTCGCCGGGGGACCGGTCGTGGCGCCTCCCTGCTTCCTGGACACCGACGGCCAGGCGGTGCTGGACACCGCCGCGCAGCACGGCCTGCACGGCGTGATCGCCAAACGCGTCGACTCGCCGTACCAGCCCGGCCGTTCTCGCAGCTGGGTGCAGACCACGCTGCGGCAGACCCAGGAGGTGATCATCGGCGGGTGGGTTCCCGAACGCCGCCGCGCCGCCGCGATGGGCGCGCTGCTCGTCGGCGTGCCCACTGAGGAGGGCCTGCGATACGTCGGCCAGGTCGGTACCGGTTTCAGCGAGGCGAGCCGCCAGGAGCTGCGCGACCGGTTGGCCGAGCTGGCCGCGCCCGCCAGTCCCTTCGCCGACGAGGTGGCGCCGGAGCCCGGCCGGGTGGTGCACTGGGTGGCTCCTCGGCTGCTGGGCGAGGTGTCCTACCGGGAATGGACCGCCCATGGCCGGCTCGGGCATCCCACCTGGCGTGGCCTGCGACCCGCCAAGCATGTGGCGGCGGTGCGGGCGCCGGTCGTGCTCTGTGCCCGCGATGGCGGCCCGGAGACCGAGGACCAGCGGCTGGTCGCCGAGCTCGACCGCGCCGTCGCGCAGGTCCGCGCCGAGCTGCGGACGCTCCGGGACCAGATCTCCCCGCACTTCCTGCACAACACGATCAGCACCATCGTCGCCCTGGTCAGCACCGACCCGTCCCGAGCTCGTGACCTGCTGATTGTTTTCGCCGAGTTCGCCCGATACTCACTGCGCTGCGCCACCGAGACCACGCTGGACGAGGAGCTGGAGAACGTCGAGCGTTACCTGACGCTGCAACGGGCTCGTTTCGGGGAACGACTTCAGGTGCAGCTGCACGTCACGCCCGGCGCGCTGTCCGTCACGCTGCCCTTCCTGACGCTCCAGCAGCTCGTCGACAACGCGGTGCGGCGTGGCATCGAGTGCCGGCAGCTCGGTGGCACCGTCACGCTCTCCGCGCGCCTCGACGGTCCCGACTGCCTGATCACCGTCAAGGACGACGGGCCGGGGAAGGAGGATGCGGACCTGCTGGCCACCCTCCGAAGGATCGATGACCAGCTGCACGACAGCTTCGGCGAGGGCTACCGTCTGGTCCTCGACCTCGTCCCGGGCACCGGCACCACGATCTCGCTGCGGGTGCCCACCGCCGTCAGACCCGGCCGGTGAACGACGCGACGCCGTGCGGGGTGCTCACGGTCAGGGCGAACCGGCCCGCGCCGCCGACGAAGACCTTGGTCAGGGTCACCGAGGTGTGCGGGACGATCGGGGCTGCGTACATCCAGTCGCCTTCGGCGGACTCCACGACCGGCGCCCGGTCGAGCGTCCCGGCGAAGGTGGTGGACACCGGGCTCCAGTCCCGCTCGGTGTTGTTGGTGAGGGTCACCGGGACCTGGATCACCGACTCACCGGTATGCGCCGAGGTACCCACCGTGGGCGCCCCGGCGACGATCGTGTCACCGTCGCCGCAGGTCCACAGCTGATCGAAGGCCAGGGTGGAGCCGCTCGAAGTCGGCGCCACGGGCACGGCGGCCACGGGCGGGGCGGTGGCGGTACGCTCGGCGGCGACCGCACCGTGCCGGCGATCATTCTGGCGAGAACCGTGCAGGAACCAACCGTGCTGGGCGGCACTCCCCACGGCGGACACCACCCCAAAGGCTAACCAGGTGGCGTACACCACCAGCCCGAACGTGACCATCAGGCCGAGCGCGAAACTCACGAGGCCGAGGTGGCCCATCGGCCGCAGCGGGCTCAGGTGCGGCGGGAGAGACCTGTACGGCGACGCAGGTGCGGGCACGGAAGCCTCCGGGGAGCGTGTGGAACAGCTGCCGCGACCGACTCATGACGGTGACCGCACGTAGCAGTCACCATGACTTTCGCTTCACGTGGCAGATTCGTTACAACACGAAAGGGTGAATTAACCACCCGTAGTAGTGAAGAAATGACCCACGGTCCGGATACGTTGGACTGATCGGTGAACCAGTGCACCCGGGTCGCCGAACAAGGAACAACCTAGGGTAAACGGGGTACTCCACTCGAATGGACGCTATGAGCACTGTGAGCGACCAGTTTGGCCGCAGCCTGCGGGACTTGCGGATCTCGGTCACCGACCGATGCAACTTCCGCTGCTGCTACTGCATGCCCCGAGACGTCTTCGGCACCGACTTCCCCTTCATGGACCGCTCGGAGCTGCTCACGTTCGAGGAGATCACTCGGCTGGCGCGGGTGTTCGCCGGCCTGGGCGTCCGGAAACTGCGGCTCACCGGCGGAGAGCCTCTGCTCCGGCACGGCATTGAACGGCTTGTCGAGCAGCTGGTCGGCATCGACGGCGTGGACGACGTCGCCATGACGACCAACGGCTCGCTGCTGGCCAAGAAGGCGCCCGCGCTGCGGGACGCCGGGCTCACCCGAGTGACGGTGAGCCTGGACTCACTCGATGCGCAGACGTTCCGGGCCATGAGCGATGTGAAGATCCCCGTCTCCCGGGTTCTGGAGGGGATCACCGCCGCCGCTGACGCCGGCCTGACCCCCGTGAAAGTCAACACGGTGGTCAAGCGCGGGGTGAACGACGGCCAGGGCATCCTCGATCTCGCCGCCTTCGGGCGGGAGCACGGTTATATCGTGCGCTTCATCGAGTTCATGGACGTCGGCGACACCAACAGCTGGCGGATGGACGAGGTCGTCCCTGCGGCGGAGATCGTCGACGCGATCAACGCCGCGTGGCCGCTGGAGCCGGTGGATCCCACCTACATCGGCGAGGTGGCCGCCCGGTACCGCTACCTCGACGGAGCCGGTGAGGTCGGCGTGATCACCTCGATCACCCAGCCATTCTGCGGCACCTGCACCCGGGCACGCCTGTCCGCCAAGGGCGAGCTGTACACCTGCCTGTTCTCCGGCCGCGGCCATGACCTGCGCGCCCCGCTGCGCGAGGGTGCCGGCGATGACGAGATCGAAAGGCGGATCACCGACATCTGGCGGCGCCGAACCGACCGCTACTCAGCCCAGCGCACCACAGTGACCCTAGGCCTCCCCAAGGTCGAGATGAGCTACATCGGGGGCTGACCCCTGTGGACAACCCGCCCTGTGGACAACCCGTGAGTGGCGATGCGAGCTATCACTCGCATCGCCACTCACGGGCGGCAGCAAGAAACGTGTCGTTCTCGCTGGGGTCGCTGATGGTGACGCGGGCGCCATCACCGGGGAACGGGCGGATCACGATCTTGTGCGCGAGGCAGTGCTCGGTGAAGGTGGCGGTCTGCTCACCCAGCGGCAGCCAGACGAAGTTGGCCTGCGAGTCCGGCACGGGGTAGCCCAGCGCGAGCAGCTCGGCACGCACCCGGGCCCGCTCAGCGACCACCCCCCGACAGCGGGCCAGCAGCTCGTCCTCGACGTCGAGGCTGGCCAGGGCGGCGACCTGGGCCAGCGAGTTGACGCTGAACGGCACGGATACCTTACCCAGCGCCGCGGCGACCGGCTCCGGCGCCGCGCAGTACCCGACGCGCAGGCCGGCCAGCCCATAGGCCTTGGAGAAGGTCCGCAGCACCGCGAGGTTGTCCCGGTCGCGACCCCGCCGGCGATACAGGGCCATGCCGTCTCCGACCGCGGGATCGGTGACGAACTCATGGTAGGCCTCGTCGAGGACGACCAGGACGCCGTCGGGTACCGCGTCGAGGAACGCGACCAGCTCCTCGCCTCGCACGACCGTGCCGGTGGGGTTGTTGGGGTTGCAGACGAAGACCAGCCGGGTCGCCGGAGTGATCGCGCCGAGCATCGCGGCCAGGTCGTGGCTGTGGTCGGCACGCAGCGGCACGGTGCGCAGCCGGGCCCCGGCAACCTGGGTGATGATCGGGTAGAGCTCGAACGAGCGCCAGGCGAAGAGCACCTCATCAGCCGGTCCACAGGTGGCCTGCACCAGCTGCTGGCACAGCATCGAGGACCCGCAGCCGACGGCGAGCTGAGTGGGCGGCACGTCCCACCGCAGTGCGAGGCGGTCCACCAGCGCGGTCGCCTGGTCGTCCGGGTAACGGTTGACGCCCGCGGCGGCGACGGAGATCGCCGCGATGACGCTGGGCAACGGGCCCGCAGGCACCTCGTTACTGGCCAGTCTCACCGCTCCCGGGATGCTGCGGCCGGGGACGTACCCGGCCAACGAGTCGAGATCGGCTCTGGTGCGAGCGGTCATCGCGGCTCCTCCTCGGCGCTCGTGGCGGCAGGTCGAGCGGACCCTCCCGCACCACGGCAGGTGCCGGCGCGCAGCTCGAACAGGTGATTTTTCGAGGTCGTCGCCGCTGATCCGGTAAGGTGGCCGCTCACCCGGCGTTCACCGTGGGAGAATGGGTGCGTCCATGTCGCAGCGTAGCCTTGAGCGGATCCCGCTTTCCGACGGTACTAGGTTGCGGCTGAGCGTCGCCACCCCGGAATCCGCGGTCTGCGGTGGCATCGTCGTCGGGCCGCAGGCCCGCGGTGTCACCGACGCCGTCTGGCGGCTCGCCGCTGGGCTGGCCGGTGAAGGCTGGCTGGCCGTGATCCCGCATCTGCACCACCGGGACGGCATCGATGAGCTGCCCGAGGATGGGAGCGTGGGCAGGTACGTCGAGCGGTTGACCGCGCAGTCCCTGCAGGCCGACACCGACGCCGCCTTCGACTGGCTGGCGCGGCACGGCGTGAGTGGTGACCGGATCGGCGTAGTGGGCTTCGAGCTGGGCGGCACCGTGGCGCTCATCGTCGCCACCCAGCGTGACCTCGGGGCCGCGGTGACCATCGGCGGGATCGGCGTGGTGGCGTCGGTGGCGGCGACATTGCCCGCACTGGTCGACATCGCGCCTGAGCTGCGCTGCCCATGGCTGGGCATCTACGGGCATGATGGCGAGGTGCCCGAGGAGGAGGTGCACAAGCTGCGGGACGCCGCCTATTCCGCGCAGGTGGCCACCGACCTGGTGCACTGCCACTTCGACACCGACCAGTCCGTCGCGCCGGAGGCCTGGGCTCGCACGCTCAACTGGTTCGGCAGTCATCTGCGCTGACGTGCCCGTGAGCGAGCCCCGGATGCTCTGGCGGCCCGACCCGGCCACCGTCGCCCGCTCCCGGATGGCGGCCTTTCGCGACTGGCTGGCGTCCACCCGGGGGGTCGTCGTGGCGGACTACGACGGGCTGTGGCGCTGGTCGGTGGCCGACCTGGAGGGGTTCTGGGGGGCGTTCGCCGAGTTCGCGGGCGTCCGTTTCCACACCGCGGCGGCGCGGGTGCTCACCGAAGAGTCGATGCCAGGGGCGCGGTGGTTTCCGGGCGCGACGCTGAGCTACGCCGAGCACGCCCTGGCTCCCGGGCCCGGTAAGGGCGACGACGACCTGGCGGTGATCTTCCGTCGTGAGGACGGCTCTCGGGAGCAGGTGAGCTTCGGGTCGCTGCGGCGGCGGGTGGCCGCGGCACGCTCGGCGTTGGCCTCCCTCGGGGTGCGCCGAGGGGATCGGGTGGTCGCGCTGGTGCCGAGCTCGCCGGATACCCTGGTGGCCTTCCTCGCCACCGCCGGCCTGGGCGCCATCTGGTCCTCCTGCTCACCGGAGCTCGGGACACGGGCGGTCGCCGACCGGTTCACCCAGCTCGCGCCGGTCGTGCTGATCGCGGTGGACAGGTATGTCCACGGCGGCAGGTCTTTCGATGTGCGGTCCACAGTGGCCGCCCTGCGCGCAGGGCTACCAAGCCTGTCCGCGACAGTGTTGATGCCCTCCGGGCTCGTGAGTGGCGATGCGAGTCATGACTCGCATCGCCACTCACGGGTCGGGCCAGTGCTCCGCTGGCGTGACCTCCTCGCAGAGCACTCCGGCGCTGAGCCGGCGTTCGAGGCCGTGGACTTCGACCACCCGCTGTGGGTGCTCTATTCCTCGGGCACCACCGGGCTGCCCAAGGGCATCGTGCAGGGCCACGGTGGGATCGTCGTGGAGCATCTCAAGGTGTGGCTGCTGCAGGCTGATCTCGGGCCGGGGCAGCGGGTGTTCTGGTTCACCACCACCGGCTGGATGATGTGGAACCTCCTGGTCAGTGGCCTGCTGGTGGGTGCGACGATCGTGCTCTACGACGGCAGCCCGGTCCACCCCGACCTCGGCGCGCTGTGGCGGCTGGCCGCCGAGGAGCGCGTCAGCTACTTCGGCGCGTCCGCGGCGTTCATCCAGTCCTGCCGCAAGGCCAGCCTGCGACCGGGCGGGGACCTCAGCGCGTTGCGGGCGGTCGGCTCGACCGGGTCGCCGCTGCCGCCGGAGGGGTTTCGCTGGGTCACCGAGGCGCTCGGCCCGGACGTGCAGACCTGCTCGGTGTCCGGCGGGACTGATGTGTGCACGGCCTTCGTCTGCGCCGCGCCGGACGTGCCGGTCTGGGAGGGTGAGATCTCCTGCCGCGCGCTGGGCGCCGCGGTGGTGGCCCTGGATGAGACCGGGGCGCCGCTGCTCGACGAGACGGGCGAACTGGTGATCACCAAGCCGATGCCCTCGATGCCGGTCTGCTTCTGGGCCGATCCGGACGGCACCCGGCTGCGCGAGGCGTACTTCGACACCTACCCGGGTCTGTGGCGGCACGGCGACTGGATCAAGATCACTCCGCGGGGCTCGTGCGTGATCTACGGCCGGTCGGACGCCACGCTCAACCGCGGTGGTGTGCGGATGGGCACCGCCGAGTTCTACGCGGTGGTCGAGAGCCTGGACGAGGTGCTCGACTCACTGGTCATCGACACCTCCGGTGCCGGCCAGGAGGGCGAGCTGCTGTGTTTCCTGGTGCTCGCGGACGGGGTGTCGCCGGCCGACGTCGAGCGACGGCTGCGCGTGGCGCTCCGGGAGAGCCTGTCGCCACGACATGTACCCGACCGGTTCATCGTGATCGAGGAGGTGCCCCGCACCCTCAACGGCAAGAAATGCGAGGTGCCGGTGAAGAGGATCCTCGCCGGCGTGTACCCGGCGCGCGCGCTACACCCCGCCGCGTTGCGCAACCCCGACTCGCTGCGCCCCTTCGTGGCGCTGCGCCCCTGAGCGGCGTGACGGCGTCACGCGAGGTCCGCCTCCTGTAGTGGCCGAACGACCAGCCCCTTACTGGTCCACGGCTCCCGCGGGCTCGTGGCGAGTCGCTCCAGCCACCGTATCTGCCCCGCGAAGTAGTCCCAGTAGGGTGTGTTGTCGTTGAAGACGAATATCGGGCTCTCGGTGCCCCGTTTACCGTGGCCGTAGAGCATCACCCGGCAGCTCCGGTCGATCTTCTCTATGGCGAACGAACAGGGGAAGTTGTAGGTGAATATCCGCAAGCCGGCTGACGACGCCGAGGCGGACACCCGTCGGGCGGCCCCGACCAGCGGGCGCAGGATCTCGCGCTTGTAGCGGGCGGGGTCCTCCATCGCGGCTTCGGCTGGCTCAATCCGGTACCGGTCCCGCCGAGAGTCGCAATGCGGGTCCATGACGTAAAAGGTCACCGGTATCTCGTGCGCCTTCTCCTCCACCAGGGGAAGCATCTCGTCTGAGGCATAGAAATTGCGAGTGAGGCCGAACATCGAGACCTCCTCGCGTGCACCGCTGACGCGCGACATCAGGTCGCGAAGCACATCCGGGCCTGTCCTCGGCCACAGGTGAGAGACTCCGGCCGCACCGAGAGGGTCTCGCTCGCCTGTCGCGTCATCAGCCGCCGGACGGCCGTTGCGCATCATGGTGTGCGCGGTTTCCGACGAGGACGGCCGGAACAGCTCCCTGACGTTGTACTCGGGAAACATCGACTCGAGGACCCGGCAGGCGTCCGGGTATGGCAGTCCGCGCAGGTCACCGCGTAGCCACCGATAGAACTGGGCGTGCTGCGGCCAGCTTCCCTTGAGCTGCGGATCGATGGCCTTCGCAACCCTGTCCCATTCTCGCGCAAACGTCGAATGCTTCTGCCAGTGTCGTGCCCGGAGCAGCTCCTTGAGGAGCGTCGGCTCTGCGCTGCCGGTTTTCTCGGTACCCACGCGACTGAGCTTAGCACACCAATGAGATAGAGAAGATATAGCGGGGCGTCGGGTGATCCGAGGCGGGACGGGGAAGCGATACCGATGACATCGGTCGCGCTGCCACTGTGGGCGCCGCACCTCGCCGAGGTGCCCACATCAGGTCTGCGGAGAAGGGAGTCGAGCTGTGACACTCAGGGGATCTCCCGACGTCCAGCTCGCGATGCGGCGGCTGCGGGTCGGCCCCGGCTTGAGCGACCCGACCACTGATCCCTCGCAGACCCCGGCCGTCCCGCCCCCGCCTCCCCACCGGCCCCCCGGGGCGGGACGGCCGACCGGCCGGCTCCACCGCCCGGCGCGCGAGCGGGGCGTCTGATGCCCTGGTACCTGCGCTCGATCGGCGATCGGGACACCCATCGTGCTGAGCTGCCGCACCCCGACGGCACCGTCACCGCCACCTGCGGCATCCGCTTCCGCCCCCGACCGCTGTTACGCGGCGCGACGGCCCTGCGCGGCGAGCCACCCGACCCCGACCAGATCTGCCCAACCTGCCACCACGCCCGGTGACACCAGGTCACATGGATACTTGTCCACCCCCCACCGAGCCCGTACCCGATCTCATGGATGCTCGTGTACCTTCCAGCGCACCATGCAGGGTCTCCTGGATGCTTGTACACGTCGGCTGTGAGCGCGGCATACTGCGCTGGCATGAGCGTCCGGACTTGGGTCGTAGTCGCCGGCATCGTCAGCCTGGGAGTGCTCACCGCGGCCTGCGCCAGGCCGAGTGACCCCAGCTCGGCGTCGAGCCGCACCACTGAGCCGCCGCAGCTGAGGATCTCGGCGCCCGGGGTGAACGCCTTGACGGTGTCCCCCGAGCAAGGCGCTCCGGGCTCTGCGGTGTCACTCGATCTGGCGTGCCTGGACAACCTCGGGGCGGTGCGCTCGCCGGTGCTCGATATCGGAGCGCTGAGAGGCAACCCCGAGGGCCACCAACCGTGGCACCTGTTCGGCACCGCCACCGTCCGCTCGGATGCCGCTCCCGGTCGGTACCGGATCTCCGCGACCTGCGGCGCCACCACGCTCGCCGCAGCCTTCACCGTCGTCAGGGGATGAGGACGGCCGCGCCGTGCACCCGGTCGGCCGCAAGATCGGTCAGTGCGGCGTCAGCGCGGGCCAGCGGGTAGGGGGTGGTCACCACGTGCAGCCGATGCTCGGCGGCGAAGCGCAGGAACTCCCGACCGTCCCGCCGGGTGTTGGCCGTGACGCTGCGGAGCTGCCGCTCCTGGAACAGGTGCCGCTGGTAGTGCAGCACGGGGATGTCGGTGAGGTGGATACCGGCCAGCGCCAGGGTGCCGCCACGGTCGAGCGCGGCCAGCGCGAACGGCACCAGCTCCCCGGCGGGGGCGAACAGGATCGCGGAGTCGACCGGCTCCGGTGGGGCGTCGGCGGCTTCGCCCACCGAGGTGGCACCCAGTGCCAGGGCGAGCTCTCGGGCCTGTGCGCTGCGGGTGAGCACGTGCACGGTCGCGCCTTGGGCCAGCGCGACCTGCGCGGTGAGATGCGCGCTGGCGCCGAACCCGTAGAGGGCGAGGCGCCCGCTCGAGGGCAGGTTCGCCCGAGCCAGCGCCCGCCATCCGATGATGCCCGCGCACAGCAGCGGCGCGAGCTCGGTGTCGGGGTAGCCCTCGGGCAACGGGTAGGCGTAGTCGGCGGGCACGGTGGCGTAGTCGGCGTACCCGCCGTCGGCGTCCCAGCCGGTGTACTCCGCGCGCGGGCACAGGTTCTCCGACCCGCGGGTGCAGTACCGGCACCGTCCGCAGGTGTGGCGCAGCCAGGCGATGCCCACCCGCCGCCCCGTCTCGAACGGGCCTTCCACGACCTCACCGACCACCTCGTGGCCGGGAACGACACCGCGCCGGTGGACCGGTAGGTCACCCTCAGCGACGTGCAGGTCTGTGCGGCACACCCCGCAGGCCAGCACCCGTACCAGCAGCTCATCAGCCGCCGGGCGCGACGACGGCTCCTGTACCCGACACAGCGGGCGGGTGGACATCGGCCCCGGCCGCCGCACTCGCCAGGCTCGCATCAACCCATCATGGCGCATCCAGCGGGCTGGCAACCGGTTACGGTGGTCGCCATGGTAGCCACCGGGATCCGGCTTACGCGGTACGCGCACGGGGGTGGCTGTGCCTGCAAGATCCCTGCCGGCGAGCTGGAGTCGGTGCTGGCCGGGCTGGTCGGCGCCGCGGTGACCGACCCGGCCGGTGAGCTGATCGTTGGTCTGGACGACGGCGACGATGCCGCAGTGGTGCGGATCCAGCACGGTCTGGCCGTGATCGCCACCGCGGATTTCTTCACCCCGGTGGTCGACGACCCCTACGACTGGGGCCGGATCGCGGCCGCCAACGCGCTGTCCGACGTCTATGCCATGGGCGGGCGCCCGGTGGTCGCGGTGAACCTGCTCGGCTGGCCGCGGGAGGTGCTGCCGCTCGAGCTGGCCGCCGAGGTGCTGCGGGGCGGCCGCGACGTGTGCGCCCTCGCCGGTTGCCACCTGGCCGGCGGACACAGCGTGGACGACCCGGAACCCAAGTACGGCATGGCCGTCACCGGTGTCGCCGACCCGCGACGGATCCTGCGCAACGACGCGGGCGTGGCGGGAACGCCGCTGTCGTTGACCAAACCGCTCGGTGTCGGGGTGCTCAACAGCAGGCACAAGGCCACCGGCGAGATGTTCCCGCATGCCGTGGAGACGATGACGAGGCTCAACTCGGCGGCGGCCGCAGCCGCCGTGGCGGCCGGCGCTCGGTGCGCCACCGATGTCACCGGTTTCGGCCTGCTCGGGCACCTCATGAAGCTGGCCCGCGCCAGCGGAGTCTCGGCGGTGCTGGACGCCGCCGTGATCCCCTACCTGGACGGCGCCCGGCAGGCACTGGCCGAGGGCTACGTCAGTGGGGGCACCCGGCGCAACCTGGACTGGGTGCGCCCGCACGTCGCGGCGTCGGCACCGGTCGACGAGGACGAGCTGCTGCTGCTGGCCGACGCGCAGACCTCCGGTGGTCTGCTGGTAGCCGGTGAGGTGCCCGGCGCGCCCGTGATCGGCGAGCTGGTACCGCGCAACGAGCATCTGATCACGGTTCGGTGAGCCCCGGCTACCGACCGGGTGCCTTTCTTGGCTCGTTCCAGATAATCCTGGGATAGTGGCTGCGTCATGATCTCCTCGGACATCGGCCACCAGCTGCGACAGGCCGGGTTGCGGGTGACGGCACCCCGCCAGGCTGTGCTGCACTGGTTGGCGGAGCACCCTCATGCCACCGTCGAGCAGATCCGCTCCGGGGTGGCGCCGCGGCTGGGGTCGGTCTCCACCCAGACCGTGTACGACGTGCCGGCCGCCTGTACCGCCGCGGGGCTGGTGCGCCGGATCGAGCCGGCCGGGCATCCGGCCCGGCTCGAGCGCCGTACCGGTGACGACCACCACCATGTGGGGTGTCGCCCGTGCGGACGCACCGAGGACGTCGACTGCGCCGCTAACGTGCGTCCGTGCCTGACTCCCAGTGACGACCACGGTTACCTGCTCGACGAGGCCGAGCTGGTGTTCTGGGGAAGCTGCCCCAGCTGCCAGAACCCAGCCGCCAGGACGCCGGTCGCGGGGGTCCCAGACCATGACAGGCCCGACTACCGACAGAACACCGTTCATCACCATCAGGAGGCACCACAGTGACCGGCACGCAGCCCAAGCCGACGACGACGGATGCCGGTATCCCGGTCGCGAGTGACGAGCACTCGCTCACCGTCGGCACCGACGGACCGATCCTCCTGCAGGATCACTACCTCATCGAGCAGATGGCGCAGTTCAACCGCGAGCGCATTCCGGAGCGCCAGCCGCACGCGAAGGGCGGCGGCGCCTTCGGCCGGTTCGAGGTGACGAACGACGTCAGCGCCTACACCAAGGCCGCGGTGTTCCAGCCGAACACCACGACCGACCTGCTGATCCGGTTCTCCACGGTGGCCGGCGAGCGCGGCAGCCCGGACACCTGGCGCGATCCCCGCGGCTTCGCGGTGAAGTTCTACACCACCGAGGGCAACTACGACATGGTCGGTAACAACACGCCGATCTTCTTCATCCGGGACCCGATGAAGTTCCAGCACTTCATCCGTTCGCAGAAGCGCCGCGCCGACACCAACCTGCGCGACCACGACATGCAGTGGGACTTCTGGACGCTGTCCCCGGAGTCGGCTCACCAGGTCACCTGGCTGATGGGCGACCGGGGCATCCCGAAGACCTGGCGGCATATGAACGGCTACTCCAGCCACACCTACATGTGGGTCAATGCGCAGGGCGAGAAGTTCTGGGTCAAGTATCATTTCAAGACCGACCAGGGCATCGACTTCCTCACTCAGGAGGAGGCCGACCGCCTGGCTGGGCAGGACGGCGACTACCACACCCGGGACCTGTACGAGGCGATCGAGCGGGGCGAGTACCCGAGCTGGACCCTCACGATGCAGATCATGCCGTTCGAGGAGGCCCCGACCTACCGGTTCAACCCGTTCGACCTGACCAAGGTGTGGCCGCACGGCGACTACGAGCTCATCGAGGTCGGCCGGATGACGCTGGACCGCAATCCGACCGACTACCACACGGAGATCGAGCAGGCGGCCTTCCAACCCAACAATCTGGTGCCGGGCATCGGCCCGAGCCCGGACAAGATGCTGCTGGCCAGGCTGTTCTCCTATGCGGACGCCCATCGCGCCCGCATCGGTACGAACTACCAGCAGCTGCCGGTGAACGCACCGCAGTCGCCGGTGTACAGCTACAGCAAGGACGGCGCGATGCGGTACCAGAAGGTCTCGGACCCGGTGTACGCGCCGAACTCCTACGGCGGTCCGCAGGCCGACACCGCGCGCTACGGTGAGCCGGCTGGATGGCACACCAGCGGCGAGATGATGCACGGCGCCTACACGCTGCGTGAGCAGGACGACGACTGGGGTCAGGCCGGCACCATGGTCCGCGAGGTGCTCGACGACGCGGCCCGCGAGCGGCTGGTGAACAACATCGTCGGCCACCTGCTCAAGGGGGTGACCGAGCCGGTCCTGCGGCGGGCCTTCGAGTACTGGCGCAACGTGGACAAGGATCTGGGTGACCGGGTCGAGCAGGGCGTCGCCTCATCCGCAGCGTCGTAGGGGACTAGCAGAGGGGATACCGACGAGGGCCCGGCACGCTGGGGGTGCCGGGCCCTCGCGCACCCGGCGGTGGGCCCACGAGTGGACACCGCGTCGTCAGCTCGCGGTGTCGTGAGGTCGCCGCGTCGTGAGGTCGCCGCGTCGTAAGGTCGACAGCCATGGGGCTCACCGTGGTCGGCATCGGTGGTTCGATACGTGCGGACTCGCAGTCCGAGCGGGCGCTGAGCGTGGTTCTCCAGGGTGCCCGCCTCGCCGGTGCCGAGACCGTCGCGATCACCGGTACGGCCCTGGTCCTGCCGTTCTACGACCCCGCCGTGGATGAGCGCGGCACGGTGGCGCACCGGCTGGTGCACGCTTTACGGGAGGCGGATGGCGTGGTGCTGGTCTCGCCGGGCTATCATGGCACCGTCTCCGGACTGGTCAAGAACGCGCTGGACTACGTCGAGGACCTGCGCGCCGACCCTCGGCCCTACCTGGACGGGCGGGCGGTCGGCTGCGTGGCCATGGCGCTGGGCTGGCAAGCGGCGGTGACCACGCTCACCGCGCTGCGCTCGATCGTGCACGCGCTGCGCGGCTGGCCCACGCCGTTGGGCGCGGCGCTGAACTCCGCCGAGGTGAGCTTCGACGACCACGGCGCCCCCTCCGATCCCGCGGTCGACCGCGCACTGCGCACGATCGGGGAGCAGGTGGTGCGGTTCGCGCAGGACCACCGCGGAACCTCTTAAGCCGGCGCCTACCGAGCCCGGTCAGGTGTTGCCGATCAGCTCTCGGATGACGCTGGTGACGTGGGCGTGGCGGTCAGGATGGAGCTCGGTGAGTTGGTGGCGGGTGACCCAGGTGAGCCGGTCGAGGTGGGCGGTGCCGGCGTCGGTGATGGGTTCGCGGTAGGCGCCTTGGTAGACCGTGTGGGAGTCGACTTCGACGGCGATGACGCGGCGGTCGCCGAAGGCGGTGTTGTAGGCGTCGGAGGAAGCGATCTTCACTGTTGAGCGGGGGTACCGAGCCGAGTTGTCGATGTCCGGCTTGGCGCCGAGCGTGAGCACCGGGTGGTTCAGGCCAGGCTGACCTGGGGTGGGGGGCTCGGGGTGGGTCCCTCGGGGAGCAGAGCGGCCCGGACCCGCAGAGCGCCGCCCTCCAACCGGCCGCGCGGGCGCAGCCCGGCCCGGCGCAACACCCGGGTCAGCACGCCGTTGCCCGCCTGCGACACCGCAGTGATCTCGGTGACCTGATCGGTTCGGGCCAGCTCCACCAGTTTGCGGGCCAGCGCCGTGCCTACCCCCCGGCCCTGCCAGATGTCCTCCACCAGGAGCGCGACCTCGGCCGTGCCCGCTCCGGTGTGGACCAGGTTCGCCAGCCCGACCGCGGCACCACCGTCGGTGGTCACCGCGAGCACGCTGATGGAGCCGTCGGCACCGATCAGCTGCCGCAGCAGCGCCGCGGCCAGGACCGGCCTGGTGGGCAGCGAACGCAGCGCCCGGGTGTGCGGGGAGCAGCGCGCGTGCAGCGCGGCGACCAGCGGCGCATCTGCGGCCGTGGCGGCCCGTAATACCACCTCGGCCCCGTCAGTCAGCTGCACACTGGCTCGTGATGGCGCAAATATCCGCCCGTCGGAGGACCCAGCGAGCTCGAGCAGCGCCGCAGCCCGGGAGATCTCGGTGGCGGTGAACGGCCAGCCGCGCCGTAGCCGCACCCGCGTCGCTCCGGTGCCGACCTCGGCGTGATGCGCGGTCGGTGGCGCGCCGTCCCCGGCCAGCTCAGCGCGCAGCAGGGCAGCCACCGCCCGCGCGGCGCTGCCCGGGTCGACCGCCACGCAGTGCGCCAGCGCCAGCGCGGTGGTCACCGGATCGGCCAGCGCCTGCGCGTCGGCCTGCACCACCACCGTGACCCGGAACCCAGCGGCCTCGACGGCTTCCACCAGTGCCGGCACCGCGAGCTGCGGTGGCACCCGGACCAGCAGCTCATCTGTCACCGCCCCGTCCTGGGACGGTTCCCCGACCACGTGCAGGGAGACGATGTTCGCCCCGCATCCGCCGATCACCCCGGCGAGCGCGCCCAGCCGGCCGGGTTGATCGGCCACATCGACGTGCAGCCGCCACAGGGTCACGGTGACCACCTCCTGGCCCAGCTTCCGCTGTTGGCATTACCGCCACGTTGACCAAGGGTAACGTCCACCCGACCACAATCAGACCGCTGAACGCGTACCGCCGGCCGAGCCGGCAGTCGAGCCACCGCCAGCCGAGCCGGCAGTCGTGCCGAGCACTTCACGGACGAACGCCACCTCAACGGCGGCATGCCGCAAGGTCTCGGCCACCACCAGCGACCCATGCCCCGCGTCGTAGCGGTAGCACCGGTAGGGCTTGCCGAGCTCGGTGAGCCGGGCGAGGTAGTTGTCGATCTGGCGGACCGGGCAGCGCGGATCGTTCTCCCCGGCCAGTAGCAGGATCGGAGCGCGCACGTCGACCACGTAGTTGATCGGAGAGGCCGCCCGGTAGAGCTCGGGCAGCTCCTGGGGCGAGCCGCCGAACAGAGCGCGGTCGAAGGCCCGCAGCGGCTCCATCTCGTCGGCGTAGGCGGCCACGAAGTCGGCCACCGGGATCCCGGCCACCCCGGCCGCCCAGCGCCGCGGCTGGATCCCGACAGCGAGCAGGACCAGGTAGCCACCCCATGACCAGCCCTCCAGGAGGCATGCGGACGGGTCGGCGAACCCGCTGGAGACCGCCCAGTCGTGCACGGCCGCGAGATCCTCCAGTTCGGTCAGTCCCGGGCGGCCCTCGATCGCGTCACGCCAGGCGCAGCCGTAGCCGGTTGAGCCGCGGTAGTTGACGTGCACGACGGCGAAGCCCGCGTCCAGCCAGAGTGCTCGGTCCGCGCAGAAGCTGTCCTCGTCGGCCGCATGCGGCCCGCCGTGTAGCAGGAACACGGTGGGCAGCGGGCCCTCGGGGGCGCCGTTCGGCGTGGCTACCAGGGCGTGCACGGCCCCGTACGGAGTCGGCACGAACCGGTCCACCAGGGGTTGCGAGCCGGGCGCCGGCTCACCCTGGGGCTGCAGCAGCGCGCGGTCGGTGCCGTCGGGGTGCAGTGCGCGGATGCTGGGCGGTTGGGCGGCGCAGGACCAGGCGTACTCCACGGTGCCATCCGGCCGGACCGCAGCACCGCCGACCGTACCGGGGGGGATGCTCAGCGCGGTCAGCTCGCCGGTGGCCAGCTGGTATCGGTGCAGCGTGGAGCGGGCCGCGTGCTGGTGCACGACGAGCAGCGCGGCGCCGTCGGGATACCAGTCGGCGGTCAGCTCACCGGGCAGCTCCAGCGCGATCTCGGTCTCGGTGTCCGCCACGACGTCCCAGATCAGCAGCTCTTGGCGGCCGCGGCGCTCGTGGACGAGCAGCAGCCGGGCGTCGCCCTCCAGAGGGGCGAAGCCGAGCACCTCCACCCCCTTGCCGGGACCGTCCCACTTCTCGGCGACCGGCGAGCCGGCGGTGTCCGCAGCCGTGTCGAGCACCCGGATCGCGGGATGCCGGGAGTCACCGTGCTCGGAATGCATGATCGCGAGCAGCCGCTCGTCGCGGGACAGGGCGCCCACCCCGGCGTCGTACTCGCTGCGGTAGACGACCGTGGCGGTGCCCTCCCGCGAGACCCACACCGCGGTGCCCTCATCGGTGGCGACGCCGACCGCGGCGGTGCGCCGGCCGAGGGCCAGCCCGGCCGGATAGCCGGGCGCGGTGCCCGGCACGGCCTGCTGGGGCTGCTCGTCAACGGGTCGCCCGCCGAACAGCTCGCTCACCCAGCTGCCGAACTCGTCGCCGTCGGTGTCGGCGAACCACCACACCTGGTCACCGTCGGGCGTGATGGTGGCGATGTGGGTGCCGTGCGGCCGGTCGGTGACCTGCCGGTGCGTGCCGGTGGCGCGGTCCCAGGCGTAGACCTCCCAGGTACCCGACGCGTTGGAGGTGTACAGGCTGCGGTCGGGGGCGTCTCGGGCCCACTGCGGCAGGTTGACCCGGGGTGCGGTGAACCGGGCCCGCCAGCGGGCCTCCGCGTCCGGGTCGTCGAACAGGACATCAGGGACGGTCGCGGAATGCGGCGCTGCGTTCACGCCCCGATAGTGCCGCATCGCCCGTCCGCTCGGGCCCCAAGTCGGCTAGCGGGCGAGTCGCCGCGCGGTGTCCTTGAGAACCTCGGTGAGAACGCGCTGAGCCGCCGAGCCCATGGTGGTCAGCACCGCCTGCAGGCGTCGGGCGGTGTCGGGCTCGATCTTGCCGATCATCTGGGCTGACGTACTGGTCACGGCCAGCAGGACCCGCCGCAGGTCGTTGGGGTCCGGCGTGCGGCGGACCAGCCCGGCCCGAGCGAGCCGATCGACCATCGCGCAGGTGGCCGGTGGTCGGGTCCCCAGTGCCTCGGACAGCGCGACCAGCGTCATCGGGGTCTTCGCGCTGATGAAGTGCAGCGCGATCAGCTGGGACAGGGTCAGCTCACTGCCGGCCCACGCCGAGGGGCGGGTCGACACCATCTTCCGCAGGTAGCCGGCAAGCCAGCGGGCGTCCTCAGTCGTCACCATCAGCTGCACGACCTCGTCTGGACCGGACGAACCCGCATTCGTGACCCCCATCGCCCACGTTCGTTCATGGAACCAGCGAAAGCGGTCGGACGCAAGAACCCACTGGTGGTCACTGATTCGGGGCAACCTGGTGACTTTCTGACAGCGGTCTGACGCCGAGCCCACCGAGTGCTCCGCCCAGCCGGAGGCTCATCGTCACGGTTCAGTCGTCACGGTTCAGTCGTCACCGTTCAGTCGTCGTAGGGGTCGTCCACCCCGGCTGAGCCCACCGGAAGGTCGGTGGCCGGTTCGAGCCGCTGGGTAGGGTCGATCAGCGCGAAGGCGGCCCCGGAGGGGTCGGCGACCCGCGCGATCCGGCCCAGCTCGCTGTCGTAGGGATCAAAGTCGACCCACCCGCCCAGCTCCAGGACCCGGTCGACCGCGGCGTCGATGCCGCTCCTCGGGTCCACCGCGAAATACGGCAGCCAGTGCGCGCCGAGGTCGTCAGGGCACGCCCAGTCCTCGTTCATCTGCAGCCTGCCCAGCATCGTGCGCCCACCACGTGACCAGGTGGTGTAGTCCACCTCGATGCCGTCCCCGATCTGCCGCTGACGGTAGCCGAACAGGGTCGCGAAGAACTCATCAGCCCGAGGACCGTCCCAGGTGTTCAGCTCCGCCCACGACAATGCCCCGGGGCCGGTGGTGTGCACCATCCACCGGCCTGCGGGCTGCCAGAAACCGATCACTGCACCGGTCGGGTCCACTCCGGCGAGCATTCTGCCTTGCCCGGGGACATCCACCGGCCCGGCCAACACCCGCCCGCCCCCCTGCGTGAACACCTGGGCGGTGTACTCGATGTTGGCGCTGGCCAGGTACACCATCCAGGCCGCCGGCCACCGCGCCGGCAGCGGAACACCCGCCAGGCCCGCCACCGGTCGGCCCGTGAGCAAGGCGGTGGTGTACAGCCGACGGCGTGGGTCCGGGTCGACCTGGTAGCTCCAGCCGAACAGCCCGGCATAGAAATCCCGACTCCCCGCCGGATCGGTGCTCGACACATCGATCCACCACACCGAGCCCGGGATGAACGGCGTGTCGTGGGTCCCCGGCGAGCCGCTCGCCCTCTTCTTCCGCATATCTCACAGAGCAGCGGACCGCCCGCGCAGATACGCAGCGCTGCGGTACCGCGTCGTGAGGCTGGTGCTTCTTCCGGCGTGGGCGCGTGCGTCAGGGCGTGGTAGCCGGCAGCTCCTCCGACCGAGCGAGCGCCTCGGGACCGTGCACGAAGCCCGGGTCGACCTGATCGGCCAGATCGCACCCGGTGCGGTCGTTGGCCCAGGCGGCGGCGTTACGCAGGTGGAACTCGACGGCCTGGTGCTGGTAGGTCTCCCAGTCCTTGGCGGTGCCGTCCACCACGTCGCGCATCGCGTCCAGCGTGGCCACGTTGGCCGGCTCCAGCGCACCGATCGGGCGGACCTCACCGCGCTCGGCGGCGCGGACGTGCGCGGAGCGACTCACCACGCCGACCAGGTCGGCGCCGATCTGCGCGCGCAGGAACGCGGCGTCCTCCTCATCGGAGACCTTGTTGCCCACAACCGCGATCCGCACCCCGAACTCGCGAGCGTAGCCGCAGTACTGGCGGTACACCCCGACGCTGCGCAGAGTGGGCTCGCAGACCACGAACGTCACATCGAAGCGGGTGAACAGCCCGGAGGCGAAGGAGTCGGCGCCGGCGGTCATATCCACCACCACGTACTCCCGCGCGCCGTCGACGAGATGGTTGAGCAGCAGTTCCACCGCCCCGACCTTGGAGTGGTAGCAGGCCACCCCCAGATCGCCCTCGGCGAACGGACCGGTCACCGCCAGGGCCACCCCGTCGACCTCTCGCACGCACGCGTCGTAGATCGGGTTGCGCTCCACGACGCGGAGCAGTCGCGATCCCGCCCCCGGCGGGGTGGTCTTGACCATCACCTCGGCCGAGGCGATCCGCGGGTTGACTCCCCGCAGGTAGTCCTTGATCAGCGGCAGGTGCGCGGCCAGGGTCGGCAGCGCGGCCGCGTCGGCCTCGGTCGCGCCCAGCGCGACGGCCAGGTGCTGGTTGATGTCGGCGTCCAGCGCCAGCACCGGGCGACCGGCGGCCACCAGGCGGCGTACGAGCAACGCGGCCAGGGTGGTCTTGCCGCTGCCGCCCTTGCCAACCAGTGCGATCTTCAAACGTCCTCCAAGCAACGCGGGTGGGGCCGGGAAGCCACGAGACTACTGATAACAGTTATCAGAACCATCTCGGGGTGAGCCGCCGGTTCGCGCCACGAGCGGCTGCGGTCGGGGCATCAGCGCCAGCGCGGTCATGGACAGCACCGCGCAGCCGACGATGTACCAGCTGATGCCGGTGCTCGACCCGGTGGTGGCCAGGATCGCGGCGGCGATCAGCGGGGCCGGGCCGCCGGCGATGACACCGGCGAGCTGGTAGCCCAGCCCAGCGCCGGAGTAGCGGAGGCTGGTGCCGAAGCTCTCCGCGATCAGCGCAGCCTGCGGGCCGTACTGCATGTCATGGCAGAGCAGCGACAGGATGACGCCGAGCAGTACCAGCCCGGAGGCCCCGGTGTTGAGCAGTCCGAAGTAGGGGAACGCGACTGCGGCGGTGGCCGCGACGCCGATCCCGTACATCACCCGGCGCCCGACCAGGTCGGACAGGTAGCCGAAGAACGGCACGCTGACCAGGCCGATGGCTGCGGCGATCAGGGTGTCATCGAGCAACCCGCCGCGGGCCAGGTGGAGCTGCCCGGTGCCGTAGGCGAGGACGAAGGTGACGAACAGGTAGAACGGTGCCTGTTCCGACAGTCGGACGAAGATCACCGTGAGGATCTCCCTCGGGTGCTCTCGGATGACCTGCCACACCGGCCGTCGGACCACCCTTCGCTGCTGTTTGAGCTGGGTGAACTCCGGGCTCTCGGCCACCTTCAGCCGCATGTACAGGCCGATCCCGACCAGGATCGCGCTGGCCAGGAACGGCACCCGCCAGCCCCAGGTGGCGAAGCCGGCTCCGGTGGTGGCGGACAGCAGCTTGACCATGCCGGTGGACAGCAGCAGCCCGATCGGCGTACCCAGGTGCGGCCAGCTGGCCGTCAGCCCGCGCCGGCGCACCGAGCCCCACTCCATCGCCAGCAGCACCGAGCCGCCCCACTCCCCGCCCACGCCGATACCCTGGATCACCCGCAGCACGACCAGCGACACCGGCGCGGCGAACCCGATCGTCGCGTAGTCGGGCAGGCAGCCGATGAGGAACGTGGCGACCCCACCGAGCATCAGCGTCGCGATCAGCGTGGACCTGCGCCCCAGCCGGTCCCCGAAGTGCCCGAAGACCGCCGCCCCGACCGGCCGGGCGGCGAACCCGACGAAGTACGTCCCGAACGCGGCCAGCACCCCGGCCGACGCCGACTGCTCAGGAAAGAACAGCTCGGGGAACACCAGCGCCGCCGCGGTACCGTAGAGGAAGAAGTCATACAGCTCGATCGCCGTGCCGACCGTGCTCGCCAGCACCGCCCGCCGTCGCTGACCGGCCGGCGACGCCCCGTCGCCACTGACGCCCCCCGTCACCCGGCGCCTCCCCGCCGTGCCCGGCGTCGCCGCTTGCCTGCTCGTCATCGGCTTCCCCCCTCGCGCGGCACGGCCCACCGACCGAATGATCCCGTCGTGAACCGGGGCCGCCAAGACAGGAGAGCCGCCAGCGGCTGCCAGATACCTCCGCTAGTCGATGGCGCAGCGACGGAAACCGATCATGCCGATGGTGGCGAAGAGGACCAGCGAGCCGGTCAGCGTGAGCAGGCAGACCCAACCCGGGATGTGCGGGATGGCGGGCGCCAGGGTGGCCCGCATGCCCTCGCTGACGTAGGTGATCGGGTTGGCGGCGGTCAGCACCTGGAACCACCGCAGGTGCGTCAGCAACGGCCAGGGGTACTGGGTGGCGCTGGTGAACAGCAGTGGGGTGAAGATCAGCGCGAATCCGAGGCTGATCTTCGTCGGTGGCACGAAGGTGCCGATCGTGAGGCCGATGCACGCCCCGACCAGGCTGCCGAGCCCCAACACACCGGCCAGCAGCCCCAGCCCGGCGGCCCGGTAGGGGACCGAGCCGAGCACGCCGATGCCGATCGGGAACATCACCGCGGCGGCGACCAGTGCCTGTATCGCGGCGAAGACCACCTTCTCCGCCGCGACCGCCCATAACGGTAGCGGGGCCAGCAGCCGGTCCTCGATCTCCCTGGTCCAACCGAACTCCGCGACCAGGTGGAACGCGCTCGCCTGGATCGCGGTGACGGTCGCGGTCAGCGCGACCAGGCCGGGGAACAGCAGGCTGGCGTAGCCACCGCTGAGGTAGCCCAGGCCGGTCAGCAGCCTGCCGAACACGAACAGGAACAACACCGGCTGCAGCAGCACCTGGGCCAGGAACGCCACCGGGTCCTTGCCGGTGACCGTGATGTCGCGGCGCAGCACCGAGCCGAACGAGCGCAGCATCAGCACCCCCGACGGCCCCCGCACCATCTCGGCGGCACGCTCGGTGCGCATCACGGTGGTGGTCCTCACCGCAGTGCCGTGCCCGTGAGGTGGAGGAACACGTCCTCCAGGCTGGCCTCGCCGACCGCCGCCCCGGTGGTCAGCCTGCGGGTCAGGGCGGCGGGGGTGTCCAGCGCGAGCAGCCGGCCGGCATCGACGATGCCCACCCGGTCAGCCAGTGTGGCCGCCTCGTCCATGTCGTGGGTGGTCAGCACGATCGTCACACCCGCCGCACGCAGCTCCCGGACGCGGTCCCAGACGAACAGCCGGGCGGCCGGGTCCAACCCGGTGGTCGGCTCGTCCAGGAACAGCACCCTCGGGTCGTGCATCAGCGCCCGGGCGATCATCATCCGCTGGTTCTGCCCCCCGGAGAACAGATCCGGCTTGTCATCCGCCCGGTCGGTCAGCGCGAACTGCTCCAGCAGCGCCTCAGCCCGGGGCCTGCGGACCCGGGGTGGCACACCATGGTAGGCGGCGTGGAACAGCAGGTTCTGCCGGACCGACAGCGACCGGTCCAGGTTGTTGCGCTGCGGGACCACCCCGAGCAGGCCGCGCACGGTCCGCGGCGCGGCCACCACGTCCACGCCCGCGACCAGCGCCCGCCCCCCCGTCGGCCGGACCCGGGTGGTCAGCACCCCGACCGTGGTGGACTTGCCGGCCCCGTTCGGCCCCAGCAGCCCGAAGATCTCCCCCTCGGCCACCGCGAAGCTCAACCGGTCGACCGCATCGGCCCGCGCCTTCCGGTAGCGCTTGACCAGCTCCCGCACCTCCACCGCCGTTCCTGGCGCTCGGCGGAGCATCAGCGGAAGGTCTCGGCGTGAAAGTCGGCTTGGAGATCGACGTGGGGACCACGCCGCCAGTGGCGAGTCCAGTACGCCGCACCGACATCCGCGCTCACGCGGTCCAGCAAGGGTCGAACCGCGTCGAGAGTGTCGTGGTAATGGATATGGGCGCTGCGCCAGGTGACGACACCGCTCGGCTGAGTACTGCGGTCTTCCACGAGAGCGGTCATGGCGAAGCCCAATCTTTCTGTTTTTTCTCCGGTCTGTCCATACAAACGCATCCGATAGGCGCACTCCTTCAACCGCCGGCCACCACCGCACCTCAATCAGGTCACGAACCTCAGCGATGGCGCGGGAGTCTCCTCTGCCGACACTGCCATCAAAGACGACACCTCCCCCGAAGCTCGCCTGACCCAACAGGCCACAGGACAGTCATATGGTGTCGCCCACGACCCACTTACCCGGAATCACGGGCGACACCGACTCGCCAGCACACGTCAGCCGGCAGATCGCAACCGTTTCCAACAATTCCGACCACCATACCCCTCGACAAGGAGTCGTAGGAGGAACCTAGGCGGCGGGCGCAAGCGCGACGCAAGTGTCCCAGGTCAGCCGTCCTGGTGGGACCGCGGTACGAACCGACGCTGCGGGTCCTCAGGCGACCCTCATGCTCACGATCTCCACTGAATGGCCGGCTCGCTGATGTGCCGCAGCCGGGGACGTCGATCCGAGGCGTTACCGCAGCGGTGGTCGACGCGCCGCGGCCCATCCCAGAGCGCGGGGCGCCACGCTGCCCGCCGCAGAGGGTTCCCCATCGGGGCCCTGGTTCGCCCCATTCGACCCATGTGCCCACCGGGAGGTGCATGGGTATTCTGTGGACGTGCCACCATCGGCAACTTCTTCTCGCAAAGTTGCCGATGGTGGCACGTCGCCACGTCGTGACACTGTTCCCCTGGGCGACACGCATAGTGAAGATGGCCGTTGTCGCCTGCGAGGTACTCATCGACCAGGACCGGCGAGGTGGTGTTCGTCGCCGGGGATCGGCCACCCTTACCTCAGTCACCCGGCATGGGTCTGTCTCCACGGAGGTCGTCGCTGATTGTGCCCTCGGGGCCGAACTCATCCGGTGTCACGAGGCGGAGACCGCGCCGGGCGGGTCACCGGGCTCCATCTCTGCGACGGGTGTCACACGCCGGACATACCGGCGGCCACCGTCGTCATCCGCCGACGGCGGCGCGCAGTGACTCCCGCAGTGATCCCATCGTGGCGACCACCGCGGTGGGCTCGTAGCCGCAGTGCGCCATGCAGTTGGCGCACCGCGGGTCACGTCCTCGGCCGAACGCCGACCAGTCGGTGTCCTCGAGCAGCTCGGCGTAGGTCGCCGCGTAGCTGTCGTCGAGCAGGTAGCACGGGCGCTGCCAGCCCAGCAGGGAGTACGACGGGATGCCCCACGCGGTGCAGGCCAGCTCCCGCCTGCCTTCCAGGAAGTCCAGGAAGATCGGGGAGTGGTTGAGCCGCCAGCGCTTGCGCCGGCCGTCGGCGAACGCCTTCGCGAACAGCTCGCGGGTCTGCCGCACGCCCAGCCAGTGCTCCTGGTCGGGTGCCTTGTCGTAGGCGTAGGCCGGGGAGATCTGCATGTTGTCGACGCCGAGCTCGTCATTGAGGAAGTCGAGCACCTCGATGACATCCTGCGGGGTGTCATCACTGAAGAACGTGGTGTTGGTCATCACCCGGAAGCCGGCGGTCCTGGCCTGCCGGATCGCCTCGACCGCGGCGTCGAAGCCCCCCGCCCTGCGCACCGAGGCGTCGTGCCGCTCGCGCAACCCGTCGATGTGCACCATCCAGGCGAAGTCGCGGTGCGGGGTGAACCTGTGCAGGTGCCTGGGCAGCAGCAAAGCGTTCGTACACAAGAAGACGATCTTCTTACGGGCCAGCAGCTCGCGGGTCAGCTCGTCGATCTGAGGGTACATCAGCGGTTCGCCACCGGCGATGGAGACCATCGGGGCGCCACACTCCTCGACGGCGGCGATCGCCTGCTCCAGCGGCATCCGCTGCTTGAGCAGCGCGGCCGGCTGCGCGATCTTTCCGCAGCCGCCGCACTTGAGGTTGCACGCGAACAGCGGCTCCAGCTCGAGCAGCAGGGCGAAGCGCTCCCGGCGCAACAGCTTCTGCTTGAGCAGGAAGCCACCCAGCTTCAGGGACTGACGCAGGGGCATGGGCATGCTCAGACCACCTCTCGGGGTAGCGCGAAGGTGACGTCCTCGTCGATCAGCCGTGACTCCGTCGTGCTGACCGGACCGAGGCCACCCATGCAGTGCACGATCTGGTCCACCAGATGCGGGGGAGCCGAGGCGCCCGCGGTGATGCCGACCCGCGTCGTGCCCGCCAGCCAGCGGAGATCGACTTCGCTCACGTCCTCGACCAGGTGCGCCGCCGCGCCCTCTCGCTGCGCGACCTCCACCAGGCGCACCGAGTTGGACGAGTTGGGCGAGCCGACCACCAGCACCAGGTCCACCTGGCCCGCGATCGCGCGCACCGCGCGCTGGCGGTTGGTGGTGGCGTAGCAGATGTCGTCGGTGCGCGGAGCGCTCAGCGCCGGGAACCGACCGCGCAGGATCGCGGCGATCTCCTCGGCTTCATCCACCGCCAGCGTGGTCTGCATGGTGTAGGCCACCCTCGACGGATCGCGTGGCTGGACGCGCAGCGCGGTGTCGACGTCGGGCACCACGGTCACGTCCTGCGGTGCCTCGCCGAGGCTGCCCTGCACCTCCTCGTGGTCGGGATGGCCGATGAGGAACACCGTGTTCTCCCGCCGGGCGTAGCGGCGGATCTCACTGTGCACCTTGATCACCAGTGGGCAGGTGGCGTCGATGACGGTGAGCCCGCGCGCGGTGGCCTCCCGGCGCACGGCGGGCGCGACCCCGTGCGCGGCGAACACCACGACGCCGCCGACCGGCACCTGCTCGACCTCCTCGACGAACACCGCGCCACGAGCCGCCAGCTCGTCCACCACATGCGCGTTGTGCACGATCTGGCGACGCACGTACACCGGTGCGCCGTAGCGCCGCAGCGCGTAGTGCACGGTGTCGATCGCCCTGGAGACGCCCGCGCAGAACGAGCGCGGCGCGGCGAGCAGGATCTCGCGCGGGCCCGTCGCCGCCGCCCACCATTCCAGCGCGGGCCGGCACGCCCGCAGCGTCCGCAACGCGCTCACCCCCCGGCGCGGCGCTCCGACGTGCCACAGCGGGTGATCGGGGGTGTCCACGATGGCGCGGACCACAGCGAACGGAACGCCCGCGACGGCCAGCTGAGCAGACTCCATGTCCACCGCGAGCGCCCCGTCCGCGACAGGCGCCCGGGAGATCCGCGGCACCGAGCGAATAGGCCCAAGGTGCACAGTCACCCCAAGCCTCCGCAGCGCCCCCGCCAGCAGCGGTGCCGAGGGCACCTCAACCCTGCCCGGGACCGGCCCTCCTGTCGCCGAGTTCGACAGCAGCGCCGTCCGAATCCGGCTGAACAGCTCTGTTGTCGAACTCGGCGGGCACAGAGCATTCGGGACCCCCCCGCAGACCTCGGTGGCGACCACCACGTCGCCCGGGCGGACCTGGGGGGCCAGGGCGCCACCGACGCCGGCGACCAGCACTGGGTCGGTGCTCCTCGACAGGGCGGACGCGGTGGCCGCCGCGCGCCTGGGGCCCATACCGGTGCGCACCAGCCGCATGGTGCGCCCGACCCGGCGCAGCGCGGCCTGCTCGACGCGCAGCGGCGTGCACAGCACGGTTCGGCTCATAGCGCGGCACCGCCCAGGTACCGGCCCAGCGCGCTGATCGGGAACACCATCCGGTAGAGGTGGTAGTTGAGGTAGAAGTCACGGGGGAACCCGGTGCCGGTGAACTGCGGCTCGTCCCACGACCCGTCCGGGCGCTGGCGCTCGCAGAGCCACCGCACCCCGCGCTCCACCGTCTCATCCCGCTCGCCGGCCGCGAGCAGCGCCAGCAGCGCCCACGCGGTCTGCGAGGCCGTCGAGGCGCCCCGGCCGGCCCAGGCCCGGTCCACATAAGAACGCAGGTCCTCACCCCACCCACCGTCGTCGTTCCGGTGGCGCTGCAGCCACCGCACCGCCCGCCGGACACACCGGGAGTCGGCACCCACCCCAGCGGCGATGAGCGCCGGCACCACCGCGCCGGTGCCGTAGACGTAGTTCGCGCCCCACCGTCCGAACCAGGACCCCTCCGGCTCCTGCGCCGCGAGCAGCCACTGCACGCCTCGCCGGCAGGCGGTGCCGTCGGCCATGCCCTCAGCGGCCAGCGCCTCCACGATGTGCGCCGTCACATCCGCCGACGGCGGGTCGATCACCGCGCCGAAGTCGCAGAACGGCAGCTTCGTGCACAGCGTCCGGGTGTTGTCGGCGTCGAAGGCGCCCCAGCCGCCGTCCTGGGACTGCATGCCGACCAGCCAGGCCATCCCGCGATCGAGCGCGCCGCGATCGGCCAGCGGAACCCGCTGCAGCGCGAGTACCACCTCGGCGGTGTCGTCGGTGTCGGGATAGGTGTCGTTGTGGAACTCGAAGGCCCAGCCGCCTGGGGCGAGTGCCGGCCGGCGGACCGCCCAGTCGCCGCGCACCCGGATCTCCTCGCCGAGCAGCCAGTCGGCGGCCCGCAGGACCGCGGGGTCCTGCGCCGGCACGCCCGCGTCGAGCAGCGCGGTGAGCGCCAGCCCGGTGTCCCAGACCGGGGACTGGCACGCCTCCAACCGCCGGACCCACCCGTCCGGGGTGCGCTCGCGGATGATGAACCCGTCCAGTCCCGCGATCCCGGCCCGCACCGACGGGTGATCGAGTGAGTAGCCCAGCAGGTGCAGCGCGAGCAGGGAGTACACCCACGGCGGCTGGATACCGCCCCAGCAGCCGTCCGCCTCCTGCCGGGCCAGGATCCACTCCGCGGCCCGACGCATCGCCGCCCGCCGCAGTGGGCGCACCGGCCGCCGTGCGTAGGCGTGCAGCACCCGGTCGGTCCGCTGGAAGAACCCGCTCCAGGACGGTAGCCGGCCGCGGGACCGGCCGGGGCGGGGCGCGGCGGCGGGGATGCGCAGCTCGTCGACCCCGAACCGCAGCGGCCGGACCGGGCGCAGCGTGCTGACGATGGTCAGCGGCACGATCGTCTGCCGGGCCCAGCACGCCCAGTCGTAGACGTTCAACGGGAACCAGGACGGCAGGAAGATCAGCTCCGGCGGCAGGTTGGGCAGCTCGTCCCAGGACCACAGCCCGAACAGCGCGAGCCAGATGCGGGTGAACACCCGGCTGCGCCCCAGTCCGCCCTGAGCCCGGACGAACCGCGCCGCCGTCACCATGTGGGGGGCCTGCGGATCCTCGCCCGCCAGGCGCAGTGCGACCCACGCCTCGACAGTGGTGGACAGGTCGCCCGGACCATCGTGGTAGTTCGCCCAGCTGCCGTCGTCCCGTTGCTGGGACCGGATCCACCGGGCGGCCTCCTCGGTCTGGCCAGCGCCGCGGATGCCGAGGAACTCGCGCAGCAGCAGATCCTCCGCGTCCATGGTCACGTTGGTGGCCAGCTCCCCCTTCCACCATCCCGCCGGGTCCTGACGCTCGCGCAGCCACGCGACCGCGGCGGCCACAGCCTGCGCCACCGGCTGGGGTCCGGCTGCCGGCTCAGCCGGCGGTGGGGCGCCGGCCGTGCTGTCGGCTGGACTGGTCCGGGTCATCAGGCCTCCCTGGCGACGATGAAATGAGCGATCGCGACCAGCTCCGCGCGCGGGCCGGTCGGGATCGGGACGGCGGACAGCGCGTCGGTGGCCGCCGCGATGCGCCGCCGCGCCTCGGTGGCGGCCCAGCGCCGTCCTCCCGCCGCTTCGATGAGCTCAGCGGCTCGGGCCTCTCCACCGGGCTCCGACCCGGCGAGCCAGCCGGCCAGCTCACGCCCGGCCGAACCGCCATGGGTCAGCGCGTAGGTCACCGGCAGGGTCTTCTTGCGCGAGCGCAGGTCGGAGAACACCGGCTTGCCGGAGACCCGCGGCTCCCCCCAGATCCCCAGCAGGTCGTCGACGAGCTGGAACGCGATACCCAGCTGCGCGCCGAAGGTGGACAGCGCGTCCACCACCTCCGCCGGAGCGCCGGCCAGCACCGCGCCGATCGCCGCGCTGGCCGACAGCAGGGCGCCGGTCTTGCCCGACACCATGTCCAGGCACTCCGCCACGGTGACGTCGTCGCGTCGCTCGAACGCCACGTCCTGCACCTGGCCGCGGATCAGGTGGCGGGTGGCCTCGGCGAGCAGCCGGGCGGCGGCGGCCCGGTGCGGCGAGGTGCCCTCCAGCAGCACCTCCTGGGCCAGCGCCAGCAGCGCGTCCCCGGTCAGGATCGCGCTGGTGGCGCCCCACACCGCCCACACCGTGGGCCGGTGCCGGCGTTCGGTGTCGCCGTCCATCACGTCGTCGTGCACCAGGGAGAAGTTGTGCACCAGCTCGACGGCGACCGCGCCGGGGATGCCCACCCGCGCCGGCGCGCCGGCGGCCTGCGCCGACAGAGTGGCCAGAGCGGGGCGGACGGCCTTGCCTCCACCACCGCTCGTCGGCGCGCCGCCGGCATCGGTCCACCCTAGATGGTAGGAGGCGATCGCCGCGCTGGTGTCGTCCAGCCGCGCGATGAACGCCCGCGTCGCCGGCGCCACGACGTCCCGGGCCCGGCGCAGCGCGCTGGGCGCCGCCTTCGCGGGCAGGAGCGCATCGGTGGTCATCACACCGCCACCGCGGGGACGTCCGTCGGGCTCGCCTGCAGCAGGGCGGTGGCGGCCGCCGCTCCGCTGCGCACGGCACCCTCCATCGTCGCCGGCCATCCGGTGGCGGTCCACGCGCCGGCCAGGAACAACCCCCGGGCCGCGGTCACCGCCGGTGGCCGCAGCGCCGCGGTACCGGGGGCCGGTCGGAACGTCGCCTGCCGCTCCCGGGTGACGAAGAAGTCGCGCACCCGCGCCTCCCGCATGGCCGGCAGCAGGGCGGCCAGCTCCGGCAGGAACCGCGCCCGCAGCGCCGCCGTCGGCGTGTCCACCAGGTCGTCCGCAGCCGACAGCGACACCGCCAGGTACTGGCCGCCCTCCAGCCCGGACTGGACGGTGCGGTCGAAGACCCACTGCACCGGTGTGTCCACCCCGGCGACGAACGGCTCGTCGAGCACCGGCCGGTCGAGCACCACGTGCAGGTTGACGATGGGGACCCCGCCCAGCCGCTGTGACCAGCCGGGCGACAGCGGGAGACAGCACGGCGGCAGCAGCTGCTCCGCCGCGGCCGGCGGCACGGCCAGGATCACCCGGTCGACGGTGGTGCGAGCCCCGTCGCTGATGACCTGCCAGCCACCGCCGGCCGAGCCGGCGATCAGACCACCGCCGGCCGAGCCGGCAGTCAGACCACCGCCGCGAGGCTCGAGGCCCCTTACCGTGACTCCGGTGCGCACCTCGGCGCCGGCCGCGCCGAGACAGGCCAGCGCCGGATCGCCGTGCAGCTCCCGCAGCGCCACCCGGGACCAGCCGATGTCCGCGGCGGCGGCGTCGGTGAGCAGGCCCTCCTGGAACACCGTGGCGGCCAGACTGAGTGAGGCCTGGTCCGCCCGCGAGTTGAGGGTGGCCACCCCGACCAGCTCCCACAGCGCGGCGATGGCGTGGTCGCTCTGCCCGTGCCGACGCAGCCAGCCACCGAAGCTCTGCTCGTCGGTCGCCGGGCTCCTCGGGTCGACCCGCCGCAACGCGGCCGCAGCCAGCGCGAACCGCACCCGCTCCAGGATGCTCAGCGGCTGGTACCGCAGCAGCGAGGCGGCCAGGTGCAACGGCGCGGGCAGGGCGGTGCGGCGCAGCCACACCGGCCGCTGGGCCCCAGGCGCGCGGACCGGGATGGCCAGCCGCGGCTGCAGCTCGACCCTGTCGGCCACCCCGAGCCGGCGCAGCAAGGACAGGTAGGACGTGCAGCAACGCAGGAACACGTGCTGACCGTTGTCCACCCGGAGCGCGCCGCGGTGAAAGGAATGAGTCAGGCCACCCAGCCACTGCCGGGCCTCGAACACGATGACCTGGCAGCCCGCGTCAGCGCAGCGCAGCGCCGCCGTGATGCCCGCCAGGCCACCGCCGACCACCGCCACCCGCCGGGTCATGCCGACAGCCCCGATGCCGACGAGCCGGACCCCGAAGGCCCGGACCGGGAAGAGCCGGACCGGGAAGAGCCGGACACCGGTAACCCCGTGAGGGCTCGCATCGCCACCTCCGCCTTCTGCCACCCGGACAGCGACAGCCGCCGGTCGAACACCAGACTGGGTCGCTCGGTGATGCGGTCCAGTAGCCGCAGGTAGATCCCAGCCATCGCGGTGCAGCACGCCACGCTGCGTCGGTCCAGCAACGGGATCAGGCGCTGCCCATGCTCATACCACAGGCGCGCGCGGTCGGCACTGTGTCGGATCAGCGCGGTGAGCCGGCCGCCCGCGTCGACCAGGTCGCCATGACCGTCCGGAGTCAGCCGCACGCCGAACCGGTCCAGGTCCTCCTGAGGCAGGTAGACCCGGCCGTTGCCGAGGTCCTCCCGGATGTCACGCAGGATGTTGATCTGCTGCAGGGCGATGCCCAGCGTGTCGGCGTACTCGGGTGCCCTCGGGTCGGGGCGGCTGCCGAACACCGCCAGACACAGCCGGCCCACCGCGCCGGCCACGCGTCGGCAGTACCCGACCAGCTCGTCGAAGTCGGCGTAGCGTCGTCCGAGCACGTCCATCTCCACGCCGTCGACCAGCTCGTCGAAGGCACCCAGCGGCAGGGGAAGCCGGGCCGCCAGGTCCGCGACCGCGGTGAGTACCGGGTCGTCCCCGGGATGGTCCAGCTCGGCCAGCGAGCAACGCACCCCGGCCAGCGCGGCGAGCTTGTCATCCCGGGACAGGTCGCCGTCGCCGATGTCGTCGATCCGCCGGGCCAGCGCGTACACCGCGCACAGTGCCGCCCGCTTGTCCGGCTGCAGCAGCCGGATGCCGTAGTAGAAGTTGCGCGCCTGCGTCCTGGTGATCGACTCACACACCTCGAAGGCCCCGTGCACCCTGACCGTGACACCGCGCACGCCACTCACCTCCACTGCACCAGGTGTCGCAGGACGTCGCGGCGGCGGGGACGTGGTGGGCCGGCCAGCACGTCCCCGTCCACGCGGCGTAGCGCGTCGATCGCGGCGCGCCCGCCGGCCAGGTAGCCGGCCACGGCCGGCCGCGCCCACCCGCGCAGCAGCCCGAGCAGGGGGGCACCGGAGTCGAGCAGCTCCGCCGCCCGGGTGACCTGGAAGGCCATCAGCCGGCGCAGCGCCGGAGAGGCGACCGTGCCCTCGAGCTCGGCCTGCGCCACCCCGAAAGCGGTGAGATCCTCCTGGGGCAGGTACACCCGACCGGCTCGGCGGTCCTCGGCGACGTCCTGCCAGTGCTCGATGAGCTGCAGGGCGGTGCAGACCCGGTCGGAGAGCCGCGCCGCGGCAGGATCGCTCACTCCGAACACGGCGAGCACGATCCGGCCGATCGGCTCCGCGGACAGCGTGCAGTAACCGCGGAGCTCGGCGTAGGTCGCGTACCGGTGCACTCGCTGGTCGAGCAGGTTGGCCTGCACCAGGCGCTCGAACGGCTCGCGGTCCAGGCCGCGGGCCCGCACGACCGGCACCAGGGCCCGCAGCACCGGATGCTCGGGCCGCCCGTCCTCCCAGACCCGCGCGAGGTCTCGGCTGAGTTCGGCCAGCAGCGCCGTCCGGTTCCCGGGGGACCGGTCGCCCAGGTCGTCGATGACCCGGGCGACCTCGTACACCGCGACGAGATCAGCCCTCAGCCGCCGGGGTAGCAGCCGCAGCGCGACCGGGAAGTTCTCGGCGTGCCGCTGACGGCGCAGCTCACGGTCACGCGTGAGAGCATCCGGACCCGGGATCGCGGCCATGCAGCCATCGTCACGCCGCCGACTGGGGTGTTTCTGCGCCTAAACTGTCAGTTCTCAGGACATCAAGTTGTCACATACGAGTAAACATCATGGTGTTGCATTCGGGGTACCTAGACTACTGAGTGGCGCAATGACTGGGGGTCACAGGCCATGGACACAGAGGAAGAGCACATACGACCGGCCGACCTGGTCCCCGCTATTGTGGGTCGACTGCCGGCTATCCTGACTGAGGTCCGTGAGCTGCTCACCAGGCAGCAGCCGGAGTACGCGGGGTTCCTCGCCGCGAGCTTCGAGGAGGTCCTCGGCGCCGCCGAGGGATTCATCGCCCGGCTGGTCGCGCTGGCTGAGTGGGACCCCTCGACGGCGGCGCCCCAGCTCGCGTCCGGGATGGAGCAGGCCCTGTTCGAGGAGATCGGGCGCATTCACCACCGGCAGCAACGGGACGTGACCCCGCTGCTGGCCGCCTACCGGACCGGCGCGGCGGTGGCCTGGCGCCACGTGGCCGACACGGCCCTGGAGCGCGGCGTCCCCGCCGAGGCGCTGGCGGGGCTGGCCGCTGCCGTGTTCGCCGCCGTGGACCAGCTGTCCTGCGCGTCGTGGCGGGGCTACGTCCAGGCCCAGACGGCCGCGGGGCAGGACCGCGATCGGTTGCGTGCCGAGCTGGCTGAGCTGCTGCTGTCGGACCGCTGCGACACGGCGGCGCTGCGGGCGGCGGTGGCCCGAGCCGGATGGTCGCTGCCCCGGCAGGCCGCGGTCGTCCTGATCGAGCCGGACAACGAGGTCGGGCGGGCGCTGCTGAACCGGCTGGACGACTCCTGCCTGCGGCTGCGGCGACCGACGATGCTGGTGGCGATCGTGCCGGACCCGCAGGGCCCCGGAGCCCGCACGCGGCTGGCGACCACGCTGCGCGGGGCCGGGGCCGTGGTGGGAGCCACCGTGCCGCTGGACCGGCTGCCGGCCAGCGCGGGCCTCGCCGAGCACGCCGTGCGGCTGCGTCAGGCGCAGCTCCTGGCCGACGACCCGCTGTTCGTCGACGAGCACCTCGACGCGATGCTGGTGCACCACGACGACCGGCTGCTGGCGGCGTTGCGCAGGCAGTACCTGGCCCCGCTCGCCGCGCTGCCCGGGCCCACCCGTGAGCGGCTGCTGGCGACTCTCACGTCCTGGCTGGTGAACATGGGCAACCGCAAGGCGGTGGCCGAGGAGCTGCACGTGCACCCGCAGACGGTGCGCTACCGGCTGGCCCAGCTGCGTGAGCTGTTCGGCTCCACGCTGGAGGACCCCACCGCCCGCTCCGCGCTGCTGCTGGCGCTGGCATGGGGTCCGGCGGTCACCGAGTCCGACCCGCTGGCACCCCGCCCCGAGCCGAGGGAGCACCGGTGAGCCTCGGGACCCCGGCGCGGTTGCTGGTGGTCAGCGCCACCATCGGCGAGGGCCACAACGCGACCGCTCGGGCGGTCGAGGAGCGGGCCCGGCGCCTGTGGCCCGGCTGCGAGATCCGCCGGGTGGACACCCTGGTGGAGATGGGCCGGTGGGTCGGCCCGGGATTCCGCTGGATCTACCGGTTCAACGTGGACACCACTCCCTGGCTCTACGACTTCTTCTACCGGTCGCTGTGGTGCCACCGCTGGTTCGCCGCAGCGTCCTGCCGGGTCATCGGGGCGTGGAGCGGCCTCCGGCTCGCGCCGACCATCGAGGAGTACCGGCCGGACCTGGTGGTCTCGACGTACCCGCTGGGCACCGCCGGACTGGACTGGATCCGGCGCCGCGGCGGTCTCGACGTGCCGGTCGCGGCGATCATCTCGGACTTCGCGCCCCACCCGTTCTGGGTCTACTCCGAGGTCGACCTGCACTACGTGGCGAGCGAGCCGAGCCTGCGAGCGATGTACCAGGCCCGGCCCGACGCGCGGGGAGCGGTCGGGGCGCCCCCGGTCGTGTCCGCGTTCCGCCCGACCTCGAAGGCCGGCAGGATCGCCGCGCGGCGGCGCTGTGGCCTGCCCGAGCACCGCCTGGTCGTGCTGGTGTCCTGCGGGTCCCTCGGGTTCGGCTCGGTGGAGCGCGCGGTCACGACCGCGCTGGCCGCCGGCCCGGACGTCTGCGTCGTGGTGGCCTGCGGGCGCAACGAGGCGCTGCGCGTCCGGTTGGTCGCCCGCGCCACGCTGTCGGCGCCCGTCCCCGCGCAGCGGCTGGTGCCGCTGGGCTGGACCTCCGAGATGCCGGCGCTGACCGCGGCCGCCGACGTCGTGGTGACCAACGCCGGCGGCGCGACGGCACTGGAGGCGCTGGCCTGCGGACGTGCGGTGCTGATGTTCGAGCCGATCGCCGGGCACGGCAGGGCCAACGCCGAGCTGATGGCGCGGGCCGGGCTGGCGACCCTGTGCGAGGGGCCGGCGGAGCTCCTCACCGCCCTGCGGGATCTCGCGGCGCGGCCCGCGCTGCTCGCCCAGGCCGAGCGACGCGCGCTGGCCCATATCAGCGCCCTCGACCTGGATGCCGAGATCGCCGCCCTACCCGGGCTGCCCCGCCACCACGGCGCCCGCCCACTGTCCGCGCTGGACGCCTTCTTCGCCCACGCCGGCACACCCACCGTCCTGCAGCAGGTCGGCGCCGTCCTGCTGCTCGAGGACCGTGCCGCCGGCTCAGCCGGCGGTGACCGGTGGCCCGTCGGGTCACCGGAGCAGCTCGCCGACCACCTGGCGGTGCGCATCACCGACCGGGTGCGCGCCCTGCCGATGCTGCGTCGACGACTGGACCTGCAGCCTGGCCGGTGGCCGCGCTGGCTGTCCGCCGACGAGGTCGACCCCAGCGCTCACCTGCGCGCCCGAACGGTCGGCGCCGCCCACGGCGTGCCCGTCTCGGCGGCACTGCGGGAGTTCTTCAGCACCCCGGTGCCGCTGGAGGCGCCGCCGTGGCAGCTGGAGGTGGTGTGTGACGTCGACGCCGCGCGGACCCTGGTGCTGGCGAAGATGCACCACAGCCTGGGCGATGGGCTGGCCGTCACCGCCACGCTGCTCGGGCTGCTTTCCGACCAGGAGAAACCGGGAGCGGGGCACGACGCGTCGCGCCTGCGGTACCGTCCCTCGGCAGGCTGGTGGGGCCGGACCGGCCACGCCGGCCGGGTGCTCCGAGGGGTGGTGAGCCTGGCCACAGTGGGTGCCGCACCACCTGGCGGGCCGGTCGGCCCGAGCACCCCAGGCTGGGACTACGCCATGGTGGAGCTGCCTGCGGCTGCGGTGCGGGCTACCGCCCGGGAGCACCGGGTGGGCACGACCGCGCTGCTGCTGGCCTTCGTCGGCGAGGCGCTGCACCGCATCGACCCGGCCGGTACCGCGGTGCACGACCGGCTGCGGGCGATGGTCCCCCGGACCACCCGCGCCCTACGGCGGGCCGCCGACTGTGCCCATCGGGGGGACCATCGATATGGAGGCAACCATACCGCCGCCCTCGCCCTGGACCTGCCGGTCGGGCCGATGCCGCTGAGCTGGCGCGTCGCGGCGGTGGCGGACGCGCTGCGCCGGCTGGAGCGTTCCGACCAGTCGGTGGCCGCCGAGGCGGTCGTGGCCGCGCTGGGCCGCCTGCCGGCCCCGCTGCACGCCAGGGTGGTGCGCTCGCTCTACCAGCGGCGGTTCTTCAATCTCATCACATCGGTGTTGCCAGGACCGCGCAAAGCGCATTATGTGTGGGGAGTCCGAGTCGTCTCGGTGTTCCCGGTGCTGCCGCTCGCGGAGGGCGTCGGACTGGCTGTCGGTTTCCTGACGTGGGGGGACATGATCGGTGTCGGAGTGACCACAGACCCCGGGCTGCTGACCGACGCCGGCCGGCTCGCCGACGCGCTGCGTCGGATCTTCGAGGGTCTGGCGACCGATGCGCCGGATGCCCAGGAAAGGCGACGGAAACGGCCACGGAGCGCCCAGGAGACAGCACAGGAGTGAGGCGTGTCGCACTCGACGTCGACGATGTTCTTCGTCGCGGTTCCGGCCGCGGTGGCCGGGGCGGCGAGTTTCGGGCTGGCCAGCGCGGTCCAGCAGCGCGCCACCAAGGAGGTGCCGACCACCGGCACGCTCGACCCTCGGCTGATCCTGGAGCTGATCCGCCGGCCGGGATGGGTGCTGGGGGTGGCGACCGTCGTCGTGGGCCTGAGCCTGCAACTGGTCGCCCTCGCCTTCGGCCCGCTGGTGCTGGTGCAGCCGCTCCTGGTCACCGGTGTGCTGTTCGGCGCGCTGTTCTCGGCGCTGCTGGCCCGCCACCGGGTGGACCGGCTGGTCGTGCTCGGCTCGCTGGGGTGTGTGGCCGGCCTGTCCGCCCTGCTGTTGCTCGCCCGCCCGACCGGCGCCACGCGACGCGCGGACGAGGGTTGGGCGCTGTTGCCGCTGGCCCTCGCGCTGGCTGTGCTCGTCCTCGGGTGCCTCGCCGTGGCCGCCCGGTTCTCCGGAGCTGTTCACGTCGCGGCGCTGGCGGCGGCCACCGGTGTGCTGTACGGCATCACCGCCGGGCTGATGACGGTGGCCACCG
>Ga0213882_10000094_pt1 | contig 42363 bp, 48 predicted proteins | sample BarmaccoBMER_R09_FD_160106 | JGI IMG/M metagenome (GOLD analysis project Ga0213882, IMG submission 160106) | Barbacenia macrantha exposed rock microbial communities from rupestrian grasslands, the National Park of Serra do Cipo, Brazil - ER_R09 ...
CCATTGGAAAGTTGGAAAAGTATCGTCTCAGCGGACGAGGACGCATCGTTGCGAACGTTGACGGATTAACAATGTGGTGGGCCCGGCAGGACTCGAACCTGCAACCAGACCGTTATGAGCGGCAGATTATCGATCGCGCTCGTTGATTTTTCTGCATTTTCAATTGAATTCGACCGCGTTCGTTGCGTTTGGTTCAGGCCGTTTCTGGTGCGAAACTGGTGCGGTAGCGCAGTTCGCGGTTCGGAAGGTGTGCGATCGCTTCTGGCTCGCAGGAGCTGCAGCGCTTGCGCCGGTCGCGTGCAATTCGGGAGTAGGGAGGGGCCAGGCACAACGGACCCAATGGGAAATGTCCGGTACATGGGATAGCAGACTCTAAAGCAGACGTCCCATAATTGACGCGAATGACCGTGCGCCCCGTGGGCGCGAACTACCAGTGAGGGAGGGTCTCACCCGGATAATTGTCGATTGGTCCGGAAGCTAGCAGGCGACTCGGCTGGGTAACTGGCTGGGTCGGAGCCCTGCGACAAAGGCAGCCTTGGGCTGCTGAGCGATCCGATGGGCCGTAACAAGAGTGAAGCCCGAGCAGGCCTCGAAAGTTCTAATGCGGATGCCGACCCGCCGGTCATTTGGGGAAGGCCGCACGTGTGGGGAAGCAATCGACACGCGCACCCACGCGATCCGCCGGGGTAGTGGGTACGGCACGCCGGAAGGGTGGTTCGTAGTTACAGGGGGAGACCCGTCGCGGACGAGGGTGGCGGCCTCAGCATCGCATCAGGCGGTGGTCACGGCGGGAGTCGGACGGGGCAATAGGAGCGTGGATGCCGGGTAATGCTGGTGGAGCAAAGGGACCCGACTTCTGGTGCGCTTTTGAAGATGGTGAGGTGAAGGTGATTGGTGATGAGCCTGACAACGCCTGATAAGATCCGGAACCTTCAGAGAAAGCTTTACTGCAAAGCCAAGGCGGAGCCCACCTTCGCTTCTATCTGCTCTACGACAAGATCTGTCGCGAGGACATCCTGGTCCACGCCTATCGGCTCGCTCGCGCTAATGCGGGCGCACCGGGTGTGGATGGGATGACGTTTGCTCGCATCGAAGAGCAGGGCTTGGAAGCATGGCTGGCGGCCTTGCGCGCGGAACTGGTCTCGAAGACATACCGACCTGATCCGGTGCGGCGGGTGATGATCCCTAAAGCGAATGGCGGCGAGCGTCCGCTCGGCATTCCGACCATTCGTGATCGTGTGATTCAGACTGCCGCCAAGATCGTGATCGAACCCATCTTCGAGGCTGACTTCGAGGACAATGCCTACGGCTACCGGCCCGCGCGCGGGGCGGTGGACGCGGTCAAGGAAGTGCACCGGCATTTATGCCGGGGCTATGCTGACGTAGTTGACGCTGATTTGTCCAAGTACTTCGATGCGATTCCACACTCCGAACTGATGAAGTCAGTAGCCCGGCGTGTGGTGGATCGAAACGTCCTGCGCCTCATCAAGATGTGGCTGAGGGCGCCGATCGAAGAACGGGACGCGGACGAAACCCGGCGCATGAGTGGCGGCAAGCGAAACACGCGCGGCACACCGGAAGGTGGCGTCGCAAGTCCATTGCTGGCCAACATTTACATGAACCGGTTCCTGAAGCATTGGCGTTTGACTGGCTGTGGCGACGCGTTCCAGGCTCACGTCATCTCCTATGCCGACGACTTCGTTATCCTCAGCCGCGGTCGCGCAGCGGAGGCATTAGCGTGGACGAAGGTGGTGATGACCAAGCTTGGGCTGACACTCAACGAGTTAAGACTTCGCTGAGAAATGCTCGACAGGAACGCTTCGACTTCCTCGGCTACTCGTTCGGCGTGCATTGGTTTGAGGCGAACGGGAAAAGGTATCTGGGCGCGAGCCCGTCCAAGAAGAGTGTACAGCGGCTCAAGACAAGGGTCGGCGAGCTTCTGGTGCCGAGCAATATCGATCCATGGCCAGAAGTACGCGACAAGCTGAACAGGTCACTGCGAGGCTGGTCCAACTACTTTGGCTACGGCTCGCGGAGCAAGGCATGCCGCAGCGTCGACCAATACGTCTTTGAACTGTGCGCAGATTCCTCGCGCGAAGGCACAAGGTGCAAGGGCGCGGCAATCGCCGATTCATATTCGATGTCATTCATCGAGAACTCGGCGTTCTGTGCCTCCAACGCTTGCCCCGAGCAGCCACGTCGCGCGCCTCGCGGTGAAGCCAGCCGGAAAGCCGGATGCCGGAAATCGGCACGTCCGGTTTGATGAGCGGGGATGGGAAACGGGGCGATGGCCAAGTGGCCCCCAAGCTACCGCGCCCATCCTCGACTCTACCAAAACGGTAATCGGAGCTTTCAAAGGTCACAAGCTTAAGCGCTTATTCCATGGGGCCTTTATGCGAATGACCGACCTTTGTTCCAATGCTTCAGACAAAGGACATGGCGGGAACGCGGAACTGGTACGAGGAGGTCCTCGGATTCCGCTGTGCCTCCGACCCATCGGACGGATGGTGTCGCCTCGAACGAGACGACATTGCTATAATGTTCAAGCTTGCTTGACTCGCCTTAGCCCCGCGGAGCGCAATTATTTGCAAACCATCTGTGCGTAGGGAATCCCATGCACCCACTGCGGCGTCCGTACATCAATTACGGAGCTATCCTCGACCTCCAAAGATTGCGGACGAATAAATCCCGTTCCATCCAACATGACGGTACCCGGCTCATCAGAGGAATGTGCGGCAAAGGCGGCGTAGCGAGCGCCCAATACCACGCCGCATATTGCCCGGCCCACCAGAACTGAGCCAATGGCGATTCGAAGGTCCAAGTGAGATCAAACTTCCTGATCGGCACATCCAAGACTGTATCCGGGTTACGTAGCGTACCGCAGGCGTCGAATAAAATCGCTGGACTTGGCGTGTGGGACATTGCCAGGCGGATTGATTGCCATACCTCCGCATCCTGACTTCTGACTATCGGCAAGCATATCAGCTCAAGCGTCAACCATATGGTGACGATGGATGCACAGGTGAGCCTGGCGGCTCCAGCACCCAAATATCCGGTGAGAAACGGCTCAGACAGCAGCGATCCGATCAGCATCGCGAGCAGCGTGTATGGCACGAAGCCGTACCTTCTCGGCAATTCGACGTTAATTTGACCGGTTCCAAGCGCCAACATGCAAACGACCACCAGGGTAGCGGCCAAGGTCGCAAGCAACGCAATAGGTCAAAACAAATTCGCGTTGATGGGCCGATGCGACAGGCGGCCGCCCCCTCGCGAGGGGCGCGCGAAGGCATAAGGTCTGACGATCTCGCAAACGGCCAAAAATAATAGACGGCACCAAGGGCCCCGATCGACACTGGCGCGACCCAAACGCCCCCCCACTGCAATGATCTCGCTCAATTGAGTGGCAAGCCCGACTAGCACAGATTGAAAAAATTCAACGAGCCTCGCGACGCTCTCGGACGCAGATAGCACCGAGTCGTTCGGCAATTACTGTAACGCGGCGGCGCCACTCACGCTTGCTGGCCTCGACAACACGATGGCCCGGATGCGACGGATCGAGAAACTCATTTGCATAATTGATGAAGGGACAGCCGCGAAGCTCGCTCATTTCGATTCAGAACGGTTCCGACGCTTTGTCCTTCAGCTTGTCTATTATGACTCAGATGCTCAACTTGAACGGCTAGTTCTGTGACCAATTCCAGTAGCTCCAACGTAGTTTGTCGGTCCAGACTAGTGGTGCCCGATTCGTCGAAGTCCGTGTGGAGGCGCTTTGCGATATTGAGAAGGTTTCCCATGTCAGATCCTGTGCCGGCAAGCGGGACGACAGCCTGCCCCAGGGACTAAGTTCAATCGCAGCGACTCTTCCCACTTTGAAGATCAGCGCAGCGAACCGGCAACTGAACACATTTCGAACTAATGATCGCTGCGGGTGGCGCTGTCTTTCAGTACTTCAACCTGCCGACCGACGTCACGTTGAGAAAACCTGGTCCAGCTCGTCCGGATGTAAAAAGAAAACCCGACTCGGCTCAAGCGCTGACCATCGGAATAATCCGATCGGGCCTAGACCTAATGCGTAGGCGTTCGCGTTGCGGCGGGAATCCAGACCAGCGACCAGCGATTAGCTCTACGAGGCAGCCAGCTAATCTCCCAAACGGGAGCAGAGGCGAAAAAAAATTGGCCCATGCCACCCAAATGGGAGAGGGAAGGGCAAGACAAACAATCTATTGATCGTCGCTAGCAAAAACGAACAATGTGTCCCACCTATCCGTCCCCACGGCATGTTTTGAGATGCGTAGAGAACAAATCTTCAGTGCCGCACGGGTGCTGATCGAAAATGCTTTGGATTGTTGGTCAGGGACGCCTGCACCATTCTCCCAATCCCGGTGGGCGTGCCCTACGCTCGTCGTCCTGTGTGTGTTTATCCTTTTCCCGCAGACCTTGATGGCTGAGCCTCTCGCGCCCTTTGCGGTGGCTCGAGATGCGGGCTCCCGAGACGCACCCCGTCTACGCACAACCAGCTCTTTTGGGCAGTCAATCGTTCCGGCGAATCGTCGCCTCGGTACATTTGCGGTTGATCTGGGCCTCTCGCTAGAGGGAGAGCCGGCGGTGATACAAAGGGATTATCTTATGGCGCGTATCCTCAGCCGCGTCGGCTCAAAGCTGACGGAACTAAAGTCGGATCGAAAGTGTCACCTCGTTCTGTCGGCGGATTATTATCCTTATCTCCGCGGCTTCCTGTCCAAGTCAAATTCGTCAGATGCGAGTGACGACGCCAGATTTGCTTGTATTACGATATTTAGGGCTGCTCTCAATCAGATAAGTGTCGACAAGGACGACTTAATAAGTGAAGTCCTCCTTGATCTGCATTCCGATTTGGTGAGAAACCGGCAAACCGGTCCGGACGTAGCGCGAAAGCTTCCTGTGCTTGCGGCTACTCGCATTCTTAATGAGACCATTCGTCGATTATACGACGGAAGCGGCTTGGCGCACGCTCTCTTGTCGGCTGATCCTGACGAGTTGGCGAAAATTGGCCCGACCGAATTTCTAACCTGGTTTCGAGGCGTTTTCGATCGCAGTTCCGTTCGCTTGATTAGTGAAGATCAACAGATGTGGCCTGTGCTCGGCGTGACATCCGAAAATGAAATGCCGCTCTTGCCTGAAATGCCACTTCTTAAGCCCGTGAACCACGCCTTTGCTGTTCGTGACCTCGATACGTCAGCGATTCGCGCGACCGTGCTGATCGCTATCGATCCACCGGCAGGTGGTAAGGTGCGGGACGAAGCCCTCGTAAAATACTGCCCGGGCCTTTCCGAAGCGGCGGACGAGAATGTGAAAGAGAACTCAACAAAGTTTCACTGTTGGTTCCAGGATTTATTTGGTCGTGAGACGTGGGCAGCAATCTACTTCGATGCCGATGAGGGCGCCGATACCGCGCTGCGGCAGCGCGCCAGGCAAATTGCTGAGGACCCGGCAATCATTGACCTAGCAGCAAAGCGGAGCGAGGGCGGACGGCCTGGTCGCCCGTATGTGGTGGTATTCGGAAATGCTGAGGAGGGATCTTCGTTGCTAAATCGTGTTCGATAGTCGCAACGAGAATTTCGAAGGGAACTAAATCAAAGGGAGAACCGCCAATGGCCCAATCTTCCCTAACGACAAACGCAAAGGATTTAACCACCGGGAATGCGTACTCGGTGACAGTAAACGTCGATAGTAATGGCGTTTATTCAGCAACGGTGTCGGGAGCGTTCGACCAGAAATGCGATGTTGTTCAATATGATCCTGGAGAGATGAAGGACACTATCCAAAGCACATATAGCACGCTGGCGTCTATCAATGGTGAGAACCCGACCGAGCAGCAGGTACAGGACTTTGTCAATCAAGCGTACAACGATGTGTACACGTCCTGCCAAATTAGCGATGCCGCCGGTCAGACATACGATTCGGTTAGCTATGATCCAACCAGCTCCGGGACCGTTACAACCTCCGATAACGGCTCGTCGGCTTCAGATCAGACGACGGTTCTGCAGGTAACCGACCCAAACACCGGCGGTTCGCAGATAGAATATTTCAATCCATCGAGCAACATCACGACTGAGACGGACAACTACACTGGTGCAGGTGGTACGGGCACTCTGACTTCGGCTGACGTTAATTTCACGGGCGGCACGTCGGAGCAGGATCTCTACAATCCGACGAGTGGCGTTGATGTCGAGTTCAAGGACTATTCCGGCCTCAATGAGACGGGCACGCTGGAATATCAAGGAAACAACTGGACGGCGGGCGGCTCGCAAATTGAGTACTTCAACCCGCAGACCAACGTCACGACTGAGACCGACAATTACAGCGGGACGTATGGCAATGGGACGCTGAGCTCGGCTGATTTCAACTATACGAGCGGAGCTTCAGAGAAGGACGTTTACAATCCTTCGAGCAGCTCCAAAGACGAGTTTTTTGGCTACAGTGCTGCTAATGAGACAGGGACGCTCACTTACGAGGGCAATAACTGGACAGCTGGCGGCTCGCAGGCCGAGTTCTTCGATCCGGCAAAAGGCGTAGCGACCGAGACCGACAATTACACCGGAGCCTATGGTCATGGCGAACTGTCGAGTGCCGACCTGAACCTCACCAGCGGCTTCTCGCTGGATTACAGCTTCAACTACGACGCGAGCGGCAATGAGACCAACTTCACGATCGACGAGTTTAATAGTGCCGATCAAATGGTGTGGTCGGGTGAGTACAGCCCGAGCGGCGGCTATCTCGGCGGATCAGGAACAGGAAACGGCTATTCCGGTCCCGGCGGCTATTATGGCGGAACTGATGGTGGTGGTTATGTCGGTGGCGGCTACGGTGGCGGTTACGACTTCGCTAAACCAGCGGCACAGGGCGTACGTGGCGGTGGCAGCGACGTCAGCGGCATCGCTGCACGTGATCAGGTCTCCACGACCTCTCATTGGGATGCCAGCCGTCCGTTCGCCCAAGATACTGGTTCGCGCGGAGCCAATGGCAAACAGGGACGAGGCGCACAGAGCGGCACTGACGTCGGTGTGATCGCCGCCTATGACCGGTCGGTCTCGGCGGACTCGGCCGCAGGCGCTGCCGACACGGCCCGACAACAGGCGTTTGCGTCGGCCAGTGGCGATACGAAGCTGACGGGCGCAGCCTTCGAGGGCGCCAAGATCCAAGGCGACGTGGTGACATGGAGCTTTGCGACAAGTCCTGGAACCGCGGCTTCGCCATTCAGCGGCTATATCGGCGATCAGTACAAGGCGGCTATCGAGCAGGCCGTGCAGAGCTGGGCTAAAGCTTCGGGTCTCACCTTTGAAGAGGTGCCGGACTCACCACAAGCGGACATCCGCATCGGCTGGGGCAACTTCGACACCAGCAGCAGCGGCGTGATCGGCTACACCAGCTATCGTCAGCATGACGGTGCGATGAGCCCGGGAACGATCATCCGGCTCGAAGATCCCAATGGCGATGCCCTGGTGAGTGGCTCGGACGGTCAGCTGACTTATGCCGGCACACAGGCAGAGCTCTACCAGGTCGCACTGCACGAGATCGGGCACGCACTTGGACTTGCCGATAATGCCGACCGGCATTCGGTGATGTATTACGCATCGAGCTCGGCCAATCGAACGCTGGACCATACGGACATCTCCGGCATCCAGAGTTTGTATGGCGCGGATACGGCCGCCACGACTGCGGTCGGGTCATCCTCTGCATCAGCTCGCACTGGATTGGCCACGTTGGGTGCTCCGGGAAGCCTCTCGTCACGGTTGACGACCCAGGGGACCTCACAGCAAAGCGCGACGCCCAATTCCGTGCTTGCGCAAATGGTCCAGGCGATGGGCGCGTTACATGACGGCGGTGCCGGCTGGGCGCAAGCCCCGCACGCGATGGCGACCGCGAACCCCGATCATACGTTCGTAGCGGCCAGTCACCCGCACTGATCGGCACAACAACGTCAAACATCACCACACAACGGCATGCCCCCCAGGGGCATGCCGACAGCAAGACTGTGAACAGAGAAGAAGAATGCTCAAAGCGGTCACGCCAGCGGAGCTTGATTCCGGGCTTGAAAGCCTGACGTTGCTCCTGCATTTCCACGGAATCGCTGCCGACGCTGCGCAGATTCGCCATCGTTTCGGGTCTGCCCGGCTGGGCATGACGGACATGTTGAGGTGCGCGCGCGAATTCAAGCTCAAAGCTCGCGCCGTCAGGGCGAACTGGAGTCGTCTCGCCAGATTATCATTGCCGGCCATTGTCGAGCGGACGGACGGCAGCTTCGTCATCCTCGCAAAGGTCACGCAGGAGCAAGCGCTGATTCAGCCGCCTGCTGGCGCAGCGATCCTCATCCCGCGCGCCGAATTCGAAGCGCAGTGGACCGGATCTATCGTCTTGATGGCTCGACGCGCGTCGCTTGGCGACTTGGCTCGCCAGTTCGATCTTACCTGGTTTTTCAGAGCCACCGCAAAGTACCGCCGTGTCTTCAGCGAGGTACTGATAGCATCTTTCTGCCTTCAGCTATTCGCGCTCGTTACGCCGTTGTTCTTTCAGGTCGTGACAGACAAGGTCCTCGCCCATCAAGGGTTTACGACGCTCGATGTGCTGGCGGTCGGCTTGATCAGCGTCTCATCATTCGAGAGCATCCTGACAGGGCTACGCACATATATCTTCGCCCATACCTGTAATCGCATTGATGTGGAGCTTGGCGCTCGCTTGTTCCGCCATCTTGTGGCATTGCCGATCAGCTATTTCGAGGCCCGCCGCGCCGGGGACTCGGTTGCTCGCGTTCGCGAGCTTGAGACCATTCGAAACTTCTTGACCGGATCGGCGCTGACGCTTGTGATCGATCTTGTCTTCACCTTCGTGTTTCTCGCGGTGATGTTCTATTACTCGCCGATGCTGGCATCGATCGTTGTCGGGTCGTTTCCGTTCTATATCGTGCTCTCGGCTGGGGTCACGCCCGTGTTCCGGCGGCGCCTCGAAGAGAAGTTCGAGCGCAACTCGGAGAATCAATCATTTTTGGTTGAGAGCGTCACCGCCATCGAAACCATCAAGGCCATGGCGGTCGAGCCCCAATTGCAACGGCGGTGGGAGGAACAGCTTGCTTCGTATACGCGATCGAGCTTCAGCGTTTTGACGCTGGGAAATTGGGCGAGCCAAGCTGTGCAGTATGTCAGCAAGGTGGTGACGGCACTCACGCTCTATTTCGGCGCTCACCTCGTCATCGGCGGCAAGCTCACAATCGGTGAATTGATCGCGTTCAACATGCTGGCTGGTCGCGTGGCGCAACCTGTGCTGCGCCTTGCACAAGTCTACCAGGATTTCCATCAGGTTCGGATATCCATCGAGCGTCTTGGCGATATTCTCAACGCGGCACCGGAGCCGACTTATAATCCAACGCGGGCGGCACTCCCTGCTATTCGTGGAGATATCAAGTTCGAACATGTGACGTTTCGGTATCGTCCGGATGGTCGGGAGATACTGAAGGACGTGAGCCTTCACATCCCAGCCGGAGAGATGGTCGGCATCGTCGGTCCCTCCGGTTCCGGTAAATCTACACTGACCAAGCTCGTGCAACGGTTGTATGTCCCGGAGGGCGGCCGGGTATTGGTGGACGGTATAGACCTTGGCGTCGTCGACGTCGCTTGGTTGCGCCGCCAGGTGGGCGTTGTGTTGCAGGAGAATGTTCTCTTCAACCGATCGATCCGAGACAACATCGCATTCGCCGATCCCGCGCTGCCAATGGATCGGGTCGTTGCTGCAGCCCAGCTCGCCGGTGCGCACGAGTTCATTCTCGAGCTGCCGTCAGGCTATGACACGGTCGTGGGAGAGCGCGGCGCGAGTCTCTCGGGAGGACAGCGGCAGCGAATTGCCATCGCGCGTGCTTTGATTGCAGACCCTCGCATCCTGATTTTCGATGAGGCAACCAGCGCGCTCGACTACGAAAGCGAGCACATCATTCAGACCAATATGCGCCGGATTGCAAAGGGCCGGACAGTTCTAGTCATCGCGCATCGATTGTCTACGGTACGAGGGGCCGACCGGATCATCACGATCGAGCGTGGGCGAATAGTCGAGCAGGGAACCCATCGCGAGCTCGTTCGTAGTGGTGGTCGCTACGCGACGCTTCACAAGCTACAGGCAGGAGTCGAAGAAATTGCCTAATTCAGCTCATGCTCGCATCTCAACCGTCGTGCCCTTAAGTTCCCAATCGAGCCGTCGGACCGAACTGGAGTTCCTACCGGCGGCGCTGGAGGTTCTCGAAACTCCGGCGTCCCCGGTGGGCCGGGCGGTTTCGGCTCTCATCGTGGCGTTCTTGGCGGGCGCCATCGCTTGGGCATGTCTGGGGCATGTCGAAATTATCGCGGTTGCGCCGGGCAAGATCGTGCCAACGGGGCGTACCAAAGCGGTGCAGCCGTTGGAAGCCGGCATCGTATCCGCGATCCATGTCCAGGATGGCGATCGCGTCAAAGCCGGCCAGGTGCTGATCGAACTTCATTCAACGATCGTCAATGCCGAGCGCCTTCGTACGGCGCATGATCTTCTGAAAGCTCAGCTAGACACCGCAAGATTGCTTGCGTTGCGCGAAGCCGGTGGGAGCAGCGATCTTCATTTTGTGGCGCCACCTCAGGCGTCAGAAGCAGAAGTCTCGAAGGCACAGGCTGCGATGCTCGCGCAAGCCAGCGAACAGGAGCAAAAACTTGCTGCCCTCGATAAGCAAATCGACCAGAAGCGCGCCGAGATGGAGGAGATTGAGGCCAGCATCGCGAAGGTTCAGGCCTCGCTGCCGCTAGTGAAGGAGGAGGCCGGTGTTCGCGAAAAGGCTATGAAAATCGAGTTCGGAAACAAGATCGCTTATCTCGAGGCCCAAACCAAACTCGTCGATCAACAGAATGAGCTTACGGTTCAGCAGCGCCATGCGAACGGAACAGCGGCTGCCCGCGAAGCCCTCGAGCGACAACGCGATCAAGCCCGAGCCGAGTACACCCACAAAATCCTGAGCGACCTAAGTGAGGCCGAACAAAAGGTAGCGGAGCTGACCCAGGATTTGGTCAAGGCGGATCAGAAGATCGAGGAGCGGCGACTACGCGCGGCGGTCGACGGGACGGTTCAGCAGCTTGCCGTTCATACCCTCGGTGGCGTTGTAACGCCGGCGCAACAGATAATGCTCATTGTTCCCGAGGATAGCCATCTCGAGATCGAAGCCATGGTCTCGAATGATGACATAGGTTTTGTGCGTCAGGGACAGGCCGCTGAAATTAAGGTCGGCACATTCGATTTTACTCGCTATGGCCTTCTGCATGGCCGGGTCTTGAATGTGTCGGATGATGCCGTCGTCGAGGATAGCGCGGCCAAGGTCAATTCAGCGAATTCGCCCAAGTCGCCGGACACAAGCAACGGCTCAGGAGATCCTCAGCGGCAAAGACTTGGTTACCAAGCCCGCGTCTCGCTAGATCGCATGAAAATGCAAATCGAGGACAAGCTTGTCAATCTGGAGCCGGGGATGGGGGTGACCGTGGAAATCAAGACGGGATCCCGTCGCGTTATCGAATACCTTTTGTCACCACTGCTGCGCTATAGGCACGAGAGCCTGAGGGAACGGTGAGGTGATGAAGAATTTTGTGGACCAAAAGAAAAGCGAGGTGAGCATGCGCAAGATGCATTTCATTTCAGGATTGCCACGCTCGGGCTCGACGCTTTTGTCGGCCTTGCTGAGGCAAAATCCGCGAATGTCGGCCGCGATGACCAGTCCGGTTGCGTCTCTGGTCGGCGCCGTGCTGCCGAAAATGAGCGGCGCAAGCGAGTTCTCATCGTTTTTCAACGATGAGCGCCGCAGGACCATCATCAAAGGCATCTTTGAAGGTTACTACGCCGACGTCGGGCCCGAGAAAATTCTCTTTGATACAAACCGCACGTGGGCAGCCAAGGCGCCGCTGCTAAAGGAGATATATCCGAATTGCCGGATCATCTGCTGTGTCCGCGAGGTAGGCTGGATCATTGATAGTGTTGAGCGGATGCTCCGCAAGAATCCGATGCAGTTGTCGCGCGTCTTCAATTTTCAGGCAGGAGGAACCGTATATTCCCGTGTCCACTCGCTCATGAATTCCGATAACGGCTTTGTTGGACTTGCCTGGGCCTCATTGAGGGAGGCATGGTTTAGCGACAGCGCGAAACGGCTGATCGTCATCAACTACGACAGCTTCGTGCGCAATCCGGCAATCGTGATGAATCGCCTTTACGCCGAGCTCGGCGAACCGGCCTTTGCTCATGATTATGACAACGTGGCTTACGACGAGCCGGACTACGATGCTCACTTAGGTATGCCCGGGATGCACAAGGTGCGTGACAAAGTCGAGCATCAATCACGAGAACCATGCGTGCCGCCCGACGTATTTGCGAAATATAGCGATGCAAATTTCTGGCTGAGCCCAGAGGGTAATCGCCGGGGAGCCGTCGTATTGTGTTGAAGGTCCTATGACCTTGCGGCCGGCGGTGTGATCATTCCCGCACCGATTGGCATACCTCCGGCATGTAGGAGTTTGGGATGAACGCGCCAAGCATCATAAGGTCAAAAACTAGCATGCTGCCGCCACATCTGCGGCGGCTCGAGGCTGAATCCATCGAGATCCTGCGTGAGGTGGTCGCCGAGTTTAGGAAACCCGTTTTGCTCTATTCGATCGGCAAGGACTCGAGCGTGATGCTTCACCTTGCGGCCAAGGCATTCTATCCAGCCAAAATACCGTTTCCGCTGATGCACATAGATACGACGTGGAAGTTTCGCGAGATGATCAGCTTTCGGGACGAGACTGTGAGGCGGCTTGGTCTTGATCTGATCGTACATGTAAATCAGGAGGGAATTTCAAGAGGCGTCAACCCGATCAGCTCGGGATCGGCGTTACACACGCGGGTAATGAAGAGTGATGCCCTCAAGCAAGCGCTCGATCTCCACCACTTTGACGCGGCACTTGGCGGTGCTCGGCGCGATGAGGAAATGAGCAGGGCCAAGGAGCGCATCTTCTCTCTTCGTTTGCCCGGGCACGTGTGGGATGCCCGAAATCAGAGGCCGGAGCTGTGGAATCTCTTCAACGCCCGCATCCGCCAGGGCGAAACGATGCGCGTGTTTGCGATGTCGAATTGGACGGAGCTCGACATCTGGGAATACATCATGCGGGAGAATATACCTGTCGTTCCGCTCTATTTTGCCAAGACGCGACTCACCGTTCATCGCGACGGAAATTTAATTGTGGTCGATGACGACCGGCTTCCGTTGCGCCCGAACGAAATGCCCGAATACAGAATGGTCCGTTTCCGCACACTCGGATGTTATCCCTTGACTGGTGCTATCGAATCCAGAGCTGCGACAGTAAGCGGCATTCTTGCAGAATTAGAGCAAGCCGACGTCTCTGAGCGTCAGGGACGTTTGATTGACGCCGATGAGGCGGCGTCAATGGAGCGAAAAAAGCGCGAAGGTTATTTTTAGATGGATATGAGCCTCACAAGGGAGTTCGCCGCCATCGGCAGCAAAGACCAGCTGCGCTTGCTAACTTGCGGCTCTGTCGACGACGGCAAGTCGACACTGATTGGTCGCCTCCTGCATGATAGCGGGTCGATTTGTCGGGATCAGCTACAGGCAGTCGCACGCGACAGCGCCAGATACGGCACGGGTGCCGGTGAGATTGATCTTGCGCTGCTCGTGGATGGTCTCGAGGCTGAACGCGAGCAGGGCATCACTATTGATGTCGCGTATCGGTTCTTCACCACGCTTCGACGCTCCTTTGTCGTCGCCGATACTCCGGGCCACGAACAATATACTCGGAATATGGCCACCGGTGCATCCAATGCCCAACTTGCGATCATTCTCGTGGATGCGCGCAAGGGAGTGGTAACGCAAACTAAACGTCACTCCGTGATTTGCTCGCTGCTAGGTATCCGACACGCTGTGTTGGCTGTAAACAAGATCGACTTGGTCGATTATCGAAGAGAAGTCTTTGACCGAATCGTGCGCGATTACGAAGCGTTCTCCTCGATTTTGCGTTTTAAGTCGGTGGTAGCGGTGCCCATCTCGGCGCGATTCGGTGATAACGTCATCAGTCGATCCGTCAAAACTGGCTGGTATCGCGGCCCTTGTTTGTTGAATTATCTGGAAACTGTTGACGTCCAGCGGGAGAACGTTGGCCAGCCCTTCCGCTTCCCAGTGCAGTGGGTGAACAGGCCGAGCCCGGATTTCCGCGGTTATGCTGGAACAGTCGCCTCAGGGAGCGTCGCAGTCGGTGACGAGATCATGGTTGCTGGCTCGGATCGTAAGTCGGTGGTCAAAGAGATCGTCACGTATGATGGCGAACTAGCGTGCGCTGGGGCCGGCGATGCGGTGACTATTACGCTATCGGACGAAATCGACATCGGCCGCGGTGACGTTATGGTAAAGCCGGTGGAACAACCGGATTTTGCCGACCATTTTGCGGCAAATCTGATCTGGATGGGGCAAGAGGCCATGATACCGGGCCGGTCGTATGCGTTCCGGATCAGCACGCGTTCGATCTCTTTGGGCAGCATCACGTCAGTCAAATACAAAGTCGATGTGGATAGAGGTGGGCATCTGGCAGCCCGAACTTTAAGCCAGAATGAAATCGGTTTCTGCAACATTGAGCTAGCGGTGCCGACAGCCTTTGATCCTTATGAAGCGAACCGGCTGACTGGGTCCTTCATCATCATTGACCGTTACACTAACGAAACTGTCGGCGCTGGAATGATTGTCTTTCCTTTGAGCCGCGCCGCCAATGTCGCTTGGCAGCCGCTCTCGGTTGGTGTGGACGAGCGCGCAGCCCTAAAGCGCCAAAAACCATGCGTCGTTTGGTTCACCGGTCTGTCCGGTGCAGGGAAGTCAACCATTGCCAATCTTCTTGACCAGAAGCTTTTGTCAATGTCCCACCACACAATGCTCTTGGACGGCGACAATCTCAGGCGTGGTCTCAATCGGGATCTTGGGTTTACCGAGGCCGACAGGGTCGAGAACATCCGCCGTGCAGGGGAGGTGGCCAAACTGATGGTTGACAGCGGCTTGATCGTAATCTGTTCGTTCATCTCACCGTACGGAGCGGAACGCGAGATGGTGCGCGGTCTCGTAGGCGACGATAACTTCATCGAAGTTTTCGTTGATACGCCTCTCGGCGAATGCATGCGGCGTGATCCAAAAGGACTCTACTCGAAGGCCAAATTGGGCAAGCTAAAAAATTTCACGGGAGTGGACGCCCCTTACGAACCACCGGTCGATGCTGATGTTCATTTGAGGACGCTGGGCGTAGGGCCAGAGCCGTTGGCCGACGCCGTACTAAGCTCATTGGTAGCACGCGGATTCGTTGGACAAGCTTGTTGATGGAGTTCGATTCCGTTTTGTAAGCGGGTTCGATTCCACTGCGTTGAAGGGGAAATTCTCAAGTGTTTTCAGTGGCGCCATTTTGTCGGCGAAATCTGCATTTCCGAAGCGCTCTATTCGGCGCCCGGTGTAACCGAGCGGTTCAGCACGTCACTGCCTTCGATGCACCGCTGCAAGGCATCCAAGGTGACGCATGCATGCATCGCATTAAAAGACTGCGGTCAGCGCGTTTGGGACGATTAGGCCGCCTCAGTTGCATAAAGCCGTGGCGACAGTAGGTCCGCAATAGCATCGGGATCGGCCGTCATGGCGTTTCGATTGCGCCACCGCCGTTACCGCCGAGGCCTGATTAATCGCTCCGGGTGAGCCCATAGGGCGCGAGCGAGCCGGGAACTCAGGTGATTACTTGGCAGTTGAAAGCCTTACGCAAGACGCGAGTTCGAGATGGACGGCAAGACGACCAAGGAGGATGGCGATCAACTCGACCCGATGCCGGAATTGCCTGACGATACGCCGGTAGATCGCGTTCGGTTTCCAGCACGCATCTACAAGGCGCTGGAGGCGGGAGGCTTTAAGACCATAGGCGAGATCCGAGAAGCCTCCGATGAAAGACTGCTCAATCTGCAAGGTTTGGGGGCCGGCTCAATCTCCGATCTTCGTGCAACGTTGGGGCTGCCATCTAGTGATGGAGTTAGTCCATTAGAAAAAAAGCCGCGCTGACCGGACAGAAAATACCGATCGCGCCGGTGGGGATGCTTACTTCAAGGCCATCGGAGCAAAGATTGTGGCCACTGAAATGACGCGGCAGCAGAAGGCGCGTGGATGGGAGGACATTGTTCAATTCACGCGTTCAAGCTTTCCCGAATATCCCGTGCTACCGCTCGTGCTGCCTGACAAGACTTACGCTTCCGACCTCACCCTTCAAGATGGACGCATCCGCGGCATTTACCTGGGGCCGTCGCACACTCCGGATGGCATATTCGCCTTTTTCCCGGAGGAAAAAGTGCTCTATGGCAATTGCATTCAAGGAGAAGCTCGGCAACTTGAAATATGCTGACCTTGCCGAATAACCAAAAACTCTACGAAGATTAAGAGCGTCCCGATAATCGTAGTTCTTGTGCTGACGTAACCGGATTCTGACTTAGGTGAGTGCCAACATCAACCGATAGGGCTGCGCCAGTGTCGGTGGATCAGCTCCAAGGTCGTGTCGACCGCTGCGCTCATATGCATATACATCCTTGGCCTTCAGTACCCGGCATCGTGTCGCGCAGGCTGGTCCTTGGATCACCGGAATTCATCAAACTCGCGTTCTGGACGCCAGCCAACTGGATCGGCAATCCAACGGTTTATGTCGGATTCATGCCAGCCGGTGCCGTTGGCGCTGATCTTGATTTTGGTCGGGAACGTGCCCGCGGCGATCTTGCGGTAGATAGTGGATCGAGACAGCCCGGTCCTGGCGAGAACGGTTTTCAAACGGATGATACGATCTGGTTCGCGCATGGCTGCGCTGCCTCCTGCTGGCTGTTTCTGACGGCTTCTGAGGCCAGACAGGACAGCCGTTGCCGACGGGCAAGAGCAATTTACATGTCGTAGTATGATGGCGTTTGGTCGGCGGCAAATAGGATGGATCAGATTCCGAGGCCGCGTCCTCTGCCGAGGTCGATGCCGTGAGCGAAAGCAAGTTCAAGGCCGAGCCGTCGTCCTGATTCGAAGGAGATGCCAAGCTCCCGCTTGCGGTTCTCGAGGAGGGATTCCAGTTGTGGATCGCGCTCGAGGCTTCGCGCCATGTCGCCCATCGCCGAGCGCGTGGCCCTGTAGCCGGACATGTCGCCCGCCTGATACTGGCGTAGGCTGGACTGATCGAGTTTCTGCCAGTGCTCCACGAAGCGGTCGGCGTAGCGGCCTGGATCGATTCGCAGTTCGGTCTCAAGCTGGAGCGCGCGAATGGCGCGGTTGACCCGGCCTCCAGCCGCCTCGTGGGCAAGGTCCGGATCCTTCTTGTAGGCGGCTTCAGCGTCGACCGAGCCATAGGGCCGCACCTCCTCGAAGATTTTTCGGACCTTTTGCAGTTCTTTCACCTGCTCGGGACTTGCCTGGCCGCCCATCTCCTGCGCTTCGAAGATCGCATCCACGGCGCGGGCATGGCGCACGAGCATCCGAGTGCGGAAACGACGCATTTCCTTTTCCAGGTCTTCCGCCGCCTTCCGCTCCGGCGCTTCGGTCTCGCGCCGCTCGCCTGCGGTAACACTCCTTTCCCTTTCCGGTGTTTCCCGTTCCAGCCTCCGTCCGCCATCCATGCCGGGCAAATCTGAAGGAGCGTGGGGCCCTTCGAACATGTTGCGCACTTTCTCCGGCACGACCTTGCGCACGATCTCGACAACGCGCTCCCGGAAGGTGATGCCGCGCCGCTCGGCGTACCTCTGTGCCGGATCGGCGCGATCGTAGTCGGATACCATGTCCTTGGCGCGATCGCGCGACAGGGTGCGGACAAGCTGCCCCTCGCTGGCAAAATCGTCGCGGCCATAATGCAGCTCCACGCCTTCTCGGTGCCGCGACAGGGCGACATAGCTGCTGTGGGCATCCATACCGGGCGTCGCCAGTACATGGGCGTGGTCCACCGTCATGCCCTGCGCCTTGTGAATGGTCGCCGCATAGCCATGATCGATCCGGTCATAATCCTTGAGGTCGAAGCCAACGGAGCGGCCATCGTCGGTCTGCACGGTCATGGACCGCACGCTCACTTGTTCGATGGTGCCGAGCGTGCCGTTCTTGACGCCAAGACCGCGCTCGTTTTGCAGGAACATGATGCGATCCCCACTGGCGAAACTTCGCTCGCCGCGCTCGACCACAAGGCGCACCTCATCCCCCAGGTCGCCGGCAGCCCGCATCCGCTCCCGTGCGGCCTCATTGAGGGCGCGGACCTCGTCGTTTGTATGGGTGAGGATGATCCGGCTACGCTCCGGCTCAGACCGCCGCTCGCGATCCCAACGCTCGATCAGATTGCCGCGCGCATGCTCGCGGGTTTGAGCCTCATGTACCATGTCGTGGGAGCGGTAGGCTTCCAGCGCATTCCCGGTTTTGCCATTGGCGAGATCGCGCGTGGCGTCGCGCTGCCAGTCCTCCCGCTGGCGGCGTATCTCACCGATTTCAACGCCGCCATGGCGCTCATGGATCGAGCGGAACGCCGCGCCCGCTTCGATCGATTGCAACTGCTTGGGATCGCCAACGAGCACCACCTTTGCGCCAGCCTCGGCGGCATGGGACAGCACGCGCTCCAACTGCCGCGTGCCGACCATGCCGGCCTCGTCGATGACCAGGACATCGCGCGACGTGAGTAGGTCGCGGCCCTGTCCCCAGCCATGCTCCAGGCTGGCGATCGTGCGTGACGATATGCCCGATCCGCTTTCGAGATTTTCTGCCGCGATGCCAGAAAGGGCCACGCCCCGGACCTCGTAGCCCGCGGCCTCCCAGGCCTCCCGCGCCACGCCCAATACCGCGCTCTTGCCCGTTCCGGCATGGCCGACCACGACGCCCAAATCGCGTCCATCCGTGATATGCACCAATGCATCGGCCTGCTCGTCCGAAAGGACAAGCCCGCGTTCTTCCGCACGCGCCAGCGCCGGTCCGCGATCCCCATCACGGACCTCATGGCGACCCCGTTCGGCTATCACCTCAGCCGCGCGGTACAGGCGTTGTTCCGCCTCGATCATTCCGCGGGTGGTGAAGCGATCTTCGCCGCTGATATCCTTGCCGAGTTGGACCAGATCTGGGACGCCCCGTATCGCGCGCATGACTTCGTTGAACTGGTCGATGCCGTCGCTGTACCGGTGCGCGAACTTCGCCAGGTCGCGCTGCGTGAACGTCGATTGTTGATGTGTGATGGCGTCCAGTGCGACGGAGGGATCAGCGATGATCCGCGCACCATTGCCGCGCGCGATCTCGCGGTGCATCTCCGCGCGGTCGGCTTCGAGCTCTTTGCCTCCTATGCCCCGACCCTCGATACGTTTGGCGGGCGCGCCAATCTGGCTCTGCGGCTCCAGTGCAATGCCCTGTGCTTCAAGGCTGCGATGGTCGATGCGCGCGTCGATGTCGAGTTCGGCCAGGCGTTCGTTGGCAAGTTCAGCCCAGCGTTCGCGCCAGCGCTCGACCATCTCGGTGCGGTTCCAGTCTCGCACCTTCTGGCCAAAACCATTTTCGTCCACCGCGCGCATGGTCAGCATGACATGGGCATGGGGTTTGGGCATGCCGTCCTCGGCCATGTCCCAATGCACATTGAGATCGGCGATCATGCCTCGATCCACGAATTCGCCCCGAACGAAGTCGCGGGCGAGTTCGATGCCGTCGCGCTCACTCATCTCGCGCGGAAGGGCGAACTCGACCTCGCGGGCAAGTTGGGCATCCTTCCTGACTTCGAACGCCTCGACATCGTTCCACAGCCGTTCGCGGTCGCGCCATGCTTCCGGCGCATTCTCCGGCAGCATCACCTCGGAATGGACGACGCAGCGCTTGCCTGAAAAGTCGTGGCTGCGGTCTAAGCGCTCGTCGCGCAGCCGCGAGCCCGAACGGTAGGCGGCTGATGCCACCGCGCTTGCGCCGGATTTGCGGCCAATGACCTTGACGTGAAGATGATAGATCGCCATCGCGACCGGATCATCTACATGGCGAAGCGCACGTCGGCATGACGTATAAGCGCGCCCTCCCTCGAAAAATTCTCGGGAGGGACTACCGCGTCCCAGGCCGTCCTGACGACCCTAAGGCATAATGCTCAGGGCTCAACTATCATCGCTCCACCAACATTGCTGGAGGACGCGATGCGCAAGCCGAGGGATTTCGACGGGGAACTGAAAGCGCTTCAAGACAAGGCGCGCGATCTCAAGAGCCGCAAGGTGCAGCAGCTTGGTGAACTGGTCATCGCCACCGGGGCAGATGCACTTAGCTCCCATGAACTGGCCGGCGCCCTGATCGTGCTGGCCGAGACAAAAGAGGCCGGAAAGAGGGAGGCATGGGCCAGGCGCGGGGCAGCATTTTTTCAAAGCCGGCCGCGGCGAAATGCACCAACAACTGACCGCAACGCAGACGGCGCTCCTGCGCAATCGAGCGGCGGGCAACCGACACCAAGCCGCAAGGGCGCGGCATGACATGCGTACATGGCAGGTCGAGCGCCGCAAGCGCACGCGGCACCTCATCGAACTGGGCGGCCTCGTCGTCAAAGCCGGTATCGTGGACCTGACCGGCGACGACCGCGCCACGATCTTCGGCGCGCTGCTCTGGAGCGCCGACAAGCTCAAAAGTGATCAGGGCGAACGAGCGCGAGCGCTGTGGGCCGCAAAGGGGAAGCAAGCCTTTGAGGCGGACCCGGTGACACGCACGGGGACAAATCGAACTGGTCCAGCAGTTCGTCGTTGACGCGAACAATGGTATGTTAGCCGAATGGCTGCGCGTCGGGGTGACGTTCAATCATGCGATGAGCGCTGCGAGGGGAGACTACGGAAGTCCGGTTTAGCGGATCTGTATCCAATGGGTGAATTTGCTTTTGAGCCGATCAAGGTGAATGCCAGCGCCCCCGGGCGGCGAATGCGTGCTTCGGACGTTCGATGACGTTGGGGCTTTCATTTTGAAGAACGTCGAACTTCCTCGCCGAAAGTTGCCGTGCTGGCAGGCTGTCCGGCAGGATTTGGCGCAGGCCCGTTTTGGGGCGAGAAGGGCGGAAGTCCACACGGCGATGCGCAGAGCCCTGTTTGAAGAGGGTTGGCTTGCCGAGTAGCATACGATCCTCTCGAGTGGTTTGAGATGCGTCGCGCTTTTCTTTACGCTTAGGCGCGCGCCCGTAACTCACCGGCGGCCTTCCCAGGCCCGGCAAATCGCCGCCGGGGCAGTCGTCGCCGGCTGCGATCCCAACTGAAGTAAAACCGGCAAAGGCTTGCCGCTAATGCGCGGCGCCTGAGGAGATTGCGACCAATGAAAGAGCCCGCAGGAAGCGCTTCCTGTGGAGCTTCGTTTTTCAACGCGATCTCGGCAGCGGCATTACTTGGGCGGGTGCAAATCGCCTTGAAGCCAGCGGCCAAGGGCCTTGGAAGGCGTAGAATCTTCAAACGCGGCCAGGGTCGTGAGCACGTGATTGCAGACGGCGCATTCAAACGTATGCAGGTCGATGCCAGGGCGTGCCGGCTCGATGCTGACGAGCATCATCGCGGCTTTGCATTTCGGACAGGCGGGGCGCTCGAATGCAACCGGTGAAATGGTGGACGGCGGGCGTTGAGGTTGGGCCATAGCGACTCCCTGCGCAGAGGCGGGAGCGCAACGCTCTCGGTCACCGGCAAATGCCAAGATGCGGAACGGTGATTGCGCACGTATACGCCGCTGCGACCTGAGACGCGAGTCAATTGGGGCTTGGCGCCGCAGGCACCGGAACCGCCAGCGGCTGGTAAGTCATCGCCGGCGGTTACGCCGCTGACAGTGCCGAAAATGTGCCGCCGGGCTCGAAATGCGCGGTCCCGTCGGCGGCCCTGTTTCAAACTCGGCCCCGATGCCGGCCACTGAAACTGAGCAACGGCCGTGCCAGCAACAACTACCCGCCGGAATGAGCCCGGCCGATGCCGTGACAGGAAAGGCGCTGTACCACAAGGCCCAAGTGTCGGAGCGAGTGGAGCCGAGGTGACCACTGTCTGCTGGGCGATCACCGCCGCGAGAGCGGGTCCGGAGCACCAGGGCGCGGGGCGTGACGTCGCCGCTCCCATACCGAGCGCAATGAGCGTCGTCGCGATCAGCGGATCGATCATCCTGGTGGAGGTAAGTATAGAAACGAATGACGCTGGGAATGCCGCGTGATTCAGCCTCTTCACGCCGCTGCTCGCGGGAGATCATCGAAAAGCTTCGCAAGCACTTGCATCAGGTGCCAAACGGAACGACAGCCTTAATTTTTTGCCGTACGCTGCGGTAATGGATCGCGCCATCCTGCGACAGCATCTCGCCCAAGCCGAGCGGCACGTAGCCGAAGGTAAGCGCCACCTGCTGCGCCAAGAGGAACGGATCGCAGAGCTCGACCGAGATGGCCACGACACCGTCGAAGCAAGGAGGTTGCTCGCCACATTGAGAGCTACCCAGCGCCTCCACGAACAAGATGTTGAACGCCTTCTAGGCGAGTTGGGAAAATAGGGCGCTGGCGGCGTCTTTTCATTTCGCCGCCACCGGATGTAGTGGTCCCACTCCGGTCTCCTTTCGAAGACAGAGCCGATGCGATTTGCTCGCCGGGAGTAATATCCAAAGTGATCAGGAGCCAAGACTAATTAACATGGGTTAATCCGCATCGGAGAAGGCGAATTACGCCGCCTGACAAGCAGAAGGACGTAGTTGAAATCTATCTCGGGCACATGCTGGTGCGCCTGGAGGCGCTGCGTGCATCCATCGGCCAGGAGTACGAATCGAAGCCCGCCAAGAAGCAAATAAAGGCGGCCGGGCAGAAGGAGATGCTGCCACTGATCGAGGGCAGGAGCGCCGGCTGGCCTCGGCAGATTTCGGCTTTGAACCAACCCGTGTCGGACGCATTTAACCCTGCAGGCGCTTCTCGCCGGAAGATAAGGCTTCAGCGAGCGACTAAATGGCAAGCTCCTCGACGACAGGTGTCCATCTCGTCCGCGTCTTGACCGACGACCGCGCGAACAGGCTTTGGGTTGCCGCGGCATCATCTCCCGAGGAAGCGGTGAACCTGGTTCTAAGCGCCCTTCCGGAGGGCTGGTCCGCCTCGTTGTTGCAGGAACAGTTGACCCCGGCCGAGATAGAAGGGCTCAATCTGAAGCACGGGGAAGCGCACCAAATCACCCGCACCATCCGCATGAGTTGACGGCTAGATCGAGCCAATTGAAATTTTCCGGGAAAGTCGCGCCGCTGGATCGAAAGAAAGCGCTGGCGCCGGAGCGATCAGAACCGCAAACTCACTGCCATCATCGGCCGAGGCACTGTCCGTAGGCGTCGGTGGCTGAGAGACCGATCGTGCTCCCGCCTGCAAGGCAGAGGAGTGCGCCGATGTCGATCTATTCGTACGATCACCAAATTCTTGCACGCTCACGCGAAATCATACGCCAATCGTTCGAATTGCTCCGGTGGAGCGAGGCGTATGTTCGGCGTGGCGACAATCATACAGGTGAAAGCGTAGAACCGAAAAATGACGCAGGCTGCACCGATGAAACAAACGGTCCACGATCTCCTGAAAAGGGCGGATAAAGCCATCGAGGCAGCGAAAGTTCTTCGTCAGGAGCGCGCACGTATCCTGGATGCAGCTAGAACGTGGAGGCGCGACGCTCAAGAAGCCGTTCGGCAACTCCAATCCAGCCTTATGATGAGTCGGGCTTAATGATCGGACCCACAATGAGGTGGTAGCTCGGGACCCAAGCAGTATTCCAGCTTTCCAGCGTTACGCCGCAAAGAACGCACTCGAAGCTGCTTACTTCTCGTGCCGGTGCCATTGATTCCACCCGGCGGTAGACGGCGCCGCATTTGCAGTTTCGATGCTGATCTTTCATGGACCGGATGTAGGCCGATTCACGCCTCGTGCCCAGCCGGACATTGGTACATACCGCAAGTCCCAGGAGAGGTCGCAGCATGGACCGTTCGATGGTCTTAGAGCGGCTGGAAATGCCCCGACGGCCCCTTGCCGAGAGTGATGAGCACGTTGCCCGGCAGCGTGAGATCATCGCGAAAATCAAGAAGCGGCGGCAGCGACCCGGCACACGGCGGCGAAAATCCATTCTATCATGGGATTGAGAACGGCTGTCAACGATCGGCGCGATCGCAGCAGCCGCAAGATGCTTCGTGATGCGATCGAGGTCGGTACCGAAGGCTCGGAATAATCGTCAGTTCGTGACGTTTTGGCGCTCGCTATTCGCAGGCGGTCGGCGTAGGGTAACTCATCACCGCGCGTCCCATGGCATCTCTCGGTGACTGAGAGTAACGAAACGCTCCCGCCGAAAAGACAGGAGCGCGCAGTGTCCCGGTTTCGCCTAGTCGACTGGATCGTACCGCCGGTGATCGTCCCGCTCTTGCTTCTGCTTTTGATTATCGTAGTGGCTGCGTTGCATGGATAGCGCGGCGCAGCTGAAATACTTGGTCAGCGGGAATAATCATTTTGGCCGCGTCAGCGTCGGCCGTCCCACCGCGGTGGAGGCCCTGAAGAAGGCAAAGGACCTCTTGGAGCGAGGTTATATGGACGTGCGAATATGCACGCCGCGGGGCAAGATCCTGCTGTCCAATGAGTTCGATCAACTCGAAGGATAGCGGGATACCAAGGGCCATCGTTCCAAACGGGGCCGAGGACAGCAATGGGCGAGGACAGCAATGAACCCGAGAGCGTTCAAGACGGCGTGCGAGCTCCAGGACGTGATTGTTGAACAGGCGAGAGCGCTTCACGGGCCGTGGCCTGTGGGAATGACGCTTTTCGTATTTGACGACGCCTATGGGTGGAGCGCGAGCATCAGCCCACCGGCTTCGGAGGCCGACAATCGTTATCGCACCTGCATGCTTGATCTGATCTCGAAACTCAGGGCCAAATACGATCTGAATGCGCCTCGCCTTTCGGAGCCGGATGATCTTTGCTGATACGAACCTAACCTACGCTGCATCAATTTACGTTGTCCTCAAACCCGGGAGCTCGATATGGCAAAAGGTCAGCAGAGAGGCAATCGGGAGGCCAAGAAGCCGAAGAAAGAGAAGGCCAAGGTCATTGCCGCCGCGCCGAGCCGAAAAGCGGCAGCGTGGCAGCCAAGCTTTGCTTCCGACAAGAAGAAATAGAGACGGTTGGGCCTCATCTCGCGGCTGGCAATTCCGGCCCGGCGCCAGAAACCTCACACGTTCAGCTTGCGCGCGATCGAGGCGTTTCCGGGTTGCTCAGCTTGCGACCTTACGGGTGAGTGCTCGATCCATGCTGATCTTCGCCAAGAGCATCGGTTCCCGATCCTCAGCGGCGTCGGCCAGCGTTTGAGCGGCAAGCCGCCATTCGGGGGCATCACGCTCCATTGCGGGGAGGCTTTTGATAAAGTTATCGGCTTCTCGCAGAGTTCTGGCCGGTTTTCCTCGGAGTAAGGGCAAGGGTTGAGCAAACGGACGATCCCAAGACATAGGCGTCACTTCCTAGAGCCACAGAGAAAAGTATGCACGGCGTACATTCGCTAACCGCCCTTGGTAGATTGGCGGTTCGCACATCAGATGTTTAGGTGTCGCGCCCAGCTTTGCCGCGCGGGTGAGCTGCGGGAAAAAGCCTGTCGGTGGAGCGGTCGAGATGCTTTTCCGTACCTCTCGCGTCGCTCAGGTGACCTACAAGTTCGCCGGACGGGCGATAGATATTGACCCCTTTTACATCGTAGAGCTTCTTGCCCGTGAGGTCGAAGATCTCCGAGCCGCGTACCACCGCAACGCAGATGCCGCTGCTATTGAAAATACCGCCGCTCACGAACGACCGCCTATCGAGGCCCCCGGTAAAGATGCGCTCTTCTGGTGGCAATAGCCAGACAATTGATCTATCTGCGCTGCGGCCGATCTAGCCGCACTTTCTGGAATTCCTCAGGACCCTTGATCAAACGACCCTTTCGGCTGGATTTCTCTGTGTTGTCGGGTGCTCCGGCAGTCAGGCTATCGATTGCTGTCGATGCCAGCTCCTTGGCACGATTAGCGCGCGCTTCGGATCCTTGTTTTGATCTGGTCCGGATGCCTAAGCCGAGCTCGACAAGGCGGCGGATGGCTTCGGAGCGGCCGAGGGGGGTGTCCTGCTTTACGATCCAAGCATCGATCGAAGCGATGGTATCTTCGGGCCAGCGCGTGCCGATTTGAACGTCTTGGCCGCGCCTGCCTCGCCGTTTTTGGGTAGTAGCTTTTCTTGTCGATCTCATCTTGGGCTCTTAGCCAATGTCAATGGGCCTCCAATTGAGGCACTCCGTCAATCCTGTCGGCGATCGCGAGAAGGCAGCTACGACGTTAGCGCCGCTGGCTCGGATCGAACTCTTCAAGAAAATCCAACGCAGTGCTGATCTGGTTTAGCTCGCACTCGATATCCATTCGTTCATTAGCAGTGAGATCGGTCTTGAGCCGCCGCTCAATCAATTGCTGTCTGCGCAGAAGCAGATTTGCTACGACCGGCATGGCGCGCTTCCATCTCACTCGCGCAACCGGCCCTATTGCGACTACCAGTTCTAGGGTGTTCGGCTTTCTGGTTCACCCCAGTGCTTCCGGTAAGGTCGCCAGCGGTTCGGGGCAGTCTCGTTCAAGCCGTTGCACGCTCATCATCCTGTTCAGAAAGCGACGAACGATCAGGTCGTTCCTATGAAGATGGATCGGTTCCCAAAAAAGAGACCCCCGCCCCTAGGGGGTTCGCCGTCAAACCGGCCTCTGCAGGGGGCGCGAAACTTCAGGGAAGATGTTCATATTCGGTACACCCCAGGGGGGAGCTCGGAGCCGACCCTTCGTGGCGAGACATGCAACGACTTCAGCGACCTTTGCACGTCGGCACCGAGCTCGTTGTCGAGTTGCGCTGGACCTGACCCATCTGCTTCTAAAACGCTACGTGGATCGGCTAGCCTTGTGGCCTTGTTGTGATAACCCCAGCCCGCAATTCTGTGCTGCTTCTGGCGTTAACGCGCGGCTTGCGGACCGGAGCGGCGATCAATCCGTCTCGGATCGCCTGTTTGCGTGCCAGCTTCCGCAGCCGCCGCGCCGCTTCGGCTTTCTCTCGCGTAGCTCTGACCGATGGCTTCTCGTAGAAGCGTCGCCGGCGCATCTCTCTGAACAGCCCCTCCCGCTGCATCTTCTTCTTCAATACACGAAGCGCCAGTTCCACGTTGTTGTCTCGAACGAATACCTGCAAGCGCGTCACTCCTATCCGATTATCGGCGAGCAAAATCGAGCTATCCCGCAAGCGGGCGCATTCAAATCCGAGGTACGAGATTCACTTGAAAACGATCCCGGTAACGAGAGCAGGGACTCCGGGAGGCGATGCGGAGCCGCCGCAATCACCTACATCGGGAGCGGGCAGCCTATCAGATATCGGCGGTTCAGCCGATGCTGACCTCACCATGCAGTCTCTACATCGAAATAGCCAGCCTTTTCTTCTTCGAACCGATGCTTATGGTGACTGCGGCAATTTCGGATGGTCTGAGCGCTCGCACGTTCCAGCGGCTGTTGTCTCGCGCGCGTCTTTGTACACTCCGCGTCGCGGGCCGGCAGAATTGCTTGCAGCGGACGTTGACTTTCTTTGGGGAAGGGTCCAATCGACGGTGATCCGATGCTCAATCCTACCGATAAGGTGGACGTCATGCCCAAGAGTGTTCGGATCACCCCTGAGCCCGCGCAAGGCAAGGGACAGGCTGTCATCTTCATGCCGGCGATCGGTCCGGTTCGGCATCTGTGCCGTCTCCAGACGACTTTTCGCGCGAGGGACGAGGCGTTCAGCTGTTTCTACAAACGTCGCACCGAGTTCGAGCGCGTCGCGCGTGCCCGACTCGCATCTAGCAACATCGAAGAAGGCGTGATTGAGCTAGCGATGCTGTAGGCCCGCTTGCGGTCATACATCGCACTCCGACGAGCAAAGTGCGACACGAACGACGCGTCCCAAGCCGCATCGGACGTGGAGAACCGAAAATCGCCCCCCTTGGTCGGATAAGAGACTCTGATGCCCACTCTCAAGAGGTTGGAAGAACTTGCGGGCGTCGGCCGCGACTTTATCGGCCTGCAGTTCAGGCTTACGCCCGATGAGCTGATGCACTCTATCGATCAGCTGTGGGTTCTCGGCTACTGCTTTGGCGTCCTTGATGCTGTGAGACAAAAAGCTCAGTTAGGAGATGCGGTCGAAGGACTGTCACTTGTAGCTGTCGGTTTTTTCTTGCTGATGTCGGACGAGACCAAGGGAGCCGATATGATGCGGCAAGCACTCAATCGTCAGGAAGATCCAGGCTTCGCCCACGGTTCTCTGCGCGGAGAAGGGGATATGTTTGCGTGGCTCGCAGACACGACACAGTCACCCAGAGGATTATCTGAGCATTTCAGCCGCTCGCCGTCAGCGCATTGAGACCGCAAGCATGATCCGAAGAAGAGTCAGGAGCAGTCATGAAGCTAAATTCGACGCAGATTGAGCGCGCCCTAGGTCAGTTTGACGCCCAGGTACTTGCCGATGATCATCCGGCAGTTGCGCAATTGACGAAAGTGTTTGGGCAACACACTTTCTTTCTCGACGACAAGGGGCTCAACGTGTTGGAGCTGATCGAAACACCCCAAATGGAGCCTCAGGGTGGCGAGATGATAAACATCGCGGATTGGAGCGATGCGACACTCACCAAGCTCCGTGCACATGCGCCTGAACCGACGGGTGTTGTCGTTTCCTTGAAGGAAATTCATCACTGATGCGAACTCGAGTAATCATCGAGCCGACCAGCGGGCGATCTTCGCCAACAGCGACCGACCACGAACCGGCGTTGGCTAAGGCACTGTCAGGATCGAGGGCAGGCGCGATCCCTCCGGCTATCGTGCGGAGAGCGTTGCCTTTCCTGAAACTCCCGAGCTTCGATTTCGCGGAACGAGACCAAGCGGCGCTGCGCCTCATCCCACAGCACAAGCCGCACGCACCGGAGGCTTTGCAGCAGCGTCAAATGACCGACGTCGCGCAGTTCGGGGTGGTCGCGCAGCACGCGCGGAAGCCGGTAACAGGGAATACGACTACAGAGATGGTGCACGTGGTGGATGCCGATATTGGCCGTGAACCAGCGCAGCAACAAAGGCAGATCGTAATGCGAGCTGCCATACAGGGCGGCTTGATGTAGGTTCCAGCGCTCGGTGTGCTCCCATGCGGTCTGCTCAAATTGATGTTGCACGTAGAACAGCCATACGCCGATCGTGGCAGCGAGCAGCACGATCGGAAGATGCACGAGCAGGAACGCCTTAATGCCGATGAACCAGGTGAGAGCAGTGACGACCAGGGCAATTGCGAGATTCGTTGCCATTGTGCTGGCCCAGGGCTGCCAGCCGTCGCGCATCAGGCCGACCGGGAGACGATGTTGCAGGAGAAACAGATAGGCTGGCCCGCCCCCGAACATGACCACCGGGTTGCGGTAAAGACGATATTTCAGGCGGCCCCACCAGAAAAGAGCCCGGTATTCTCGCACGGTCAAGGTAACGACATCGCCGATACCGCGATGATCGAGGTTGCCGGTGGTGGCATGATGGATCGCATGCGTGCGGCGCCACCAGTCGTACGGCGTCAACGTGAGCACGCCAATGACGCGACCCACCCAGTCGTTCACCAGACGGTCGGCGAAAAAGGTACCATGGCCGCAGTCGTGCTGAATCGCGAACAAGCGCAAGAGGAAGCCAGCAGCTGGAATCGCAATGAGGAATGAAGCCCAGCCGTGGCCAATCGACAACGTGAACCAAGCCGCGATCCATAGCGCCACGAGTGGCAACGCCGTGATCATCAACTCGGCGACGCTGCGCACCTGATTTGGTGTGCGATAACTGCTCAGAAGGCGCGTCCAGCGCCGAATGTCGGGCGTCGCCACACCTGAGTTGTGTCCAATGCTCAAGATGAGGCTCGCGCGCTAGATGGTCTGGACACTCAGACTTGTAGCCCGCACGCTTTGGGCCTTTTCACGTCCCGTTCCGCTTTCGGCGTCGCAGCGGTTAGCGGCTCATTGATCTGCAATGTCGCCACCAGCCTTTAATGCGATTCGGGCACATAGAAAATCAATGCGATTCGGGCACATAGAAAATCCCGCGTGCCGACCGATCGGCCGCGGGACTCCGAAACCATAAGCTCTGCCAGTACATCCGTGGTCAGCGCGCCATGGCCGTTCGCGCGAATCGCTCAGGCGGCGCGCAGATTTTCGGCAGCAGACTTGCCGGTGCGGCGGTCTGCGACGACATCGAAGCTGACAGTCTGACCCTCATTGAGGGTGCTCATGCCGGCGCGTTCGACCGCGCTGATATGAACAAACACATCGGCTCCGCCATTGGTGGGCTGAATGAAGCCAAAGCCCTTTTGGCCATTAAACCACTTCACAGTTCCCTTATTCATAGAGACGTCCTTTCACTGACAACGTACACGCAAGACCTAAGCGCCGAGGGATCGGCACCTTGTCGGTTGATCGATTTTTGGAGAAGGGGTCTGAAACGTGCGCGCCTGTCTGTGACGAGGCGAAGCGGCCCAGGTCGTTCGGCCAAGTGTCGATGATGGCCATATGGACACAAATTGGAGCGAAGTCAAGGTGTACGGTCTCCGTCTTCTCAAACGCCTGCTTTGGACATCGGCTGCACAGGAACGCGATTCGACCAAACCAACCGCCTTCACCAATGTGGGATGTCTGACACTGGCTTCAGTCAAACGGGCCAAGGGCGCTTATTGGCCTCGTCCCGCCCCAGTTCGCTGCGACTGCGGACTCTCAAACGATATGCCAGACGTATTAGGTCAATCTTGCTGCCCTACCCATACGCCCTGCGTAAATGGCCGGTTGCGCCACTGATGCGTTGGTCTTGCTTTCAGGAGAATGCGCACGAACGGCAATGGTGTTCATTGCAACTCAGCATGGTCTACGCTAATGCGGCCATTAATTGTGGAGGTAGAGACATGCCACATACCTATAAGCTGAATGAAGACGTTCGCCACCAGCCCCAGGGTCCCCAAGGTCGTGCTGCAAATGATGCACCGATGATCTACACGATCGTTCAACGTATGCCCATCGAGGCAGATGGACGTCTTAGATATCGCATCAAGAGTAAGTCGGAGAATATCGAGCGGGTGGTTACGGAAGATCAGCTTTCCTATTCTCAGTGATCTAGCGCGCTTGACGACGGTAGGAGTCTGGTCGCGCTGAATGATCGGGAAATGTTCTGATGCGCTCCACGAAAAGCCGCTCACAGCGGATGAGGTGATGAAACAGCCAACGGCGAATGAAGACGTTTGCCGATCCCTCTGATGAACATGCGGGTCGATTGGTCATTCAGCCCTTGCGGGCCTCCTGGCCAGGTATGCCAGCGATTGCCCCGACCGCATGCGCTCGCTCCCTAACTTCATCGCCTTTTCGAGGTTCTCGCCTCTGTGATTCAGATCGCCTCTGGCAGACGCAAAATGATCGGTGCTCACGGCATCTAGCCCAGCCTTCACCGCATCCGACTTTTTGAGGGCATAATCGACAAGCGCGGTTGGACCCGGTTAGGTTTCCACGCCCGTCGATATCCTATAGTCTTCGGGCCCCAATCAAAGCTGATGCGTCTCAAAACGGAGCTGAGGCTAAACATGCATGCGATGAAAGCGATCGCCATTGTAGCGGTCGTGCTCCTGTTCGTGGTGAACGCTCTGGAATTGCTGCCGGCAGCGAGTGCATTCCAAATGTATCTATCGGGTGGGGCGGTGGCGCTGAGCCTTGTCGCGCTGATAGCGATCCTGGTCGAGCGCGACCCGTCGCGGGATAACCGAAGTGCGGGCGCTGAGGCGGCCCGACCGATGCCTGTCACGACGCGCGCAAACCAGGCTGATGCCGAGATCGTCAGCTTTTTGGCCATACTGCAGGCAAGGGGCCGGCTGGTCGATTTCCTGATGGACGACATCAACGCACATGACGACGCACAGGTTGGGGCAGCCGCTCGCGTGGTCCATGCCGGTTGCAAGACGGCCCTGCTGGAGCACTTCCGAATCTACCCCGTGCGCGCAGAGAGCGAGGGATCGACGGTGCAGGTCGCCGCTGGCTATTCGCCGGACGAGTACCGACTGGTGGGCAAGATCAGCGGCCCGGCGCCATTCTCGGGAGTGCTTGTCCACCACGGCTGGAAAACGGACGCGGTGAATCTACCGCGCGTTTTGCGGAGCTCGAGCAATCGACTTCCAGCAATCGCTCCAGCGGAGGTCGAACTGAGATAGGGGGCCCCCGAGCCGGACTACGTACAACCGGAGCTTTTCATTGCGCGCGGCTATCGCCGCGAATTGACAGCAAACACCCAGGACAACCTTCCCTCATGAGCGCTCGTTTCAGTCTTGCTATCGACCTCGGCACCAGCAACAGCGCAATCGCGATCGCCGATCTCGAGAGTGGTGAGACCAGGATTATCGAAATCGCGCAGACGCTCGGGCCAAATCAGATCGGCGAGATGTCGACACTGCCGTCCGCCGTTTATATTCCGCACGCCGAGGAGTTTCCGGAGAGGTCGTTTCCGCTGCCCTGGAAAAATGCTGGGGACCGCGTGATCGTCGGCCAGTTCGCGCGCGAACGGGGGGCACTGGTCCCCGACCGTCTCGCGAGCTCCGCCAAATCCTGGCTGTCCAACCCGCATATCGATCCGAAGCAGCGCATCCTGCCCTGGCGATCCGATATCGCGGAAGAGAAGCTCGCGCCATTCGAATGCTCACGCCTCTTCCTCCAACATCTCAGGGACGCGTTCCTGCATGCCGAACGGGCGCAGGGGCGGGAGTGGGACCTCTCGGAAGGCGAGATCGTCGTAACTGTTCCCGCCTCGTTCGATGAGGTCGCAAGAAGCCTCACTGCCGAGGCCGCCAAGGCTGCGGGGCTTAGAGACGTCACACTGCTCGAGGAGCCGCAGGCTGCACTCTACGCCTGGATGGCGCAGACGCACAGCGAATGGCGGAACCTGATTGCTGATGGCGATATCGTCCTGGTCTGCGATGTCGGTGGCGGGACAGCCGATTTCAGCTTGATCGCGGTTACAGATGTCGAAGGCCGCCTGGAACTTGAGCGTGTCAGCGTCGGCGAGCACATTCTGCTCGGCGGTGACAATATGGATTTGGCGCTCGCCTATGCGCTGAACGCCAAGCTTGAAGCCGCGGGCAAACGGCTGGACTCCTGGCAGTTCCTGGCGCTCGTGCATGCCGCCTCCAAAGCCAAGATTGTTCTGTTTGATGATGGCGCCCTGGCGCAGACGCCGATCGCGGTCCCCTCACGCGGCTCCAGCCTGCTGGCCAAAACCGTCTCAACGACTCTCGATCGCGAGACGCTGGAGCAAGTTCTTGTCGACGGTTTTTTCGCCAGAACCAGCGTCGACGACCTGCCGCGCGAGAGCCGAACGGCAGGGCTGCAGGAATTCGGTCTGCCCTATGCTTCCGATCCGGTCGTCAGCAAGCATATCGCCCGGTTTCTCGGTCAGAGCCTGCAGAATGTGAAGGCAAGCGAAAAACTTGCCGCTCTGGTGGGAGCATCGGCTGGCACGCAGGTGCTGATGCCGACGGCGGTCTTGTTCAATGGGGGCGTTTTCAAGGCCGCGCCAATCCGCACGCGGGTGCTTGATCTGCTGGCGTCCTGGAATGGGGGCCGGCCAGTCCGCGAATTGCAGGGTTTCGAACCAGATCTCGCCGTCGCACGCGGCGGCGCGATCTACGGACGTCTCCGCGCCACTGGCAAAGGCATGCGCATCAAGGCCGGCGCGGCCCGCTCCTATTACATCGGCCTCGAAACGTCGATGCCCGCCATTCCGGGTTACAAGCCGCCGCTGAAGGCATTGTGTGTTGTCCCGCAGGGAATGGAGGAAGGCACGGAACTTCTGATCGAAGGACGCGAGTTCGGCCTTGTCACCGGCCGCACGGCGGAGTTTCGGTTTTTCTCCTCCTCGGTGCGAAGCGGCGATACGCCAGGACAGATACTGCCCGACGCCGAGCGTGAGCTTGATGACGCTGGCCTGCTCGAAGTCGCGATCCCGGCAATGGACGTCCCGGCAGGCCAGGTGGTGCCGGTCCGCGTCAGCCCGGTCGTGACCGAACTTGGCATCCTTGAGCTTTGGATGAGGCACACGAACTCCGATCGCCGATGGAAGGTTGAGTTCCAGGTCCGCACGGAATAGCGGCTGGACCGCCTCTGGAGGTGCTTCTTGACAAAAGACCGCGCCCGCTTCGCTATTGGTATTGATCTCGGCACCACCAACTCCGCACTCGCATTCGCGCCACTCGTCGGCGAGGGGACGCCAGAGATCCTTCTCGTCCCGCAATGGGAAGGCCTGGCGAGTCTGACCGAGAAGCCAACGCTTCCTTCTTTCCTGTACCTGCCGGAGGAAGCGGTCGCAGCACATCTGCGCGGTAAGGGGGTCGGAGCCGGCGAGTGGATCGTTGGCCTTTTTGCACGCATGAAGGCAAGCGAAGCGCCCGGACGGGTCGTCCATTCCGCAAAGTCGTGGCTTTGCCATCACGCCGCCGACCGGTTGGCACCCTTTCTGCCATGGGGATCAACGGTTCTGGCACGTGAGCAGAAAATCTCACCGGTACGCGCCTCGGCACTGATTCTGAACTATCTACGGGGGACCTGGAACAGCCGGTTTGCGCAGGCCGGGTTTGCGTTCGATGATCAGGACATCACGGTGACTGTCCCGGCTTCCTTCGATGCGGCGGCGCAGCGGCTGACGATGACCGCGGCCGAGGAAGCCGGCTTCCCCGGCGATGTGCGATTGCTCGAAGAGCCGCAGGCTGCGTTCTATTGCTGGCTGGAAAGCCATGACCCGGCGCGCGAATTATGGCAGCGGCCCAAGAGCGGCGATGCCGGGCTGCGACACGTGTTGGTCATCGATATCGGCGGCGGCACCTCCGATTTCAGCATTTTTGAAGTTCGCCTGAACGAGCAAACGCCGGACCCTGACATCAAGCGTGTCGCTGTGAGCGAGCATACGCTGCTCGGCGGCGACAATATCGACCTTGCCCTTGCCCATTTCGTCGAGCCGCGGCTTGCCGGGCCGGGCGGCCAGCTTTCCGGCCCGCAATGGGATCAGCTCGTCGCCGCCTGCCGTCAGCTGAAAGAGCACGCGCTGGCCGCGACGGGACCGCCGGATGAGCGGTTCGTCCTTGCACTGGCCAGTCGCGGGTCGGGGATGGTCGGCGGCTCGCAGTCGGCGACGGTGATGCGGGCAGACATCGAGAACCTGTTGCTGGACGGATTTTTCCCCTTCTGCGACGCGGCGGCGCGGCCGTACCGGACGCAAGCGGCACTGAGGGAATGGGGGCTTCCTTATCCTTCCGACAGTGCGATCACCCGACACCTTGCCGAATTCCTCAACGATCGTCCGCGCATTGATGCCGTCCTGTTCAACGGCGGATCCGTCCGACCCTCGCTCGTGCGCCAAAGACTCCGCGAGCAGATTGGAGCCTGGCAGGACGGCTTCGTGCCGCAGGTTCTGGAGAATGAGGAGCCGGATCTGGCGGTGGCGCGCGGAGCCGCACGATTTGGTGCTCTTCTCCATCACCGTTCGGGTCGCATCGCAGCCGGGGCCGCGGCTGCGATCTTTCTCGAAGTGGAAGGGATACAGACAGAGGATCGCGAGGCTGTGCGTCCGCCCCTCGTGTGCGTTCTTCCTGAAGGTGCAGCGCCGTCGCACCTTTTTGAGATCGCGGATCTTGGGCTTAAGCTTCGCACAGATCAGCTGGTGCGCTTCCAGGCCTATTCCTCAACCCGGAAGAGCGACAGCCAGGCCGGAGACATCGTCTCCTGGTCCGAAGGCGAATTTCACCCGTTGCCTCCGCTCCAGACCATCGTCAGGACGGCCGAGCTATCCGGTCTGCAAGCGGGCGGGATGTTGCCCGTCGGTCTGACGGCGCGAATGAACGCACTGGGGCTCCTCCACATCTCGTGCGTCAGCACGGACGCCGCCGTCCGGCAGTCCTGGCCGCTGGAATTCAACATGCGCGAGCACGTCCAAGGTGCCGCGGGCGCGCCTATTGCGGGGCGGGTGCGGGAGGCAAGCCCTCCGATTGAGCCGAACGCTTCAGCGGAGGCGCTGGAAACGGCACGCAGGCAGATCGGGATCGAATTCACACAGCCTGCCACTAGCAGCAAAAAGAACAAGATGACTGCTGCCACGATCCTGAAGGGTATGGAGCGCATCCTCGCGTCTGCCAGAAGTGAATGGAACGGGGCCCTACTGCGCGCCCTTTGGCCTGCGCTCGAGGAGCGGCGGGACGATAGAGGGCGTTCGGCGGATCACGAAGAGGCATGGCTCATCATGGCGGGTTTCCTGCTGCGTCCGGGCTTCGGCGTTGTCCGCGATGACCTTCGTATCGATGGCCTGTGGCGGGTGCACGATGATGGCCCGTGCTTCCCCGGCCGGCGCATCAAGAGCCAGGAATACATACTCTGGCGCCGGGTGGCGGGCGGGCTCACGCGCGAACGCCAGGCTAGGCTTATGGCCGAAGAGATCGACAGGATCCGCAGCGGCAGGGCGCCCGACGAACTCGTGCGCCTGGCTGGATCCCTGGAACTGATCCATCACGACACCAAGGCGGAACTGGTGCGTTGCTTCTGCGATATCGCGGTGACGCTGGCACAGGCCAAGCGGCACTGCGCTCACTATCTTGCGGCGCTCGGGCTCCTGCTCAACCGAACTCCGCTCTACGCCGGCCCGGAGACTGTCGTCTCGCCCGATCTCGTCAAGCACGCGTACCAGACTTTCCAGGACTTCGATTGGACGACGCCCGAACTGCTCGACCTGCAGACTCTCTTCCTCCGGGCCGCGCGCGTCGTCAACGATCGGAGCCTGGATCTACCAAAGCCTTTGCGCGGTCTGATTGCCGGCAAGCTGGAGAAATCCGGCGTCCCTGCGCTGCAGACTGCAAAAATCAAAGGGTTCGTTCCGATCGGACGATCCGACCGGGCCAGTCTATACGACGATACACTCCCTGCTGGCCTGCTCCTGATCGAATAGACATGCGCGAGACGCCGCGCCGGGCGATGTGGCATTGCCATGGATCATCTGGAAACATATTGCGCGGACGATGCCGGAGCAGCCGCGAAGGCAATATCCGAATCATTCCTTCACGCGTGCTGACTTTGTCGTTTTCCGCCTTAAACGACTCTACAGGATGGACAATGTTGATCCGTCCTGGTTTTGCCCAACGCGCAGAGGCCTCGCTGTCAAAGCAAGCTAAACGCTCCTGTCTGACTGAATAGAGCGCCATCGCTCCGTCGCCGCAAGAACCTGTGAAATCGCGAGTTGAGGCGTCGAACAAGGCCTATGACCTGCGAAAATCAATGCCGCGTAGAATGATGCCCGCAGGCTTACCCTCGAATTCCCCGGCGAGAAACTTCCGCGATGCGCATTGTTCGATTCGATCACGCAACCGGAGGAATTGTTGTTCGCGCTGGTCCGGCGCCGTCCTCGGGACATTTTCGATCTCATCCATCGCCGAGGCGCTGACGGCGCATGGGATTTCCCGGGCGCCGTCCATCATCGAAAACAGCACCACCATGCATCCCCCGATCTTGCCGCGCGCGAGTGTCATTTGATCTGTCTCCCGGCTGATGAGGCGGTCGTATCGCAAGGCGGTCATTTCTTCTGACCTGCGGAGGATTGATAGCGGCATTTGTGCGTAGGCAATCGGCTCGGCTTCGTGCGATCCTGGGACCGCTAACATGCACGCCGCCGAGGCGAAGACACTCCCACCGTCATATGCTTTCAGTTGGATCGGTCGATGCCGAACCGCACGGGTCAAGCTTTCAGTTGTTTGCATGAACGTCTATGTCTCGCTCAGCTCTCGCCGGCGAGCCGGTCGAAATCGGCAAGCACCGCTGTCACGAGGTCGCGGTGATGCGTATCAGCCGGCGCGAGGTCAGCAGCATACAGATTCAGGACATAACGCGCCTTTGCCGCGGCCTCGGGCCAGGAGGTGGCCGCCACGGTGAGGAGCTGGAGCTCGACAGCCGCCTGGTGGTCGCGCAGCAGTTTTGCGTTGGCCTCGACATCGGCGAGCACGCGGCGGATATCGGTAGCTTTTTGCGCGGCCATGCCGCGATGCTTGTCGAGATCGATCGGGGTTTCATTCATCGGATGCGCTCGCGTCCTTACGCTTTGCATGGGACAGATCGGCGAAGCTGATTGAGATCATCTCCACTGCGGAATGGCGCGACCATGACCATCGTGGCGTCACGCCGGAAGCTCGGAAGTGAGACCCCTCCGATCATTTCCTCGTCGGTGATGACCTCATAGCCGCCGGACGGCAGCAGTCGATCGGCCCCTTAATTAGGGAGGGATGCTTGAAATGAACCGCTTGGCTGACCGTGCGCGCAATGGCGGCAAATAGCTATTGTTTTCTGGTGCCATGCGCGCATTTGTCCGGTCGAGGGGGCCTGCCACTTGGATTTGGCGACGTCGTAGCTATCCCGGAAGTGCGAACATCCACGACCGCTCGATCCCATAAAAAAACCTGGTTGATGATATCGAGGAGCGGGAATGTTGGACTGCTTGGCAGGATGCCTGTCCATGATTCACGAAACCTAAGTTAGGGCAACCTCGTCCAGCTTGCCCGTCGTCACGGAATGCCTTGATCTCAGATCGTGTCATGGCGCTGGTCAGAATGGCGAGCCGTAATTCCTCCAGCAGGCGAATGGCTTGGTGCTGCAGAGCACGGCGGTGCCGTCTCTGGGCCAGGCTCTCGTCAATCGCAAGCTGGGCTCGGCTGAACAGGTGATCGGTCATGCGCCAATCGTGCTATGGGGTGAGCTGCGCGCCATTAACTGTGTTAATCTTGGAAAAGCGCGCCGGCAGGGATCGGTCGTCTATTCGTCCGCCTCGTATGGGAAGAACCGATCATTCGCATTCTCGATTCGCTTCTCCGAACCGTTCACGTCATTCAACCAACCGATCGTTTCGCCAGTCAGCGGCCGAAACTTACGCGCGCGTAGGACAGTCGCGCGCAATTGGCGGGATTTGGCGAGCTATTAAGTTGTAGCCTGGAGAGTTAGGCTACTCGCCGATAAGAAAACAGTGCTTCCGAAATAGTGGGTTTCGCGATGTAGCGGACCCCGCTAGCACGCGTGACCCACACCTTCTGAGCTTTCTCGGACCAGTTTCGCAGACCTCCTTGGCCACAGCTGGGAGGCGGTTTTTGAGTACCCGGCTGTTCTGCCGCCGAATCTCTGCGTCGCTGTTCACATCTACTCGATTGTGCGACCGCATACTCTGTCGTGCGACAAACGGAATTGCCGGCTTTATTTCTCAGTGTTCCGTTGAGACAATTGAGATCGCCGACGATTGAGCCCTGCATTCCTAGAAGCGTCGATGACGAATCGAGCGCAACCTGAAATTACACCGAACACGCCGCTTCGCCTTGCTGATGCCGTGAAGATCGCATTTCCTATGGGCGGAATGACGGTAGCGGGTTTGCGCCGTGAGCGCGATCGCAACCGATTAGTAATTGAGAAGATTGCCGGCAAGGAATTTACTACGCTGGCTCATATTGAACGGATGCGAGAGCTATGCCGCGACGAAGCAAGGGAGCCAGACTCCAGCTTAAGGCAGCCCGCCGCGACGAAAGCGGAAACATTACCCACCGAGCGACCTGGATCATCAGAGACAACGGTCGGGATGTCGGCACAGGCTGCGCTGCAGATGAGATTGCAGCCGCGGAAGCAAAGCTGAAGGACTACATAGCCGCTAAATACACGCCGACGCGGCGCGTCCGCCATATAGACGACATCCCTATTGCGGACGTACTTTCGATCTACATGGATGCTCAGCTTGATAAGCTACGCAATCGCTTCAATGTCGATAACGAAAGCGAAGATGCGGTCCCCTCCATCCGCAAGTTCAAGAAGCGGATCGAGCGATTGAATGAGTGGTGGGGCGCAAAAATGCTCGGCGAGGTTAACGGGGAGGCGTGTCGCTCTTACACCAAGAAGCGACGCAAGAGGGGCGGCTCTCGCAGAGACCTTGAAGACCTCCGCGCTGCTATTGGTCATCATGCGGCCGAAGGATATCATCGGGAAATCGTCAAGGTCTCGCTGCCCGAGAAGGGTCAACCGCGTGACAAGTGGTTGACTCGCATTGATGTGGCCAAACTGATCTGGACTTGTTGGCGTTATCGCGAACTGCAAAAGAAGTCGCGTCGACCGATGGAGGATGAGAAGGCTCCAACTCGCAAGCGTCCGCTGCGACACCTCGCTCGCTTTATCTTGTTGGGCATCTACAGCGGGACGCGGGCCGGAGCCATCGCCGCGGCATCACCCATCCCAGCGGTCGGTCGGTCTTATGTCGATCTGGAGCGCGGACGCTATTATCGCCTGAAACAGGGCAGCGCGAAGACTAACAAGCGGCAGCCGACGGTCCCGATCCCCTCGCGCTTGCTCGCCCACTTGCGGCGCTGGCACCGCATTGATCCTGAGACGAAACACTTCGTTGAGTTCAACGGGAGGCCGGTGACTTCGGTCAAAACCGCATTTAAGAGCGCCGTTAGACTTGCGGGGCTTGGTCCCGGAATATCCCCTCATACTCTGCGACACACAGCGGCGACCTGGCTGATGCAAAGGGGTGCGGATCCATGGCAAGCAGCCGGCTATCTTGGGATGTCTCTCGAAGTTCTTCTGAACACCTACGGACACCACCATCCCGACTATTTGTCGGATGCCGTCGAAAAGATTGCTATGCGCGAACGCGGCGAACGAAAAGCGCACGTATCTGGTGCGATTTCTGGTGCGGTGCTCCCGCTGCGGCCAAACAAGACGGGATAAGCAATTGATTTCATTGGTGGGCCCGGCAGGACTCGAACCTGCAACCAGACCGTTATGAGCGGGCCTGCTTGCTCGAAGGTCTCGGAGAACATTGACGTTTTTCGTGGCGTTGCCTGACGATCTTCCACGTTCGTTCACGCTGTAGCGGTGGTCAATCGGTGGTTCGAATTATGAAGAGAGGCGCTTGACTTCGAGCGACATTCGCGGACGAGCCCGGGTGCAGTAAATAGATCTCGGTTGGACGCGCCAGCTTTCGCGGATTAGTATCCTCATTAAGCGGCTGGCCGCCTGAGGTCCGCTCAACCCTCAACAGCAGCGGAAGAGCGGACATCTCCTGACGTCGCCGAAGGGCCACAACCGGACTTCAGGATCAATCTTGCCCTACCACTCGACTGCATGGCAATTTGTCATCCGAAGATACAGGCGGTCAACTTTGGGTTCTTGTGGACGCGCTGATGCGACTCGTACTCCTCTTCGTCTTGGCTGTGCTTTCTTCTTTTTTCCCAAAGGCAGGGAGCGCTCAAGAACCGCTTCTTGATGTGGAAGCTTATCACCGCGCGGTCGATTTTTGTCGTCAGCAAAGCTGGCCTGGTTTTACGCTAAGTCCTGACAAGAACATTTTATGTTTTGGTACCATCATCCCAACCCACCTCGACGTTTCAGAAGCACAGGAATTGGAGCCGGACGGCTTGTTCGTGGTTCGAAGTGGAGGCGGAGACGTCGCTTCGGCAATTGCGCTTGCGGAACTCATTCGTGACCGACGTGCGACGGTCGTCGCGTATGACCATTGCCTGTCGGCCTGCGCGAGTGTTCTGCTGATTGCCTCGGTTCGAACCTATGTGCTTAAGGGTACCCTGGTTGCGTGGCATCTACCTGACGGTAGTGACGCCACTCATCCTTACTGTACAAACGTGCTGCCCAGCAGTTCGGGCCCGCCAAAACTGCAGCGCGGTCCATGCATTGACCCCCAGTCTGCGGGCGATGGCGCCGCATATCGATTGGTTATTCCCGTGCAGCGTCATTTCCTTGAGGAAAGAGTGCTGGATCCATCGTACGAAGATCCGCCTGATAGTTTGCATATAAGAAGAACACTGATCAACCTGTTCAGGGAAAGAGGTGTTTATGAAAACATCGCGTGGACCTTAAACCCAAGGTACTACCCAAGATTGTTTAAGACAAAGATCTACTATGAGGCTTATCCGGAAAGTCAGGAGGAGGTTGATGAGATGGCCCGCAGGGTCCCCATTTCCTCTAAGGTGATTTATGACCCATAAACAGCAAAAAAATGCGGGTCGTACGGGTAGACTTCTGCTAAGGGTCATTCGCGTCGTTTCGGTTGTGCGCCAGCCACTTCCGGTCTACCCCCAAATAACGGACATGTGGTCGAACATTGAGGTTCGTCGGTAAGGGCCAGAAGCAGGCTTGCGCACTTTGCTCCGCTACCGCCTCGCTGTCGTCCGCCGGAATGGTATACCTGGGTTCAGTTGCCCCTTGAGCTGCTTTACCGGCAAATCTTCACCGGCGACCCACAGC
>Ga0213882_10000098_pt1 | contig 41366 bp, 41 predicted proteins | sample BarmaccoBMER_R09_FD_160106 | JGI IMG/M metagenome (GOLD analysis project Ga0213882, IMG submission 160106) | Barbacenia macrantha exposed rock microbial communities from rupestrian grasslands, the National Park of Serra do Cipo, Brazil - ER_R09 ...
ATGTCATCTAATATGTTTTCGACGCTTCGGACGGCAGAGGGCCGCTTCCTTCCAGCCCATCGCTCATCTTTCCGGCCCACACCTGACGTGGTCTTGCCACGCCTTTTCCCACGACGCTCAAGACGACAGTCTTCAGCTAACGCCCCTCGGGGTGGTTTGAAGCCTCCTCCTCGTAGGCGGCTCCGGAGGTCCAGACCTTCCTCCATCTCCTCGTACAGCACCGCGTTCACCAAGCTCGCCACAGCTCACTTTCCGCGTTCATGTTCACAAACCGAATAACATAATTGTCACGTACACCGGCCAGGCGGGACATCCACAGACCGGATCCCTTCGCGCTAGTGGCCTCAAGCCGGCCGTCGGTGCCGCGCTGCTCATCCCCTCGCCCCTATCGCTGTTCCCCACTCTTCCAACGAGACCAACGCTCTGACGAGCGTCAACAACCGTCGGGCTCCTCTTCATGATCGCGGCGAGACGTCGACCCGTCCCCCAGTTCGAGAGCCGACGGTCGGTTTACTCAGGTAGCTCGGCGCGAGCTCTCATCGCCGAGACCGAAGCGGCTGCACAGGGAGTCCAGTTCCCACACCCGGCGCCGGGCCCGCTGGCTCAGGTCGGTCACCAGCTCGCGGGCGACCGGGTTCATCCGGATGCGCTGCGGCGCCAACCGGTCCGCGGTGTCCAGATGCCGGATCGCGTCGGCGTCGCGGTCGGGGCCGTCCTGTACCAGGGCGCGGGCCAGCTCCAGGTGCGTCTTTGAGGAGCGTTCAGAGCTGCCCAGTGCGTCCACGTCCAGCGGCGTCCGGGTGACCTCCGCGTAGGCCCGACCGCCCTCACCCAGCTCGACGCCGGTTGCCAGCCGGTACAGCCGCACGTTGGTGGGGCCGAAGTGTCGCCGCATGCTGTGGCGCTCCCCTATCCGGTCCGCGATCGTCCCGGCCTCGTCCAGGTGGGCGCGTGCCTCGTCGCCACGCCCCTGCCGGGCCAGGATCCATGCGCTCGATCCGTGCAGCATGCCGAGCCATTCTGCGGGCAGGGTGTCCGCGCTGCTCAACCGCACCACGGGAGCCAGCTCGTCGATACCGGTGGACACCACCCGCCGGGCACGATCCTGTGCCCCGAGTGAGGACAGAGACAACGCCCAGAACCAGCGAGCGAACCCGATCAGCCACGGGTCGCCATGCCGCTGGGCCACCTCGTAGACGCGGCGGCCGGCGACGGCTGCCAGGTCGCGGTTGCCCGCGCTGACGTGCGCGACCGGGCCGGCCACCCCGCAGGCGGTGACCAGCGCCGTGACCGCCCGGTCCCGATCGGGCGAGCCAGCCGTCGAGGCATACACCTGCAGCTCGGTGAGCAGCGTGCCGATGTCTCGGCCGGCCGCGGACAACCGGCTCTGGTCGCGGTGGTCGTTGGCGGACCGCGCCCACGCTACCAGCTCGTCCAGCGGCCGGGGTCGCACATCGGGCACATCGTCCGGGCCGTAGTTGTGCAACGCCGCCTGGATGCCGGGCACGGCCGCCAGCGCGTCGGCGGTGTCCCGGTCGACCGGGGGATAGGACTGCCCGGTCAGGTCGGTCACCGAGCACCCGAGCCCGTTCGCGAGGTCCTCGACCAGCTTGCGCCGTAGGAACGGCCGCTCACCCCGCTCCAGCATCGACAGGTAGCTCTTGGTCATCCCGGACAGCCCCGCCGCCACCTCCAGGCTCAGCCCGCGCCGACGGCGGATCAGCCGGGCGCGCCGCCCGATCTCGATGGACTCCCGATCCACCCGCGTGGCCTTGCTCACCAGTGTCACCTCCCGTTCCCGTGTGGTGAGATCAGACCCGAAATCGATCACCTAGTCGTTCACTCGATGTGAACGCTGCCCGGTGAGGCCGAAGCGGTTCATCAGGCTGTCCACCATCGCGACCTGCCGGCGGGCCCGCTGGGTCAGCTCCTCGGTCAGCTCCCGGGCGATCGGGTGGTTGCGCAGCCACACCGGGGCGGCCTGCTCGGCGAGCTTGAGGTGGCGGACCGCCTCGTCGTCACGGTCCCCACCGTACTGGGCCAGTGCCCTGGCCAGGTCGAAGTGGTAGCGGCCGGTACGGGCCAGGCTGTGCAGGCCCGCCACGTCGACCCGCTCGGGATGGGCCTGCTCGTAGGCCTGTGGACCCTCGCCGAGGTCGGCACCGACCGAGAGCGCCCACAACTCGACGGTCGTCGGCCCGAAATGCAGCATGGCCGTGTTGCGCTCGCCGGTGCGCCGCGCGAGCGCGCGGGCCCGGTCAAGACGCTCCCGTGCGTCACCGGCCCGGCGCGCTCGAGCCGCGAGCTTCGCGGCGAGGAGATGGTGCATGCCCAGCATCTCGGCCGCGCCGGTGTCTGCGGCCGACGGGTCGGCCACCGGTTCGAGCTCCGCCAGCGCCCGCCTGTTCGCCGCGTCAGCCTGGGGCCGCGCGCCGACGCTGATCCATCTCCAGGCCCACCCGAAGCGGGCGAGCCCGAGGACGACCGGCTCCCCCAGACGGGTCGCGGCGTCGATCTCCCGACGACCGGCGGACAGCGCCAGGTCGTGGTACCCGATCATCCCCGCGATGGCGGCGGCGACATGACAGGTCCTCACCAGCGCGGCCAGCGCTGGGTTGCGGATGTCGGCGTTGCCGGCGGCGGCATGCACCTGCAGCTCGGTGAGCAGCGTCCCGAGCTCCCGCCCCGCACGGGCGTAGCGGTCCTGATCGAGATGCTCCTGGGCCCGCCTCGCCCACTGGTCGAGCTCAGCCATCGGGCGAGCAGGCAGCTCGGGCGGGTCGTCCAGCGCGGTGCAGTACAGGGCCTCGCGGATGCCGGGCAGCACCGCCAGCGTGTCCGCGGTGGCCCGGTCGCACGGGAGATAGGGTTGCCCGGTCAGGTCGGTCACCGAGCACCCGACCGCGTTCGCGAGATCCTCGACCAACCCGCGGCGGGTGAACCGGCGCTCACCGCTCTCCAGCGCCGACAGGTCGTCCTCGCTCACCCCCGAGAGCTCAGCCACCATCTCCGATGAAAACCCCCGAAGGCGGCGGATCACGCGGGCACGCCGCCCGACCTCGGTGGGTTCCTGACCCATCGGCACGGTTCCGGCCACCGGGCATCACCTCACCCACCACGGTACTTGCCCAGGAGCGAACAGGCCGCCAGCTGCACCTCGCGGCACTCTGGGAGAATGCCATGCTGCGCAGTCCGTCCCGGGAGGGCCCCATGAGTGCTGTGACGAGCTCACACCAGAAGGTCACGCGGGAGGAACCGGACCGCAACCTCGCCCTGGAACTGGTGCGGGTCACCGAGGCCGCCGCGATGGCCGCCGGCCGCTGGGTCGGCCGCGGCGACAAGAACGGCGGTGACCAGGCGGCCGTGGACGCCATGCGTAAGCTGGTCGGCTCGGTGTCGATGCGCGGCGTCGTGGTGATCGGCGAGGGCGAGAAGGACGAGGCGCCGATGCTGTTCAACGGCGAGGAGGTCGGCAACGGGCAGGGCCCGGAATGCGACGTCGCGGTCGACCCGATCGACGGCACCACGCTGATGAGCAAGGGCATGCCCAACGCGCTGGCCGTGCTCGCGGTCTCCGAGCGGGGCACGATGTTCGATCCCGCCGCGGTGTTCTACATGGAGAAGATCGCCACCGGACCGGAGGCGGCCGAGGTCATCGACCTGTCCGCGCCGGTGGCGGAGAACATCAAGCGGGTCGCCAGGGCCAAACGACTGGGCACCTCCGACATCACCGTGTGCATCCTGGACCGGCCGCGACACGACGAGCTGGTGCGCCAGGTCCGCGAGGCCGGCGCCCGGATCACGTTCATCACCGACGGGGACGTCGCGGGCGCGATCGCCGCGGCCCGCCCGGACACCGGCGTGGACCTGCTGATCGGCATCGGCGGCACCCCGGAGGGGATCATCAGCGCGGCCGCGCTGCGCTGTATGGGGGGCGCGATCCAGGGCCGGCTGTGGCCTCGGGATGACGCCGAGCGCCGGACGGCGCTGGACGCCGGGCACGACTTGGAGCGGATCCTCACCACCGAGGACCTGGTCCGCGGCGACAACGTGTTCTTCTGCGCGACCGGGATCACCGATGGGGAGCTGCTTCGTGGTGTGACCTACCACGCGGGCGGATGCCGCACGAACTCCATCGTGATGCGCTCCAAGTCCGGCACCGTGCGGATGATCGACAGCGTGCACCGGCTGACCAAGCTGCGCCAGTACGCCACGGTGGACTTCGACCAGCTTCCGCTCCCATGACGTGGGAGTACCGGATCGAGCGCGACACCATGGGCGAGGTGCAGGTGCCGGTGGATGCCCTGTACCGCGCGCAGACACAGCGCGCCGTGGACAACTTCCCGATCTCCGGACGCGGCCTGGAACGCTCTCAGATCCGCGCGCTGGGGCTGGTCAAGGCCGCCTGCGCGCGGGTGAACGCCCAGCTCGGGGTGCTCGACCCGACGCTCGCTGAGGCGATCGCGTCGGCCGCCGACGAGGTGGCGGCCGGTGCGCATGACACGCAGTTCCCCGTCGACGTGTTCCAGACCGGCTCGGGCACCAGCTCGAACATGAACGCCAACGAGGTGATCGCCACGCTGGCCGGCCGGGACGCCGGCCGGGACGTGCACCCCAACGACCACGTCAACGCGTCGCAGTCGTCCAACGACGTGTTCCCGACCACCATCCACCTCGCCGCCTCCGAGGCCCTCGCGCGCGACGTGATGCCCGCGCTGGCGCACCTGGCCTCCGTACTGACCCGGCGCTCGCGCGACTGGGCCGACGTGGTCAAGGCGGCCCGCACCCACCTGATGGACGCGGTGCCGATCACGCTCGGCCAGGAGGCCGGTGGGTGGGCAACGCAGGCGCGGCACGGCGTCGAACGGCTCGCGAGCTGCCTACCCCGGTTGGGCGAGCTGCCCATCGGGGGCACCGCGGTGGGCACCGGGCTGAACGCCCCGGCGGGTTTCGGCGCCGCCGTCGTCGAGCAGCTGCGGACCGCTACCGGCCTGGACGTGCTCACCGAGGCCCGTGACCACATCGAGGCGCAGGCGTCCCGGGACAGCCTGGTGGAGTGCTCCGGAGCGTTGCGCACGGTCGCGGTCTCACTTTTCAAGATCGCCAATGACCTCCGGTGGCTGGGTTCCGGGCCCCGTACCGGCCTAGCTGAGCTGCGGCTACCCGATCTACAGCCGGGCTCGTCGATCATGCCGGGGAAGGTCAACCCGGTGATCTGCGAGGCGACGATGATGGTCGCCGCGCAGGTGATCGGCAACGATGCCTGCGTCGCGTTCTCCGGCTCACAGGGCAACCTGGAGCTCAACGTGATGATGCCGGTGATGGCGCGCAACGTACTGGAGTCCGCCCGGCTGCTCGCCGCGGCCGCCCGGCTGCTCGCTGACAAGGTCGTCAGGGACGCTGAGGCCGACGTGCAGCGCTGCCACGAGTACGCTGAGTCCTCCTCCGCGATCGTCACCTCGCTCAACCCCTACCTCGGCTACGAGGAGGCGGCCTCGATCGCCAAGCAGGCGCTACTCCAGCGGCGCACCATCCGCGATGTGGTGCGCGAACGTGGTCATCTCGACAACGGCACCCTCACTCCTGGTCAGCTCGACAAGGCCCTCGACGTCCTGGGCATGGCCCTTTCCGCGGGCTCGGGGCCGAACCTCGGTAACGCGAGCCGCGCGTGGCGGCGAGGCTCACACCGTGATGACGGCGCCGCCGCGGCGCGGGTCGCCGGCACCGACCATTCGGCCTGAGTCCGGGTCGCGCCGCACCGCCTGACAGCCGCCGAAGAAGACATGGGGTCCGGTGAAGCGCTCGATCACGACCCCTTCCCGGTTCGTGGGCTCGGCGCCGGGCTCGGCGTAGAGCACGCCATCCTCCCAGTGCAGCCGCGGGGCCTCGACCGCCTCGGCGAGTCCCATGCCGTGATCCACGACGTTGGAGATCACCTGGAGGATCGCCGAGCGGATGCGGTTGGAGCCCGCCGAGCCCAGGGCCAGCTCGACAGCGCCGCCCGCGCGCCGGGCGAGCGTCGGCGCCATCATCGACGGCAGCCGACGGCCCGGTGGGTGCAGGTGGAAGCCCGAGGGGTTCAAGTCCGCCTCGCCCAGCATGTTGTTCAGGTGCAGCCCGGTCCCGGGGACGACGACGCCCGAGCAGGACCCGTTGCTGACCGTCGTCGTGCAGGTCCACCCGTCCTCATCGATCGCCGAGATGTGCGTCGTGTCGCCGCGACGGGCGCCGAGGAACTCCTCCTGGAAGCCGCGCAGGTGCAGGCCCGTCAGGTGCAGGCTCTCCATGAACGCTGCGGTGCGCGCGCGCTGAGCGTCGATCATCGCCGCGACGAGCCGCTCGCGGGTGGGCGGGGCCGGCTCGCGGTCCAGCTCGGCAAGGACCGCCGCGATCAGAATGCCGCCGGCCGAAGGCGGGGGGTTCGTCCGCACGCGCAGGCCGCGGTAGCCGACGTCGATCGGCTCACGTGCCACCGCCTCGTAGGCGGCGAGGTCGGCGGGTGAGAGCATGCCGTCGCGCTCACCGACCCAGTCGCACACGGCCGTGGCGACCTCGCCGGTGTAGAAGGGCGCCGCACCCTCGGTGGCCAAGCGCTCCAGGCCCTCGGCCACCTCCGGCAGGCGCAGGATCTCACCCTCGCGCGGCGGCACCTGGGCGAAGAGGGCGCGTGCCTCCGGGGAGCTCGCGATGACCGGCGACAGCAGCTCGAGGATGGAGGTCTGATGGGCGTTGAGCGCCACGCCTTCACGAGCCATGCGCACCGCGGGCGCCACCAGCTCGGCCAGGGGCAGCGACGCGAACCGCGCGTGCGCCGCGCAGATCCCCGCCGGGCAGCCGTAGGTGCCGACGGAGGCGGCGCCCACGTGGAAGACCTGGACCACGTCACCGAACAGGAGGGGGACCGGCACGAGCTCGGTGCGGCGCGGCGGGTCGCCGCCGCGGCCGGGCGCCTCGACGAAGAAGTCCAGCAGCACGTCGTCCCCACCGGGGGTTCCGACGAGCAGGTAGCCACCGGCGCCCAGGCCAGTGAGCAGCGGCTCGCACACGAAGGACGCACACATCGAGGCGAGGGCGGCGTCGACCGCGTTGCCACCCGCACGCAGCGCGCTCGCGCCCGCTTCGGCGGTCAGCCGATGCCCGGCGGCCACGACTCCCCGCGTCATCGCGGCAGTGTCACCCCGTGGGCCCGCAGGTGAACCGCCGGGGCCGCCTCAACCGCGGGGATGGGCTCAGCGACCTCACCAGTCCCCGGAGCCCTGCTGACCACCATCGCCGACGTCGCCGAAGTCACCGTCCTGGCCGACGACCCAGTCACCCTGGTCGCCCCCGTCGTACGGGCCGCCGCGATCGCGGTCGTCCATCATCTCGTCTCGGCGGAACTGCTGCTCCTCACCGTGCATCTTGCCCAGCTCGTAGCCGAGCAACCCGCCACCCACCGCACCAATGGCACCGGCGGTCTCCGCACCCATCCCGGGGCGGTAGCCGGGACCTCCATACGGAGGCTCCCCATAAGAAGGGCCGTAGTCCGGGTACGGGCCCAGGGGTGGCGAGCCCGCGACCGGCGATGGTCCCGGTCCGAAGCGGGACCGACGGCGCCGGACAGCCATGATCACCACGGCTGCGGTCACACCGACTATCAGCACGATGACCAGCAGCAAGCTCGGGCCGATACCCGCGTGCTGGGCTGGGACGCGCCGCGCCGGCGCGCCGCCTCGATGCGCTACGGCGAACCCGTTGCGCAGGCTGTCCAGCGCGGCGGTGACCGCCTTGGTGTAGTCGTGGCTGCTCTGGATGGCGCTGAGGAACGCACCATCCGCGCTGGATGCCGCAGCCGGCGCGGCGCGCTGCGACAGGCCGGCGTGCGAGCCGAGCTGGATCGACTCGTGATGAGACCGCGTATTGATCCCGATCACAACCGGGAAGGTCGCGCTGACCTTGTCCCTGACGTCGGTGTCGAAGACCGACTTGCTCTCGGCATCCTGGGTGGTGGCCCAGATGTAGACGCCGACGGGCAGCGTGGCCGCGTCATTCTGCACCACGGTCGCGTTCAACACCTGGGCGTCGTCCTGAATCTGCACCGTGCCCGCCCACGCCGGTGCCGCCATCACCAGTACCGCGACCAACGCCGCGATCGGTGCTACGAGACGAAGCTGCATACTAGTGATGATGCCCGCCCGGGCGGTCGGCCACCTCACCGCGCTCCAGTGTCGTCCTGTCGGAGGCCGGGCTCGTGGAGCGGTACCCGACTTGCTGTGCTCGGGGTTCACGTGGCCGATCAGTCCTGGATGGTCGGCCCCCGTGATGGGGGATCCTGCGCATCCCGCCGTCGCAGTCACACGGCTCGGTGTCGGTCGTCCGCGATTCCGTACTCTCCGTGTGGGAGCCGGTGGTGACGGCCCAGTATCCAGCATCGTCGTCTTCGGTTGTCCCCGTGGACGGCGGCGATGACGGCGCTGGCACCACCGGTCCGTGATCCGGCGCGGGCGGCGCGACAGCCACAGCCGGCGGGGCACGATGAGCTGTCGGCGAGGGCTGCTGGTGTACGGGCACTGGAGGGGGTCCTGGGGAGTACGCCGTGGCCGGTGTCCACCGAGCAGACCCCACCGGTGCGTCGATGGGCGCAACGGTTGCTTGATGCTCGCCACTGATTGCGGGCGTTGCGGGAGCCGGTGACCGACCCGGGGTGAGTCCGGCAACTGGTGACTCGGTCGACGACGAGGTGGTGCTGGTGGTGGTGGTGAACATGGTTATCCCGACCATCGTGAGCACCAACACGGCACTTGCCACCAGAGCGAGCACGGCCCCCGACGTTCCGACCACCAGTCCGGCCACCCGACCAGTCCACCGCCGTGCGCCCGGGGCATCCCCTGACCGCGACGCCGGGGCGCCATCGTGGTTGAGCCCGTTGAGGGGCGTGGCCGGTTGGCCAGTGCGGGCAGCCGCAGGTGACCCTGAACCGGTGACCGGCTGGAAAAGATCCACGACTGCCCTCATCTCTCTGCAGGTTCCCCGGCCACACGCATCCATCAGCTACTGTCCGTGCCCGGCCGACTACGTTGCTCACACACAGATCGCTCAGCCACTCCACGCCGTTACGGCCAGCGGGGACCGACATTCCAAGCAGAAGCGACGCAAACGGGGCTTCAAGGCCGGTGACGGCGAGGCGGGTCGAGTGCTGCGGTAACGGCGGTCGCGACGTCCTCACTTACACGTGATCCAGGGTCGGTTCACCGGCTCTGGCCTCTCCCGGCGTGCTCGCGCGGGGCGAGAGGAAATCTTCTTGTCTGGTCCATGGTCTGAGTTCCCGAAATCGTCAGGGATGGGGGCGACAATGGTGGCGTGATGCAGACGCGGCTGGACCCGAGACCGGCGATGGCCGCCTGCCTCGCCCAGTGGCGTGAGGCGATCGTCGAATGCGACGACACGGGACTACAGGACCAGGTCCGGGAGACCGAGTCGGTCTCCCGGATGCTGCATTCGGTGATGCTGGAGACGGTCGCCGAGCTGGGCTCCCGCAACATCGCCGCCAGCGCCGGGTTCGGCAGCACGAAGCGGCTGCTCGCCGGGATGCTGCACCTGTCGGCCACCGAGGCCGGCACCCGCGTAGCCTGTCGTAGCGACCAGGGGAGGGTTGTCGTGGACGTTGAGGACGCACGGACGATCGGTGCCCGGCTGCGCCTCATCCGCAATTCCCGGCGCAAGTCGTTGCGAGTGGTCGCCGGGCTGGCCGGGATCAGCAAGTCGCACCTGGACCGGATCGAGCGCGGAGAGACCCTTCTGGACCGCCGGTCGGAGATCTTCGCGTTGGCCGACGCGCTCCAGGTCGCTCCGTCCGAGCTGACCAGGCTACCCGAACTCCCGCCCGCGAATAGCGACACTGACAGCGCCGAAGACGCCGTGCGCCTGTCGCTGATGGCGGTCAACCACGACCAGCCCGGCGGGCAGGTGAGCGCGGTACAGGTACTGCGAGCCCGGGTGATGGCGATGCTCGATGCTCGCTGCCGCTGTGACCGGCAGGCCGAGGCCGCCGCAGCGCTGCCGGAGCTGATCCGCGATGTGCACACCAGCATCGCCGCCGGCCGTGACGTCGCCGAGCTGCTCGACCTGACGGTGTTGCTCCACACTCAGGGCACCGCCGGGTGGCTGCGAGTCGTGGGTGCCCCTCTGGATCTGCGCGAACAGGCCGTCACCCTGGCCCAACAGGTAGCGCGAAATCGTGACACCCCGATCACGAGGGGCATCGCCACGCAGGGCTCCGTGAACGTGATGCTCACTGCGGGGGCGGTGGATCTCGCGCAGGCCGCGCTCGACTCGGTGACGGTGCCGACCAGCGGCCCGGAGACGACTCAGCTGGGGGGCATGCTCGCGCTGTCGGAGTTCCTGGTGGCCGCCGCCGACAAACGCACCGGGGATGCGCAGGCCGCGCTGGAGTACGCCACGGAGCTGGCGCGGCGCACCGGAGAGGGCAATGCCTACTGGATGGGGTTCGGTCCGATCAACGTCGAGCTCTGGCGCATGGCGGGCGCGTTGGAGATCGGCGATCATGAACAGGCGGTGGCCACCGCTGAGAGCCCGCGCCCGCAGGCGCATCCCAACCTGTCCCGTCAGGCCGTGTACTGGCTGGACTACGGCCGTGCCCTGACCCGAGTACGGGGCCGGCACGACGACGCGGTGCTGGCGCTACGCCGCGCTGAGCGCATCTCGCCAGTGCACCTGCACCGCAACCCCTTAGCCCGCGACGCCCTCGCCCTGCTGGTCACCCGGTCCCGCCGCGACGCGATCGGCCTGGAGCTGCGCGGGATGGCCTACCGCGCCAGCCTGCCGGTATAGCCCCTCACGGGTGTCCCGATCGAGGGACACGCGCCGCTGTCGATCGTTCACCCTCCTCAACCATGACCAACACCACCACTGACGTACCCGCGACGCGCTCTCCCGCTGCGCCTGCTCTCACTCCTGGGGAGGCGCTCGCCACGCTGTTCCTGGACAACGCCGACAACGGCCGCAACGCGGAAAACGACACCCTCGTCGAAGAGCTCCTGCGACGAATGCGGGCGATCCAGGCGCTCGCCGCCACCCCGCACGGGCAATGACCCCCCTCGCCAACGCGTTCCCGATGCTGGTGGCCGCCGCGTGTTTCGCCGGTGCCGCGTGGATCACCAACCGATGCGCGGCGGGACATGATCCCGGCGCCTGTCCGAGAGAAAGAGGCCGAAACCATGGCTGATGGTGCGACCTCGCGGGCACGCCCCGCGAACCGTAGAGCGATCGGCGTCACCTGCGCTGTGCATCGGGAACCCCGGGGGGTTCGCCAACCTGGTGGTGGAGAGACAGGGCGAAGAGATCATCCTCGACCCGCACGTCACCGGCGAATGCGTCATCATCTTCCAAGAGGACGCCGCACGGATGCTGCGGGACGCCTTGATCGAGTGGCTCGGGTGAGCGGGGTGGACGTCGCCGCTACACCACCGGGGAGGCCGCCGCATGATCTTCCTCGCGGACTCCACGACCCGGAGCCCGCGAGGAGAGTGAATCCCGGCGGCCGAGCCGGTCAGTGCGCGTAACCCTCCAGCATCTCGGTGACCAGCGCCGCGATCGGTGAGCGCTCCGAGCGGGTGAGGGTGACGTGGGCGAACAGCGGATGCCCCTTCAACTTCTCGATCACCGCGGCCACCCCGTCATGCCGGCCCACCCGCAGGTTGTCTCGCTGGGCGACATCATGGGTGAGCACGACCCGGGATCCCGTGCCCAGCCGGGACAGCACCGTCAGCAGCACGTTGCGCTCCAGGGACTGCGCCTCGTCGACGATCACGAAACTGTCGTGCAGGGACCGACCCCGGATGTGGGTCAACGGCATCACCTCGAGCATCCCGCGGTCGATCACCTCGTCGATGACCTCCGGCGAGACGATCGCGCCGAGGGTGTCGAACACCGCCTGCGCCCAGGGCTGCATCTTCTCGCTCTCACTGCCCGGCAGGTAGCCCAGTTCCTGGCCGCCCACGGCGTAAAGCGGTCGGAAGACGACAACCCTCCGATGCGCACCGCGCTCCATCACGCTCTCCAGACCCGCGCACAGCGCGAGCGCCGACTTGCCGGTCCCGGCCCGGCCGCCGAGTGACACGATGCCCACCTCGGGGTCGAGCAGCAGGTCCAACGCGATGCGCTGCTCAGCCGAGCGACCGCGCAGGCCGAACGCCTCGCGGTCGCCGCGGACCAGCCGAGCGCGCTTGTCCTTGGTGATCCGGCTCAGCGCGGTCGCTGTTCCCGCGAACAGCCGCAAGCCGGTGTTACAGGGCAGGCCGGCGACCTCCGGGTGTTCGGTGAGATCGGCGATCCCCTCCTTGTAGAGCTGCTCCAGCACCGAAGGCCCGACCTCGACGTCGCTCATCCCGGTCCACCCCGAGGGCACCACGTCCTGCGCGCGGTACTCGTCGGCGGCCAGCCCGACCGCGCCTGCCGTGATCCGCAGCGGCATGTCCTTGGTGACCAGCGTGACACGGCAACCGTCGGCGACCAGGTTCAGCGCACAGGCCAGAATCCGGGAGTCGTTGGTGTCGGTGCGGAACCCGGCAGGCAGCACCGAGGGGTCACAGTGGTTCAGCTCGACGCGCAGGGTGCCGCCCAGCTCACCGATCGGGACCGGCTCGTCCAGCCGGCCGTGGGTAACCCGCAGATCGTCCAGCAGGCGCAGCGCTTCTCGGGCGAACCAGCCCAGTTCCGCGTGATGCCGCTTGCCCTCCAGTTCCCCGATGACGACTAGGGGGAGCACCACTTCGTGCTCATCGAATCGGAGTAGCGCCCAGGGGTCGGACAGCAGGACCGACGTGTCCAGTACGTACGTGCGCAAACCCTGGGCGGTGGAGTGTAGCGAGCGAGAAGCGATCACGGCAGCTCCCTGGCGTGCGCGGCACCCGCGCTCGCTGTTCGGTGGGCCGGCCGGCCTCTGGTTGATCGCCACCGCAGCGCCCTGTCGGGCTCAGCGGGACCGACCACGAGGGCCGGGTGCCGGCCCTCCCGTGCTCGCCGTGGGCGGTCTACCCGCCCGCTCGACAAAAGCCACGACCAGGGCCTCCCGTGGCGAGACGCGTCCAGCACATCCCGCTACCACCGCACGGTACCGGTGTGTGGCCGTCCCTGAAAGGCTCACGCGCCCTTCTGGGCCAATTCGGCGCGCACCATCGACGGGATAAGCGGCTCGTCGAGTAACCGCAGGTAGCGCGAGCTCAGTGGTTGCGCCGGCGACCGGGCCTCCAGCCAGGTGCTCAGCAGCCGGTAGCCCTCCACGTAGGTGCTGGTGTAGGCCCGCCACAGCGGGTCGGCGAGAAACCTCACCATCTGCCTGGCCCGCGCTTCGGGAACCAGCAGCCATCGTCGCAGGTAGGCCAGCACGTCCTCCGGGTCGAGGCCTCGATCGTGCAGCATGAGCGCGGCGTCCTGCCGAACACCGAGCAGTCCCGCTGCGGCCGTCTCCAGCCGCTCGGCGAACTCGCCGTCCATCCGCAGCCCCAGATCTCCGAGGATCTCCGCAGCCCACGGCCCCCACCCGGGACCGACCGCGACCCGCAGCCCCAGGTCGGCCAACCCCTCAGCCATGAGGCACTGCGGAGTATTCACCAGGAAGATCGTCTGCTCGGCGTGGCGCTGTGTCCGCACCAAGCCGGCCTCCTTGCGGCAGTGCTCGGTGTGGTGCCCGGGGTAGGACTCGTGCGCGACCAGGTGCGGCACGGCCGCCATCCGGTGACCGAGATCCGCATTGATCGCCACCCGCGAGCGGAAGTCACCGAGGTAGTAGTTGAACCCGCTCCACGGCTTGTCGGTGACCACCTCGTAGCGCACAGTCTCCTGTGCGGGCAGCCCAAAGCTTGCCCGCACCCGATCCCGCAGCGCGCTGGACAGCGCCTGCACAGCGGGCTCCAGCCGCTCCGGGGCGATCTCGTCGCGGGCTCGGTACGCGGCCAACCGATCAGCCAGTGGCTCGGTGCCGGGCAGCAGCCGGTCGATCTCGGCATGAGCCTGGCGGTAAGCCTCGGGATCACCCGGTTTGATGATGACGTCGAAGTACGCCGCCACCTCCGTCACGAACCCGACCCGCTGACCGGCCAGCATGCGCCCGCTGCACTCCAAGGCGGTCAGGTGGGCGTCCAGGAAGCGGACCCGCGGCTCGGGCAGTCCCGCAGCCGGTAGCTCAGCCCTCAGCTGAGCCGCCTGGCGGGCCAGCGCCGCCGGATCCGGCCGGGGCTCGTTGTCCACCTGGCGACGCAGCGCCGCATCGCCGATGTAGGCGTCGACGAATCCCTCGATGAGCCGGTCGAACCGCAGGCCCAGTAGCAGGTACTCGCGGACCAGGTCGGGGGTGGTACTCATGAGATGAGTATCTGTGAGTGGCGATGCGAGTTATCGCTCGCATCGCCACTCACGGGTCATGAACCAAATCGGCGGTGCCGGGCGGCGTAGTCCCGTAGCGCCCGCAGGAAGTCCACCTTCCGGAAGGCCGGCCAGTAGGCGTCGCAGAACCAGAACTCTGAGTGCGCCGACTGCCAGAGCAGGAAACCCGACAGGCGCTGCTCGCCCGAGGTGCGGATCACCAGGTCAGGATCGGGCTGGCCGGAGGTGTAGAGGTGCTCGGCGATCTGCTCGACGTCGAGCACCTCGGCGAGCTCCTCCATGGTGGTGCCGGCCTCGGCATGCTTGAGCAGCAGTTTGCGCAACGCGTCGGCGATCTCCTGGCGACCGCCGTAGCCCACCGCGACATTCACCGCCAGCCCTGGCCGATCCCGGGTCCGAGCCGCCGCGCTGGTCAGCCGTTGCGCCATCTCTGGCGGCAGCAGGTCGAGCGCACCGACGACCCGCACTCGCCAGGGCGTGTCCGGTGCGCACAACCCGTCGACGACGTCGGCGATGATCGCCAGCAACGGCTCCACCTGGTCTGGCGGCCGGTTGCGCAGGTTGTCCGGAGACAGCAGCCAGAACGTCGCGATCTCGACACCGCTCTCCCGGCACCAGCCGAGCAGCTCGACCAGCTTGGCCGCACCAACCCGGTGACCGTCACTGACGTCGGCGAACCCGGCCTCCTTGGCCCAGCGTCGATTACCATCCATGATCACCGCGACATGACGGGGGCGGTTGGCGCTGCCGAGCTGACGAGCTAGCCGGCGCTCGTAGACGGCGTAGACGAGGTCCTGGAGCCTCACAAGTCGGGAAGGTTACGCCCGGGCACCGGAAGGACATGGCCGATGGCGCCCGGCCCCAGGCGTTCGGTCAGTCGGACTTCAGGGTGACGGTCACCATCAGCGCACGCCCATCGCGAATCAGCGAGATCGGCACCCGTTCGCCGATAGCCCGCTCGCGAATGGCGACGGTCAGCGCGTCGGCGCTGCCGATGGCCCGGTTGCCGACCTTGGTGATCACATCGTTCTCCAGGATGCCGGCCTGCGCCGCGGCGCTGCCCTGCTGCACGTTCTGCACTCGGGCACCGTCGAAGCGACCGTCGGTCACCGACGAGGCGTTGACACCAAGATCGGCGTGCTGATAATGCCCGGTGCGGATCAGTTCCTGCGCGATCTTTCTGGCCGTATCGATCGGGATGGCGAAGCCGAGTCCGATGGAGCCCCCGCCCTCGCCGGCGCCCAGGGTGCGAATCGCGGTGTTGACGCCCACGACCGCGCCGGCGGTGTCCACCAGCGCTCCGCCGGAGTTACCGGGATTGATCGCCGCGTCGGTCTGAATCGCGTCGATCACCGCATTGCCGCCGCCACCATCCCCCTCCAACCGCACTGGCCGGTCCATCGCGCTGACGATGCCACTGGTCACCGTGCCTGCGAGGCCGAGTGGAGACCCGATGGCGATGACCGAGTCACCTGGTTTCAGCGTCGCTGAACGGCCCAGCTGCGCCACCGTCGGGTTGGCGACCTCCACCTTGACCACCGCGAGGTCGGTCTTGGGATCCCGGCCCACGATCCGCGCCGGCAGCCGCGTCCCGTCACTGAACACCGCCTCCAGGGTTGCCTGGGGGGTGTCTGCGGCAGGAGCGACCACATGGTTGTTGGTCAGCAGGTAGCCGTGGCCGTCAATCACCACACCGGAGCCGAACCCGCCCTGGTCGCCGACTCGGAACTCCAGGGACACCACCGCGGGCAGCACCCGAGCAGCTACCGCCGCCACCGAGCCCGCCGGCCGATCGATCACCGGCTGCACCTGCGCCAGCGTGATGCCCGGATCGTGCAGCAGGGTGCCGCCCGCCGCGGCGAGCCAACCCACGAGTCCGCCGGCTCCGCCGACCAACAGCGCCATCGCCGCCAGCAGGGCGAGCGCTCGGTTGCTCACTCGACGGCCGAACAGCACCTCAGCCAGGCTGAGCCGGGCTCCTGGCGGCGGTTCGTCGGCGTCGCAATGGTGCTGCGCCATCGCGGGGGCGCCGAGCACCGCTGCCGCCCAGGGATCACGCCACGGGTCGCGTCCGGCGCCTTGCGGCCAGAAGTCGTCCTCCCGCTCCAACCCTCCCGATGGCCCTGCGCCGTTGCGCCCAGGCGGGCGCTGCAGCCGCTCAGTGGATCCCGACGGCCTACCGAACGCTGCCGCCAGCGCCTCTGGGGGCGGTGGCGCGGCATTCCAGTCACGTCCACCGGCCGGGCCGGCAGTCAGGCCACCGCCGGCCGGGCCGGCAGTCAAGCCACCGTCACCTGGCTGACCGGCAAAAGCTCCGGACACTCCAGGTGGTCGACCGAACGCTCGTGCCGCAGCTGGGTCGACCGCAGGCTGCGGCACCGGTCTCGGGACGAACTTCGGTGGCCCCGAATGCTCTTCTGTCTTGAAGGGCCGGTCGGAGTCGTGATCCTGGGGCTTGGGCATGGTCTCCCGGGTGATTGTTGCGCTAGCGATCACCCAGTGTGCCCGCGCCCTGGTGAAATGTGCGTAGCGCCTGTTACCGCCCGATCCAACGGCCGAGTACCGAGGGTCCGGCGCCCCAACGCTGGCGTGAACCCAGCGGCCCGGCCGCAGCGTCGGGCGGATCCGCGGTGTGCGGGATGTCACGCAGCGCGGCGAGCAGGTAGGCGGGAACCGACGGGCACCGCGCCGAACGAACCACATTGCGCGCCTGGCATTGCGCGGCGACCTCCGCAGCACAGGACTGGCACACGCTGAGATGGGCGGCGGCACGGTCACGAGCGGCCAAGCCGAGCTCTCCGTCGGCGAAGGCCACCACGGCGTCCACAGCCAGGTGCTGCCCAGCGTTGAGGCCGGCCAGCAAGTCGGAGAAGCCGCGACTGCGCAGGTCCGTCATCAAGCCTCCTTACTCGGCCTGGGCGCGCCGCCGTTCGAGCGCCGCCTTGAGCGCCTGCCTGCCGCGGTGGATCCGGCTGCGAACAGTCCCGAGCTTGACCCCGAGCGTGGCGCCGATCTCCTCGTAGGAAAGGCCCTCTACGTCACAGAGTACGACAGCCGCCCGGAACTCTGGCGCGAGGTCGTCCAATGCCTTCTGCAGATCCGGGTCGAGATGAGTCGCGGCGTAGACCTGCTCCGGGCTGGGCCCACCGCCGACGAGCCGGTCGGTGTCCTCGGGTAGGCCCTCCATCCGCAGCCGGGAACGTCGACGCACCATGTCCAGGAACAGGTTGGTGGTGATCCGGTGCAGCCAGCCCTCGAAGGTGCCGGGCTTGTAGGACCCTAGGCTGCGGAACACCCGGATGAATGTCTCCTGGGTAAGGTCCTCGGCGTCGTGCGGATTGCCCGAAAGGCGGTAAGCCAACCGGTAGACCCGCTCGGCGTGCTCCCGCACCACCTGGTCCCATGAGGGTGGCACCCATACCTCGGCTGTCCGAGCCGCCTCGTCGTCAGCCCAGGCGGCGGTGACCGCCTGCCCGGGGGCAGGATCGCGAAAGCGGCTCTGGGTGGCCATCGGCTGAATCTTCACACTTTCAGGTCGGCGACAGGGCACAGGCAGTGCAACACAGGAGTAGCCGTCAATGTTTCACTGTTGTTTCACTGTTTCTACTGCGGGTTCCGCCAGGAGACGTGCTAGTCGGTCCCCCATCGGATCCTGTTCCCATGATGGCGCGCCGGCGTGTGCCCCGGGTAAGGGCTGGCTAAGAAGATCCTGAGAGTGGGCCAGGAGCTCGGATCCGCTGATCCGGCGCGGCGTCGCCGAGACGGGGCGCAGCGCGGCGCTACGCTGGGTGGGTGAGGTCGACCGGCAGCGCAGGGGCGCCACCCGCCCCCTCCGAGAGTGCCGTGCGGGAGTACGTGGAGAGCTTCGTCGCCGAGGACGAGATACTGGCTGCGGCGCGCGAACGCGGGCAGGAGCTGGGCGCCAGCCCGATCGGACCAGGTGGCGGTGCCGCCCTGCGGTTCCTGGCCGGCGCGCTCGCCGCCCGGGCCGTGGTCGAGGTCGGTACCGGCGCGGGCACCAGCGGGCTGTGGCTGCTGCGTGGGATGGCCCCCGACGGGGTGCTCACCTCCATCGACGTCGAGCCTGAGCACCAGCGCGCCGCCCGGCAGGCGTTCGCCGAAGCCGGGTTCCCGCCGTCACGCTACCGGCTGATCATGGGGCAAGCCCTGGACGTGCTGCCCCGGCTCACCGACGGCGGCTACGACCTGGTGTTCGTCGATGCCGCGAAGCTCGAGTACCCACGCTATCTCCAGGCCGGCGCGCGGTTGCTGCGCCCCGGCGGGGTGATCGCGTTCGACAACGCCCTGTGGGGTGGCAAGGTGGCCGATCCGGCGGTGAGAGACCCGCGTACCGCTGCCCTGCGTGAGGTCGCCACCCTGGTGCGCGCCGACGAGACCCTCATCCCCCTGATGCTCCCGCTAGGCGACGGCCTCCTGCTCGCCCTGCGCATGCCCGACATGGAGACATATCGGGCCAGTTGAGGCCTTGGTAGCCCCGATATGTCTCCATGTCGGGCGGAGACCGTCATGGTGTTGTGGCCGAGAGGATGCTGTAGAACCACGCGCTGTGGCGGAGCGCCTGGTACTGGCGTATCGAGGCGATCACGTTGCCGTGCTGGACCGAGGAGCGAACTCCCGTGACGCGGCCGAGCACGGCCAGCGGATAACTCCAGTACGCCATACGATACAATCGACGTAGCGAAGGGCGGGTGTGCACCGTCACGTCGTCCAGGCGGGCATCGGTGAACCCGGCGGCGGCCAGGTGCCCCAGATGCTCAGCGGACGTGTCGATGTCAGGCACGGCCCAGCCGTCGAGCCACTCATGCAGCAGTTGCTCCCCGAGCGGGTCCAGTGGGCGAGCGGCACGGACGAAGTCGGCGACGACCACCCGTCCACCGGGGCGCAGCAGCCGAGCCGCCTCCTGGTAGAAGGCGGCCTTGCGGGGCGCGTGGCACAGGCTCTCCACCGCCCATACGATGTCGAAACTCGCGTCCGGAAAGGGCGTCGCGGTGAAGTCGGCCACGTCGAAGTGGACGCGGTCGGTCAGCCCCCGCCGGGCGGCGTGGCTTCGCGCCATCGCGGCCTGCCGGGCGGCCAACGTGATCCCGACGACTCGGGCGCCGCGCTCGGCGGCCAACCACAGGCTGCTGCCGCCGACCCCGCAGCCCGCGTCCAGGACACGCTCGCCGGGCTGGATCCGCACCCGGTCCGCCAGGACCCGGTTCATGTTCTTCAGCGCATCGGTATGACCGCGAGTGCCGGCGTCGGTGTAGCCGAAGTGGACCGCCAGGTTGTCCGGGTTGAGCCACAGCACGCGGTAGTCGAGCCAGGTCTCGTCGTAGTAGCTGACGATCGCCTCGGTGAGCGAGCCGCTCGACCGCCGGTCGTGAGCCTCGTGCGCCGTCATGAGCCTGGTGTCGTCATCAGCGGTCCCCACAGCGTGATCAGCGGTCCCCCACAGCGTGAGTGTGCCTCGAATTGGACCACACCGCAGGACGCCGGCGGCGGCGCGCTACCGGCGGCGTCGCTAGCGGCGACGCGCCAGCAGCACGGCCGCGAGCGGCCACAGCGCCTGGGCCCCGGCGAGCACCCGCTCGGAGAGCCCGAGCCGCGAGCCCTCGGCGAGGTACTCGATCCCGAACCACCCGAGCAGCCCGAGCAATCCCGCAGCGGCAGAGCGCCAGAGGCCACGTCCGGGCTTGGCATCGCGCCCCGCCGACGCGGGCCACAGCGACAGCGCGGAAAAAGCCACCGAAGCGGCGGCGACGTGCGCCGGTGAGTCACCGGTGACCGGTAACGGGAGCACCGTCAGCGCGACAGTGGCAGCGCCACCAGTGGCGAGCAGCAGGCGCGCCGGAACGGCCACCGGCACCAGCCCCGCGGCCGTGATCGCGTGGCACACGCCGACCCCGGCGAGAGCCGTGCTCATGATCCAGCGGTCGGCGGCGCCGCGGGCGGCCAGCGCACTGATCGTCTGGCTCACCGGGTCGAAACCACCCGGCTGCCGGGCGGCGGCGAGTCGCCACCCACCGATCAGCAGCACCGGAGCGCACGCCGAGGACAGCACAGCCCACCAGGGCACGGTTCGCACCGCGCCACGTTAGCCCCACGGTTCACTCGGCGTGAGCACCCTTGCCCAACACGACGACATCGCCACCACTCACCGTGTAACGCTCCCGGTCCAGGTCGGGGTCGACGCCGACCTGGGCACCATCGGGGATCACCACGTTCTTGTCCAGGATCGCCCGCCGCACCACGGCACCCTTGCCCACGCGCACGCCGGGCATCAGTACGCTGCCCTCGACGTGGGCGCCGGCCTCCACGACCACGTCGCTGGACAGCACCGAGTGGCTCACGTGCGCGGCTGAGATGATCGAGCCCGACCCCACGATCGACTCCTGGGCCGTGCCACCCTGGACGAACTTCGCGGGCGGCAGCGGGAGCATCGCGGTGCGGATCGGCCATGCCTGGTTGTACAGGTTGAACACCGGATGCACCGACACGAGGTCCATGTGCGACTCGTAGTAGGTGTCCAGCGTGCCGACATCACGCCAGTAGCCGCGGTCGCGGTCGGTGGCGCCGGGCACCACGTTGTCAGCGAAGTCATACACCGCCGCCTCCCCGACATCCACCAGCATCGGGATCACGTCGCCGCCCATGTCGTGGTCGGAGTCCTGGTTGGCGCCGTCCGCGCGCAGCGCGGACACCAACAGCTTGGTGGTGAACACGTAGTTGCCCATCGAGGCGAACGCGACGTCAGGATCGTCCGGCGTGCCCGGTGGCACCACCGGCTTCTCCAGGAACTCGGTGATCAGCCCGGAGGCGTCAGCGTCGATACACCCGAAGGCGCCGGCCTGCTCGCGCGGTACCCGGATCCCCGCGACGGTCACGCCCGCGCCGGTGGCGATGTGCTGCTCCACCATCTGTGAGGGGTCCATCCGGTACACGTGGTCGGCACCGAAGACGACGATGTACTCCGGCGCCTCGTCATACACCAGGTTGAGCGACTGGAAGATCGCGTCCGCGCTGCCGGTGTACCATCGAGGGCCGAGCCGCTGCTGGGCGGGCACCGGGGTGATGTACTGCCCCAGCATCGACGACAGCCGCCACGCTGTGGTGATGTGCCGATCCAACGAGTGTGACTTGTACTGGGTGAGCACACAGATCCGAATGTAGCCGGCATTGACCAGATTGGAGAGCACGAAGTCGATCAACCGATAGCTGCCGCCAAACGGCACGGCCGGTTTGGCCCGGTCCGCCGTCAGCGGCCAGAGCCGCTTTCCCTCACCGCCGGCGAGGACGACGCCTAGCACATGCGGCTGTCCCTTCACAATAGGTCACCCTAGCGCCGGTTTCACTGTCGAGCCACGTGAGACCCCGCGCCCGTCATCGAATGTTCGGTAGCGTGACGCAGCGTGCGTATCGGAGTTCTGACCCGGGAGTACCCGCCAGAGGTGTACGGCGGTGCCGGAGTGCACGTCAGCCACCTGATACCCGTACTGCGAGCGCGGTGCGAGGTCGAGGTGCACTGCTTCGGCGCCCCCCGCCCGGGAGCGCACGCCCACGCCGTCGCGCCGGGACTGGCCGGGGCGAACCCGACTCTGCAGACCTTGTCGGTCGACCTGGCGATGGCCGACGCGTTGGGTGGCGTGGACCTCGTGCACTCGCATACCTGGTACGCCAACATGGCGGGTCACCTGGCCCGGACCCTGCACGGTGTACCGCACCTGGTCACCGCGCATTCGTTGGAGCCTCGCAGACCGTGGAAGGCCGAGCAGCTCGGTGGTGGCTACCGGGTGTCATCGTGGGTGGAACGCACCGCCTACGAGCACGCCGACGCGATCATCGCGGTCAGCGATGGGATGCGGGTCGACGTGCTGGACTGCTACCCGGCCGTGCACCCCGAACGGGTACACGTAGTACGTAACGGCATCGACGCCGACACCTACCGCCCCGTCCAGGAGACCGACGCGGTCCGCCGGCTCGGGGCCAACCCGACGCGGCCGATCGTCGCGTTCGTGGGGCGGATCACCCGGCAGAAGGGCGTCGGGCACCTGCTGGCGGCGGCCCACCACATCGACCGCGGCGCCCAGTTGCTGCTGTGCGCGGGCGCGCCGGACACCTCGGAGATCGAGGCCGAGGCCCGCGCCGCCGTGGCGGAGCTGTCCGCGGCCCGCCCCGGGGTGATCTGGGTACCGGACATGCTGCCCATCGAGGACGTCCGGCAGGTGCTGTCGGCGGCCACTGTGTTCATCTGCCCGTCGGTTTATGAACCGCTGGGAATTGTCAACCTCGAGGCGATGGCCTGCGGTACCGCGGTGGTCGCCTCCGCCGTCGGGGGAATCCCCGAGGTCGTCGACGACGGCGTCACCGGTCTGCTGGTGCCCTACGACGAGCAGGACCCGGAGGGGTTCCAGCGGGCTCTGGCGTATCGCGTCAACGAGCTACTAGCCGACCCCGACCGTTCCACGGCGATGGGCCAGGCCGGCCGCAAACGCGCCATCACCGAGTTCTCCTGGTCAGCAGTCGCCGACCGCACCGTCCAAGTCTACGAGCAACTCCTCTCCTGAGCCTCCGCCCCCGACATGGAGACATATCGGGGCTATTGGGGTGGTGAGGGACTCAGCGGGGTGCGCGCCAGTTGATGGTGGGGCGCATGGCTGACAGGTCGGCTCGGGCGATGTGTTGCTTGACGATGCCGAACAGGGAGTCGATCAGCGTGTCGGACAGCAGGTGCGGCTGCAGACCCAGATCGACCAGGCCGGTGTGGACCACGTTGTAGTAGTGCTCATCCTGCTCCACCCGGGGGTTGTCCAGGTACTCGATCTGCACGTTCCCCGGAAAACTGGCCGAGACGGTCTTGGCGATATCGGCGACCGACATCGTCTCGGTGATCTGGTTGAACACCCGGAACTCGCCGACGTCGGCCGGGTTCTCGCAAGCCAGCCGGATGCACTCGACGGTGTCCCGGATGTCGATGATGCCTCGGGTCTGGCCGCCCGCGCCGTAGACGGTCAGCGGGTGCCCGAGCACCGCCTGAATGACGAACCGGTTGAGCACCGTGCCGAAGACCGCGTCGTAGTCCAACCGGGTGGCCAGCCGGGGGTCTTGCGCGGTCTGGTCGGTCTGCTGACCGTAGACCACGCCCTGGTTGAGGTCGGTCGCCCGCAACCCCCAGTTCCGGCAGCCGAACTCGATGTTGTGGCTGTCGTGCACCTTCGAGAGGTGGTAGAAGGAGCCCGGCTTCTTGGGGAAGAGCATCCGGTCGGTGCGGCCGTTGTGCTCAACGGTGAGCCAGCCCTCCTCGATGTCGATGTTCGGGGTGCCGTACTCACCCATGGTGCCGAGCTTGACCAGATGGATATCGCGGTCCACCTCGGCGATCGCGAACATGACGTTCAGCGTGCCGATGACGTTGTTCGACTGGGTGTACACCGCGTGCCCGCGGTCGATCATCGAGTACGGGGCGGAGCGCTGCTCGGCGTAGTGCACGATCGCGCCAGGATGGAACCGGCGCACGACGTCCAGAATGAACTCGGCGTCGCACAGGTCGCCGACAAAGAGCTCGAGTCGCCTCCCGGAGACCTCCCGCCAGGCTCGCACCCGGTGGCGCAGCGGCTCGATGGGCACCAGGCTCTGCAGCCCCAGCTCATCGTCGTAGGAGCGCCGGGCGAAGTTGTCCAGCACGGCGACGTCGTGGCCCCGATCCGAGAGGTGCAACGCGGTCGGCCAGCCGAGGTAGCCGTCACCACCGAGAACGAGGACCCGCACCATAGTGTCTCCCGCCATGCCGAATGGATGAGCCTGCCTATCAGATGACCCGACAGGCACCAACAGCGGCTCCTCGACACCGCCGCACCCCGGCGATCCTCCTCTGCGAGGATGACCCGGTGCTCCGATGGCTCACCCAGTACCACCTAGCACAGTCTCGGCTGGCCCAGTCCCGACTGGCCCGGTTGTTCACCAGGTTCACCGCCGGCACGGTCGTCGCCACAGCGTGCAGCCAGCTGGCGTTCGTGCTGCTGTTCGGGGTTCTCGGAACCTCGACCTCGATGTCCGGTGGGGCGGCTTTCCTGGCCGGAGCGGTACCGAACTTCCTCGTCCACCGGTTCTGGACGTGGCGGCGATCCGGCCCCGTCACGATACGCCGCGAACTGCTGCCCTACCTGGCGGTGATCGCATTCAACGGCCTGGTGGCGATCGGCATCACCACCGGCGTGGATCGGCTCCTCGGTGGCGCCATCGCCGACCACGCGGCGCGCACCGTCGTCCTCGCGGTCACCTTCACGATCAGCTACCTGCCACTCTTCGTGCTCAAGTTCGCCCTGCTGGATCGGTGGGTGTTCGGTTGCGCCGACAACCGGGCCCCCCGTCGGCGGCGTGCCCGGGACTGTCGTGCCCAGGACTCGCGCGCCCAGGTGCCCACCAGCACCCGAGCGTAGCGCATCCCGTACAGGAAGTTGTTGCCTTTCTTGGTCTTGCCCGCGGTGCGGCCCAGCATCGTCATGGGCTGCTCCAGCACCCGGTAGCCGTGCGAGATCACGCCGAGTAGCAGCTCGGAAGCCTGGTACTGAGCCTGCGACAGCGTGAGGACACCGGTCAGCTCGGCTTTCATGGCGCGAAAGCCGAAGCAGGTGTCGGTCAGCCGCCGCCGGGTCAGCACGCTGGCCAGCGCCGCGAACACGTGCACCCCGAGATGTCGCACCGGGTCGGAGGTCTCCCGCCGCCCCAGGGCCCGCGAGCCGGTGACGAAGTCGGCCTCGTCATCGATCAACGGCTGCAGCAGCAGCGGCAGCTCGGACATGTCGTACTGCCCGTCGGCGTCTGTGGTGACGACGTAGTGCGCACCACCGCGGCGGGCCAGCGCATAGCCCAGCCGCAGCGCCGCGCCCTGGCCGCAGTTGGTCACCAGCTCGCAGACCCGGACACCGTGACGGCGGGCCACCTCCGCCGTACCGTCGGTACACCCGTCGACGACCACCAAGGTGTCCACCGGCACACCGCAGCTCATCGGAGGGATGGCGGCGAGCACCGCGCCGATGCAGTCCTCCTCGTTGTAGGCCGCGATGATCACCACCACCGGAGCGAAACGCACGTCGCCCTCGAGCCGGATGAACTCGTTCACCGTGGCGGTGTCCATCGCATCGGGGTATGGCCGCATCGGAGGACTCAGCCTGCGCCGAGGGCCCGGCCTGCGCAGCGGGCCGGTGAGGGCGGTGACTCCCAGCGCCCCCGCCATCGGCAGCAACACCAGTCCGGGCAGCTGGTAACGCCAGGAGAACTCGAAGGCCGCGGAGGTCATCAGCACGGTGACACCGAGCCCGGACACCAGCAGGCTCGCGGCGCGGATCCCCGACCGGCGGGCGTTGCCGATCCCGAACCCGCCGAGCAGTCCGGCCACCAGACCCAGGCCGAGCAGCGGGCCGGGTGTGTACCCGACGGTGAGCTGGTAACCCCGGAGCAGCCGCGCTAGTGGCCGGTTGACGCCGATCGGCACGCCGCCGAACTCGAAGGCCCGTGCGTCGACTCTCTGCTGGATCCCCCAGTACGGGTAGGAGGTCTGGAAGTACCACCGATCCACCGGTACGTCGTTCACGGCGTCGACGCGGGCCGGGCGGAACCCCTTCACGAAGTCCCTCAGGACCGCCATCGTGAGATCTCGTGGCTGATGGGCGAACACCGTGCGGGCGAAAGAGGCCTGCACCGCGTCCATGGACTCGCCGGGCGGTAGCACGACGGCCATGGCCGGCGACGCGGGATCGTGGACGTAGAAGTCGACGCCGAGGCGTTGGTCACGTGGCTGCGTCGGACACAGGGCACGCTCTCCCGTGCCGGCCGGGAGTCGCCCGCAGTCGGCGATGACCGCAGCGCGGCCGTAGAGGACACCGTCGCCGGCGCCACTGACGCCCCAGACACCGGTGGTGGTCCGGTAGTAGCCGGCGTAGCCGGTGAGCAGCACCGCGAACCCCGCGGCCATCGCCGCCGCTCGCAGCCCGATCCGCCGCCAGCCGGCCCGGCTGGCCCACAGCGACCCAGCGACGACCAGGTAGGCCAGCGCCGGGACCAGCATGGTGATCCCGACCAGCCGGACAACGACCGCGAGGCCGATCAGGGCGCCCGCGCCAGCGGCATGCCACGGGCTGGGCAACCCACGCCAGGTCAGCACCCAGATGATCACTACCAGCAGCGCCTGGAACCAGATATCGGGCATGATGTTGTGCTCGATCTGCGCCTGGTAGGCGTCGAGCAGCACCGGCGCGGTCGCCAGCGCGGCCAGCCAGCGCCGGGCACCGTGGCGCAGCGACAGCAGGTAGATCACCACCGCGATGCCCAGCCCGAGCAGGTGCTGCACCACGGCCACCGCCCGCAGGCCGCCGAGGGGCAGCAGGAGGTTCAGGATGAGGTCGTATCCGATCGGGCGCAGCGCGTCGGGGCGCAGGTCGTGGATGTTGTCCAGATAGCTGAAGGAGTCGATGTAGAGGATCGCGGGCTGGTAGGCCAGCACGGTGAGTACCCGCAAGCCGGCACCCAGGGCAAGCAGCACCAGCAGCATCCAGTGCTGGCGCGACCAGCGTGGCGCTCGGGAGGCCACCATCAGGGCGCCGGAGTGCGAGACGCCGGTCTCCGGCCGCGCCAGCAGACCCGTCACTGGGCCGGACCGCCTGCCCCCGCGAAGTCCTTCCACACCGCGACCAGCCCGTCGCGCAGCGAGACCGAGGGCCGGTAGCCCAACTGCTCACGGGCTCGGCTGATGTCGACGACCACTGCGGGCATCTCGCCAGGCTTGGCGGCGACATGCTCGGCGGGCAGCGCGCAACCGGTGACCGTGCGCGCCGCGTCGAGGAGCTCCAGCACGGTCACCGACCGGCCTGAGCCGATGACCGCGGTACCGGTGAAACGACGGTCCCATGCCGCGAGCACGGCCGCCACGGCGTCATCGACGTGCACGAGGTCGCGCCGCTGCAGCCCGTCGCCGTAGACCTGCACCCCACGACCGGCCAGCGCGGCGCGCATCATCCGCGCCACGAAGCTGTCCTTGCGCCCCATTCCCGGACCGTAGATGTTGGTGAAGCGCAACGCGCAGGTGGCCATGCCGTAGGCGCCCGCGTAGCCGCACAGCAGCATCTCGCCGGCCGCTTTGGTGGCGCCGTAGGGGGTCAGCGGGCGCGGCGGTACCGTCTCGTCGATGGTGGCGTGGCCGACATCACCGACCACCGCGTTGGTGGACGCCATGATGAACCGCCCGACGCCGGCTTGGCGGCAACCCTCGAGCAGGTCCTGGGTCACCGCCACGTTCGCCTGGTAGGTGGCCGCCGGGTGCTCCACCGAGCGCAGCACCGAGGTGATGGCGGCCAGATGCACCACACCGGCCACATCCCCGTCGGCCATCGCGTCGGCGATCACTCTTGGGTCGGTGAGCTCACCGACGACGCTGCGGACCGCCGGGTCGGGATGCGCGCCGCGGTCCACCACGGTGACCGGGTTGCCCCGGCCGGCGAAGGCGGCGACGGCGGCCCGGCCGACGAAGCCGGCTCCCCCAGTGATCACGACCCGACCGGTGCAGGCCGGCGGAGTGGCCATCGGCGCGGAGCTGGTCATCGGGGCGGAGCCTAGCCGGTGAACGAGCAGGCCAACTCGATCAGGGTCCGCGTGGCGAACCCGGTGCCGCCCGCGTTGACCTCGTCGTAGCTCTCCTCGGCGCGGGCCGGGCCGGCGATGTCCAGATGCGCCCAGGGCAGCCCGGCCGTGAACTCCCGCAGAAACAGCGCCGCCGTGATGCCCCCGGGTCCGGGCGGGCACTGCCGCAGATCAGCGATGTCCGAGCGGACCCCGTCGGCGTGGTCGTCGATCAGCGGCATCGGCCACCAGGCCTCGCCGACGGCCTCACCGGCGACCTGGATGCGCTCGGCGAGCCCTGGCTCGCTGGTGAACAGACCGCCGGTGCGCAGACCCAATGACACCTTCATCGCGCCGGTCAGCGTCGCGACGTCGACCAGGGTGGTAGGCGCCAGCGTGCGCACCGCGTAGGCCAGCGCGTCAGCGAGCACCAGCCGACCCTCCGCGTCGGTGTTGGTCACCTCGGTGGTGGTACCATCTACCTGCCGCACCACGTCACTCGGGCGAAACGCCGACCCGGACACCTGGTTCTCGGCGCAGGGCACCAGCCCCGTCACCCGTAGCGGCAGCGCCAGCTGGCCGACGGCCAGCAGCGTGGCGATCACTGCGGCACCCCCGGACATGTCCGTGCGCATCAGGTGCATGCCCTCGGCCGGCTTGATCGAGATACCACCGGTGTCGAAGGTGATGCCCTTGCCGACCAACACCAGATGCTCTGCTGGGTTCACCTCTGGGCCCCGGTCGGGTGGGTGCCAGGCGAGCTCGAGCAACCGCGGCGGACGGGCCGAACCGCCGCCGACCGCCAGCACTCCTCCGAAGCCGTGCTCAGCCAACCAGTGCTCGTCCCGCACGGTGGCCCGCAGACCGGGCACGGTGGCGGCCAGGCGGGCGGCGGTGCCGGCGAGCCACGCGGGGTCCTTGAGCCCGCTCGGGGTGTTGGCGAGGTCCCGGGCCAGCCCGGTGGCCCGGCCGAGCAGCTGCGCCCTGGCGACGGCGTCGGCCAGGGGCCCCAGCCGGTCCCCGGGTGTCACGATGAACACCACAGTGGTCGGCGGCGGCGCTGCGCCGGCCGAGCCGGCAAACCCACCGCCGGCCGAGCCGGCAAACCCCCCACCGCCGGCCGAGCCGGCAAACCCCCCACCGCCACCGGTGACGCGGTAACAGTGCGAGCCCACCACGCACCCGAGGGCCAGGGACGCCGCCTGCTGGGCGCTCGTGCCGGCTGGCAGGTGCACCTGTACCAGGGGCGGCGCTCGCCGACCCGCCGCCGAGGTGGTCCGGACCAGCGCGGCACCGGCCGCTCGCCACTCCCTCGTGCTGCCCACTCCGGCGCCCACGAGCCACCCGTGGTCGGGCCGTGCCGTGATCAGGGGCACCACCTGAACCGAACCGGCGGTGGCCCGCACCCGGTGGCGGGCTAGCCATCGCTCGTCCACGCCGATCTCATCCGCGCCCGGACCCAAGATCAGCTGTTCACCCGCCGGCGACTGCTCGGAGGGAGGGTGGCCGACCAACACGGCATCAGGCACTCCGGGATCACGCCGCGCCCGCACCCGGACCTCAACCAGCGGCGTCGGGATCTTCGGTGTCACGGGCACTGGTGTCTCCGATCAGTTCGTGGCGAGGCCCCGGTGCGCCTGAAGGCGACAACCGAGGCCACGGGATGAAGACGCTGGGCGCGGGCGTCACTCCACGACGGCCCGCAATGCCTCGCCAAGCTCGCCGGCTTCATCCGCCGACATCTCGACGACAAGCCGCCCACCGCCCTCGAGCGGGACGCGCATCACGATGCCCCGTCCCTCCTTCGTCACCTCGAGGGGACCATCTCCGGTCCGGGGCTTCATGGCCGCCATAGCGTGCTCCCTCCGTTCATTCGTCACCGCGGGTGGCCACGCGACACCAGTGACCCACTGCATTCTCCCTTATCGGCTCCGGCGCCCGAAAAGTACCGGCGTCGGAGCTCACTCGCCGCCGCGACGGAAGCAGCCGACGAGGTGGTCATCGACCATCCCGGTGGCCTGCATGAGCGCATGACAGGTGACGGGACCGACAAAGGTGAAGCCCCGACGGCGCAGCATGCGGGCCATCGCCTCGGACTCGGGGGTCCGGGCCGGCACATCGGCCGCGGTGCGCGGCGCGGGCCGCCCCGCGGGGTCGGGCGCGTAGGACCACAACAGGGCGTCCAGATCCTCGCCCAGCGCGGTGACCGCTCGGGCATTGTGCACCGTCGCCTCAATCTTGGCGCGGTGACGGACGATGGCTGCGTCGGCGAGCAGGCGCGCCACGTCGTCGTCGGTGAACGCGGCGACCGTCGCTGGGTGGAAGCCCGCGAAGGCGCGCCGGAACGCCTCCCGCTTGCGCAGGATCGTCAGCCAGGACAGACCCGACTGGAACGCCTCCAGGCTGAGCCGCTCGAACAGGGCGCGCGCGCCATGAACCGGCACCCCCCATTCGTCGTCGTGGTAGTCGCGGTAGTCAGGGGCCGATCCTGCCCACGGGCAGCGTGGGCGGCCGTCCGTTCCGGCCACTGCGCCGATCTCAGGGCCGACCTCCTCAGGGCCGACCTCCTCAGGGCCGACCTCCTCAGGGCCGACCTCCTCAGGGCCCACATTCTGCGGGCCGGTCATCTCGGGTAGGCCCGGCAGAAATCGGCGAAGCGGGCCAGCGAGAGCCGCAGGCCCCAGCCGAAGACCGGACGAATCAGCGGAGCACCCATGGCGCCTAGCACCCCCAGCGGCAGCTCCAGCCGCTCAGTCCACTCGAAGGTGGCCGCGTCGCGGCCGCGTGGCGCCACCGCGAAGACGCCGGTACCGCGCACCACCGCCCCGAGGTGCCGCATCTCGCATCGGCAGGGGGCGTCCCACACGGTGATCCGCATGCTGTCGGTGACCCCGACTCCCCGTACCCCGGTGAGCGCCTCCACCTCCGAGCCGACCGAACGGCCATCGCCCCGACGGATCCGCACGGTGGTGCCGAGCATCCACTCGCCCTGGCGCTCCCAGTCTGTGGCGGCCGCGAACACCGTTTCCGGTGGCGCGTCAACGTCGACTCGCATAGTCAGGTTCATCACTGCGCCTCCAGCTCGGCCACCCGGGCGCGCAGCGCGTCGAGCTCGGCCGCCGCTCGCTGCAGCGTCCAGTCCACCTCGGACATCCGGTACCCCCGCAACACCTGGGAGAACCGGATGGCGCGCACGTCGTCGCCGACGATCGGTCCGTCCGGCAGCCAGGTCGGGGTCCCATCCGGCGGCAGCGCGGCCAGCTCCTCGCCCCGGCCGAACACCAGCGAGGCGATCAGGAACACCACCGCGGCCACCACCACCGCGACGATGAGATAGGTCAGCACCGTGCCCACGTTCGAGATCGTGGCACGTTCAGGCTGAGCGGGCGGCGAGCACATCCCGCATCGGCGGCCGGTCGGCCACCAGTACCCCGCTCTCGGTGGGCATGAACCGGGTACCGAGCTGGACGAACTGGGTGATGCCCGCCGACCCCGGCACTTCGGCCACCCCGCAGCGGGGCAGCGCCGCGCCGAGAATCTGCCGTGACATCACCCCGAGCTCAAGCAACGAGCGGTTCCGATGCTTGCGCACCCCGAGGTTCACCTGAGCCAGCCCGTCCAGCCCGTAGCTGGTGTGCGCATCGAGCAACAACCCGATCTCCACGCCGTACCCGGCGGCGAAGGGCACCGACTCCAGGAATGCGCGACTCGCCGCGTACTCGCCGCCCAGCGGCTGCACCACCCCGGCGAGCTCGGGGCGCAGCGTGTTGAGCAGCGGCCGGGCCAGCAGCTCGGTGACCCGACCGCCGAGAGTACCCGCATCCGGGCTCTCGATCCGCAGCGGCCGCCGGTAGAAGCCCTTGACCAGCGCAACCCGTTGCCGCGCGCGCCGGAGGCGCAGCAGCAACGGTCCGAGCAGCGCGGGCACGAACCCGGAGTCGAAGTCGACCAGGTCGGAGTCGATGAAGACCAGCAGATCGCCCGAGGTGGCCGCCAGGGAGCGCCAGAGCACCTCCCCCTTCCCCGGCCACGGCTTCAGCTCGGGCAGCACATCGGTGCGGTGCACCACCCGGGCGCCGGCCGCACGGGCCACCTCGGCGGTCCGGTCGGTACAACCGGAGTCCATCACCACCAGTTCGTCGACCAACCCCCCGACCAACGATCGCAGCTCACCGACCAGCGCGCCGACCGTCGCCTCCTCGTTCAGCGCGGGCATTACCACGCTGACGGTCCGGCCCCGCTTGGCCGCGACGAGCTGCTCGACGGTCCACGGCACGCGCTGCACTGTGGCCTCGCTGAACCACCGCCGGGCCTGGGGGAGCAGCGCCAGGCCCCTCATGCTGTACGTCTCATGCCGAGCACCTTAGCTCGTGGCGCGCTTCGCGATGAGGGGCTGCTTTTTCCCCATCACGACACTCACCATGTCGAGGGCCCGCCGAGCCTCCTTGACATTGTGCACACGAAAGACACGTGCCCCCATCCAGGCACAAAGCGAGATCACCGCCAACGTCCCCTCCAGTCGCTCCGCCACGGGGAGGCCGAGGGACTCGCCGATGAAGTCCTTGTTCGAGACGGAGACCAGGACGGGCCATCCCACTCCGACGACCTCGTCGATTCGACGAGTCACCTCAAGAGAGTGGCGAGTATTCTTGGCGAAGTCGTGGCCGGGGTCAACGAGAATCGACTCCTCGGGCACACCGAGGCGCACGGCTCGATCAGCCAGCTCAGACAGGCGCGACGTGACGTCCGACACGACATCCACGTAATGCAGCCCGCGCGCCTCGGTCCTCGGCGCCAGCGTGCCCGCATGGGTGCACACGAGACCGCAACCGTAGCGCGCCGCGACCTTCGCGAGATTCGGATCGTAACCACCCCAGGCGTCATTGATGAGGTTGGCGCCCGCCTCGGCGCTCACCGCCGCGACCTCGCTTCGCCAGGTATCAACGCTGATGACGATCTTCGGGTGTGACCGGCGGACCTCGGTGACGAGCGGGACGACGCGCTCGATCTCCTGACCGACGGGCACCTCCGGCCCGGGGGCGGCTTTCACCCCCCCGATGTCCACGATATCCGCTCCGCCGGCAACCGCCGCATCAACAGCCCTCAACGCATCCGACAAAGAATAGTTCCTCCCTTTGTCGTAAAACGAGTCCGGAGTCCGGTTGATCACCCCCATGACCAACAGCCGGTCCGCACGAAACTCCCGGCCCCCAAGCCTCACCCCCGTTCCCCCGCCCGGGCCCCGTCCCGATATGGAGACATATCGGGACTACTGACTCTCTCGTTGCCCCGATATGTCTCCATATCGGGACGGGGCGCGGCCGGTGAGGTAGCGGCGCAGTGACTCGGTGCAGGCGGTGATCTGGGGGGTGTGGACGTGCTCTTCGCGGGTGTGCGCGAGGTTGGGGTCACCGGGTCCGTAGTTCAGCGCGGGGATCCCGAGCGCGGCGAAGCGGGACACGTCCGTCCAGCCGTACTTCGCGACCGGGACGACCCCGATGGTGGCCAGGAACTCGCAGGCAGCCGGCGCGTCCAGCCCCGGTAGCGCACCGCAGGCACCGTCGGTGAACTCGAGCTCGAACCCGCCGAGCACCTCACGGACGTGCCGCTGGGCCTGCGGCAGCGAGCGGTCCGGAGCGAACCGGAAGTTGACCTGCACCTCACAGGCGTCGGGCACCACGTTGCCGGCGACTCCGCCGGAGATACCCACCGCCTGCAGCCCCTCCCGGTAGGTGCACCCGTCGATCTCGATGCTGCGCGGCCGGTAGCCGGCCAGCCGGGCCAGCACCTGACCAGCGGCATGGATCGCGTTGTCCCCCAGCCACGACCGGGCACTGTGCGCGCGGCGCCCCGCCGTGCGCACAGTGCCCCGCAGGGTGCCCTGGCAGCCGGCCTCGACCAGACCGCTGGTGGGCTCGGCCAGAATCGCCAGCTGTGCGGCCAGCCATTCGGGGTGCTCCCGCTCGATCCGTCCCAGCCCGTTGCGAGCCGCCTCGACCTCCTCGCAGTCGTAGAGCACCACGGTCAGGTCACACACCGGCTCGGGCACCGTAGCCGCGAGGTGCAGGATCATCGCGTCGCCCGACTTCATGTCCGATGTGCCGCAGCCATAGAGCAGCTCGCCGCAGCGCCGGCTGGGCAGGTTCCCGGCGACCGGCACCGTGTCCAGGTGCCCCGCCAGCAGCACCCGCCGCGAGCGGCCCAGCTCGGTGCGGGCCAGCACGGCATTGCCCGAGCGCAGCAACCGCAGGTGCGGCGCCTGCGCGGTCAGCGCCCGCTGCACCGCATCGGCCAGCGTGTCCTCCTGTCCCGACACGCTGGGCACGTCCACCAGCGCGGCCGTCAGCTTCACAGGGTCAGCAGTCAGGTCCAGGTCCACGGGTGTGACGGTAGCGCCCCGCAGCCCACGGGTCTGACGTCGGACACCGAGGAGTCCACCCACGCCCCCGGCACCTGGGCGCTACCGTGGCCCCTCGTGAGCTACCCGCAGATCAGCTCCGCGCACGGCGTGGGGTTGGCCACCCTCACGCACGCGGGCTCCGTGCTGGACACCTGGTTCCCGAGCCCGGCGCCGGGCCTGCCTCCAGGAACCCGGACCCGAGCCACTGAGGCCCGGGGCGCCGCGGCGGAGCGCACGGCCGCCACCGTGCGGGTACCACCGCAGGACGTGCCCGAGGGGCTCGCCGCGCTGCTCGGCCCGGACCCGGCGCGGGGTGTCGAGCTGGTGGCGGTGCGTACCGCAGTACCGGACCTGCAGGCCCCGCCCGTGGACGCGCACGACGTGTACCTGCGGCTGCACCTGCTGTCACACCGGCTGGTGGTCCCCCGCGGTATCAACCTCGACGGGGTCTTCGAGCTGCTGTCCACTGTGGTGTGGACCAGCTTCGGGCCGTGCCCGGTGGCGGACTTCGAGGCCACCCGGATGCGGATGCGCCGGCGTGGTCCGGTCATCGTCTACGGGGTGGACAAGTTCCCGCGGATGGTCGACTACGTGGTGCCCTCGGGGGTGCGGATCGGCGACGCGGACCGGGTGCGGCTGGGCGCCCACCTGGCCGCCGGCACCACGGTGATGCACGAGGGGTTCGTCAACTTCAACGCCGGCACGCTCGGTAGGTCGATGGTAGAGGGCCGGATCTCCTCCGGGGTCATCGTCGGTGCCGACTCCGATCTGGGCGGCGGCGCGTCGATCATGGGGACACTGTCGGGCGGCGGCAAGGAGCGGATCACGATCGGCCGGCGCTGCCTGGTCGGCGCCAACGCCGGGATCGGGATCTCGCTGGGCGACGACTGTGTGGTGGAGGCCGGCCTGTACGTCACCGCAGGAACCAAGGTGACGCTGGCCGATGGCACGGTGGTGAAGGCCCGTGAGCTCTCCGGTGCCGACGAGATGCTGTACCGCCGGGACTCGGTCACCGGTGCCGTGCGCGCGGTGCACCGCGCGGGCAAGGCCGGCATCGAGCTCAACGCCATCCTGCACTCCCACGACTGACCTGTCGACCAGCAAGGACCATGGCTCACAAGGGCTCATGAGGATCAATGCGATGAGCGTCGTCACCCATGACCACCACGAGAGCCCCCGCCGGGGCGGCAGGCTCGTCAAGCTGAGTGACCCGGTTCGCTCGCGGCCTCGCGACCCGACCGCGCATCTGCTGCGCGCCGAGCTGGGCTGACTGGGCCGGGCGCTCGGTCCGGTACGGGATGCCGACGTGCTCCTCGAACGGTTTCGCAGCCGGGCGACTGGTGGAGCGTGAGAAGGTCAGCCGCACGGCGACTCGACAGGCCTGGCCGGCCGCGTGGCACCAGGTGCAGCGCCACCCGCTGCACCTGGTGAGTGCGTAACGGTGTCCGGACACCGTTACGCACTCACCAGCCGGTGTATCGCCTCGGCGATACACCGGTCCGTGGCGGTCAGGGCGACCCGGACGTGCCGGGCGCCGGTGGGGCCGTAGAACTCACCCGGGGCGACGAGCACGCCGAGCTCGGCTAGCCGGGTCACCGTGTCCCAACACGGCTCGCCCGCAGTGCACCACAGGAACAGCCCACCCTGCGAGCGCTGCACCCGCAGCCCGGCTCGCTCCAGCGCGGGCGCTAGCAGCGCACGGCGCCGCGCGTACCGGTCCCGCTGCCGCGCGACGTGCGTGTCGTCGGACAGCGCGGCCACCATCGCCTGCTGCACCGGCCGGGCGACCATCATCCCGGCGTGCTTGCGCACCGCGAGCAGCGCGGCGACCAGCTCGGGGTCACCGGTCACGAAACCGGCCCGGTAGCCGGCGAGGTTGGACGACTTGGACAGCGAGTGCACCGCCAGCAGGCCGCTGTGATCCCCGCCGGACACCCGCTGGTGCAGTACCGAGACCGGCTGCGCCTCCCATCCTAGGGAGAGGTAGCACTCGTCGGAGGCGACCACCGCACCGATCTCCCGGGCCTGGCGCACCGCACCGGCAAGCACAGCGGCGGACGCGACGTCGCCGGTGGGGTTGCGCGGCGAGTTGAGCCAACGCAGCCGGGTACCCCGTGCGGCCGGCTCGTCATCGGCGAGACGCACTGCGGTGGCGCCGGCCAGCCGCGCCCCGACCTCATAGGTGGGATAGGCCAGTTCCGGCAGCGCCACGACATCCCGGGGGCCGAGCCCGAGCAGCGTGGGCAGCCAGGCCACCAGCTCTTTGGAACCCACCGTCGGCAGCACCGCCTCGGCCGGCACACCGGTCACGCCGTAGCGTCGCGCCAGCGCCGCCACGGCGGCCTGGCGAAGCTCTCGGGTGCCATGCGCGGCCGGGTAGCCGGGCAGCGCCGAAACCGACTGCAGCGCGTCCCGCAGCACGTCGGGCACCGGGTCCACCGGGGTGCCGACCGACAGGTCGACCACACCACCCGGATGCTCGCCGGCCCGGCGGGCTGCGCCCTCGAGGCTGTCCCAGGGGAAGTCGGGGAGGACCAGGCGCGCCGCACCCGGAAGGCTCACTCCTCGTTCTGCGGCGGCAGCTCGGCGATCATCGGCGGGTCGTACTTGACCGGGCCGACCTTGGCGGCTCCGCCGGGAGAGCCTAGCTCGGCGAAGAAGTCGACATTGGCCTTGGTGTAGTCCTCCCGCCACTGCTCCGGGACGTCGTCCTCGTAGAAGATGGCCTCCACCGGGCAGACGGGCTCACAGGCACCGCAGTCGACGCACTCGTCGGGCTGGATGTAGAGCATCCGTTCACCCTCGTAAATGCAGTCCACCGGGCATTCTTCGATGCACGATCTGTCCATGACGTCCACGCAGGGCTCTGCGATCACGTATGTCACGGGGTTTCTCCTGCTCCTCACTCGCCGTACCCGAACGGGCCGTCTACCCGCACAGTATCTTCGCCTACTCGGTGTCGCCACACGGCCCCGCCGCTCCCGAGCGGGCCAGCGCCCGGCCCAGCATCACAGCGGCCGGGAACATGCCACCACACAGCAGCAGCGCTGAGCGCCAGTCCGGGGCAAGCAGCACGTCGCCGCCCGGTCCGCCGATCCCGAGCACGACGAGCACCAGCGCCCAGACCACCAGCGGGGCCGCGGCCACCACGGATGGTCCGCCCAGCTCCGCTGCGCTGCGCACCAACCACGGTGTGCTCACCGCAGCGAGCGGGACCGTGATCGGAAACGGCACCGTACCCACCCGCAGCGGCAGGTACAGCAACTCCACCGCGGCCAGTGCGACGGCATCGAACACCAGCACCCCCAGGGTAATGCGAGCGAGCAGGCTCATCTCCCCCCCTTCCCCCGCATCGAGCGGGCTGAGCGGGGTGAACCGTCACCGATAACCCCGCTGAGCCCGCTGGATGCAGCGGGGGACCAGTGGCAGGCGGCGGAGTGGTGGGGGGAGGAGTGAGGGGGGGTGAGGGGTGGGGTTTCGGTGGTGCAGCGGTGGCGTTGGGGGGTGGTGAGCCGGGTGGCGAAGAGGGGACAGCGGGTCCGGAACCGGCAGCCCGAGGGCGGGCTCGCCGGGTTGGGGACATCCCCGGTGAGGATGATCCGCTCCCGGGCCCGCTCCTTGCGCGGGTCAGGCAGCGGGATCGCCGAGATCAAGGCCTGGGTGTACGGGTGTGCCGGCGCGCTGAACAGCTCGTCGGATGTGCCCGTCTCCACGATGCGGCCCAGGTACATCACGGCGATCCGGTCGGCCACATGCCGCACCACCGACAGGTCATGCGACACGAACAGGTAGGACAGGCCCAGCTGCGCCTGCAGGTCCGCCAGCAGGTTGAGCACACCGGCCTGGATGGAGACGTCCAGCGCGGACACCGGCTCGTCCAGCACAAGGACCTTCGGGCGTAGCGCGAGCGCCCGTGCGATGCCGATCCGCTGGCGCTGCCCCCCGGAGAACTCGTGCGGGAACCGGTTGCCGTGCTCGGGCTTGAGCCCGACCAGCGCGAGCAGCTCCCGCACGTTCTCCCGCCCAGCGGGACCGTAAAGGCCGTGGATGCGCAGTGGCTCAGCGATGATCTCGTTCACCGGCAGCCGCGGGTCGAGCGCGGCGTAGGGGTCCTGGAAGACGATCTGCAACTCGCGCCGCAGCCGTTGCATGGCCTTGCGCGGCAGCGCGGTCAGCTCGGTGCCCTGGTAGTGAACATGGCCGGCCGTGGCCCCCTGCAGGTTGAGCAGCACCCGCGCCGTGGTGGTCTTGCCGCAGCCCGACTCGCCGACCAGCCCCAGCGTCTCGTGCGGGTACAGGTCGAAGGACACGTCGCAGACGGCATGCACGTCACCGAGCCGGCGGCGGAGCAGGCCGCGGCCACGCACCGGAAAGTGCTTGACCAGGTTGCGCACGGACAGCACCGGCTGCCGGGTCATGGCGCGGTGTCCCGGGAGACGGGTCGGAACAGGTCGGCGGGCTTCAGGCCGTCCAGGCGGTCGCTGAAGTGGCAGGCCGAGAGATGCCCGCTGGTGCCCACCACCGCCAGCGGGGGCTCCTGCGCCTGGCAGACCGGCGCGGCCAGTGGACAGCGGGGGGCGAACGGGCACCCCGGCGGCATATCGGTCACCGAAGGGGGCGCGCCACTGATCGGATGCAGCCGCAGCGTCCGCGCGTCGAGCCGGGGCTGGCTGCCCAGCAGGCCCAGCGTGTAGGGCATCCGCGGAGTGTAGAAGATCTCCTCGACGGTGCCGGCCTCCACGACCCGGCCGGCATACATCACCAGCACCCGGTCCGCCTGCCCGGCGATCACGCCGAGGTCGTGGGTGATGAGCAGCATGGCCGCTCCGGTCTGCACCCTCGCGGTGCGCAGCGCCTCCAGGATCTGCGCCTGCACGGTCACGTCCAGCGCGGTGGTCGGCTCGTCAGCGATGATCACCTCGGGGTGGTTGGCCATCGCGATCGCGATCACCACCCGCTGGCGCATCCCCCCGGAGAACTCGTGGGGGTAGTCGGCTACCCGCTCGCTCGGGTGGGGGATGCTCACCGCATCGAGCAGCTCCACCGCCCGCTTGCGTGCTGCGTCCCGGGTGAGGTCCTGGTGCGCCCGGATCGCCTCGGCGATCTGGTACCCGACGGTGTAGACCGGGTTGAGCGAGGTCATCGGATCCTGAAAGATCATCGAAATGCCCCGGCCGCGCACCGCGCTGAGCTCGGAGTCCGACGCCCCGAGCAGCTCGGCATCCCCCGAACGACCACCGAAGCGCACCGACCCGGACACCCGGGCCGAGCTGGGCAGCAGACCCATCACGGCCAGCGAGGTCACCGACTTGCCGGAGCCCGACTCGCCGACGATGCCGAGCACCTCACCGCGATGCAGCGGGAAACTCACCCCGCGCACAGCCCGCACCCGGCCCTCGTCGGTGCGGAACTCCACCCGCAGGTCCGCGACCTCGAGCACGACCTCGTCCGCAGCGGTCATCTCCGCGCCCTCACCTGCTGGGGGTCCAGCGCGTCGCGCAGGCCGTCGCCGATGAAGTTGATGGTCAGCGCGATCAGGATGATGAACAGACCCGGGAAGAAGAACAGCCACGGCCGGGTCTGCACCGCCGTCTGCGCCTCGCTCACCAGCAGCCCCAGCGAGGTGTCCGGGGGCCGCACCCCGAAGCCGAGGTAGGACAGCGCCGTCTCCAGCAGGATCGCGATGGAGACCAGGACGGTGGCGTTCACGATGATCGAACCGAACGCGTTGGGCACCAGATGCCGGAAGATGATCCTGGCATCGCCGGCGCCGAGCGCTCTGGCGGCCTCCACGAACTCCTTCTCCCGCAGCGACAGCACCACACCGCGGGCGACCCGGGCGACGTAGGCCCAGTACAGCCCGGCGATCACCAGGGCGATCAGCCACCAGCTGCCCCCGACGTTGTGACCGAGCACCGCGGCGACGGCCAGCAGCGGCAGGGTGAGGACCAGGTCGGCGAGGCGCATCAGCACGGTGTCCAGGCGGCCCCCGTAGTAACCCGCGACGGCCCCCCAGACGGTTCCGACGACGGTGGCGAAGACCGCGACCAGCACCGAGATTCCGATCGAGATCTGAGTGCCGCGTAACACCTGGGCGAACGTGTCGTGCCCCGCCGCGTCGGTGCCGAACGGGTGGGCCCACGACGGCGGCACCGACTCGTCGGAGGTGAGGTCCGCGACGGAGTAACGCCACAACCAGCCACCGACGAAGGCCAGCAACACCAGCACCAGCAGCACGACCAGGCTGGCCACGGCCAGCCGGTGCCGCCGAAAACGGCGTAGGGCCAACTGCGCCTGGCTGCGCTGCGCAACAGTGAGCTCGCGGTCACGCATGACGGATCCTCGGGTCGAGCACAGCGTAGAGCAGGTCAGCGGCCAGGTTGAACAGGATGACGAAGGTCGCCGAGACCAGCAGCCACCCCGCGACGGCATAGACGTCGTCGTGCTGGATCGACTCGAGCAGGTAGCTGCCCGCTCCTCGCCACTGATACACGTTCTCGGTGACGATGGCCCCGGAGATGATCGCACCGAGATCCAGCGCGGTAACGGTGACCAGCGGGATCAACGCGGTGCGCAGGGCATGCCTGATCGTCACCGTGGCGCGTCGAAGCCCCTTGGCCCGAGCCAGCCGGACATAGTCGCTGCCCAGCACCTCGAGCATGGACGCCCGCTGGAAACGGCTCCAGGCCGCGAAGGACAGCAGCGCCAGGGAGATCGTGGGCAGGATCATGTGGCCCAGGACGTCGATGACCGACGCCAAGGTGCCACCCTCGACGTACACCGAGCTGTCACCGATGGTGAACAGCACCTGGTCACCGACGGTGTCATTGAAGCTGATGCCGGCTTCCTTGAGCAGGATCGCGAACCAGAACGAGGGCATGGCCAGAAAGAGGAACCCGACGAAGGTGAACGTGTAGTCGGTCGCGGAGTACTGCTTGACGGCGCTGAGGACACCGACGAACACCGC
>Ga0213882_10000101_pt1 | contig 40477 bp, 16 predicted proteins | sample BarmaccoBMER_R09_FD_160106 | JGI IMG/M metagenome (GOLD analysis project Ga0213882, IMG submission 160106) | Barbacenia macrantha exposed rock microbial communities from rupestrian grasslands, the National Park of Serra do Cipo, Brazil - ER_R09 ...
GGTGGCATATACCGTCGTCTCGGTCGGGCCATAGATGTTGGCCACCTGGCAGCCCCGGATCGCTACCTGGATATCGCGCATGGTCTGCGACACCAGGCCCTCCCCTGCCAACACCACGAAATCCGCCTCGATGTTCACGCCACCGTGCGCCAACAGCTGGGACAAGGCCGAGGGCACCGCGCTGATGAGGCTACCGCTCCATCCCGCCTGTGGGCGCTCGTGCAACGCGAGCAGATTCCGCACCACCTCGATGCCACCGCCGCAGGCCAATGGTCCGAACATCTCAAAAACCGATACGTCGAAGTTCAGCGACGTCGAGGCCAACACCCGAGACAGTCCCCTGCGGCCGAAACCGGACACTGCCCACACCACGAGGTTCACCACGCTCTGATGTGACACGACGACGGCTTTGGGTGTGCCGGTGGAGCCGGAGGTGTAGATCAGGTAGGCGGGGTGCTGGGGAAGGAGGGGGGTGGCGCGGTGGATGTCGGTGGGGTTGGTGTCCGGGCAGTGGTTGAGCATCAGGTGGGTGGCGGGGTCATCGAGGACCAACCGGGGGGTAGTGGTGTCGGGGATGTGGTGGGTGGTGTGGGTGGTGGTCAGCAGCAGGGTGGGGTGGGTGTCGGTGAGCATGAAGGTGAGTCGTTCGCGGGGGTGGTCGGGGTCCAGGGGAAGATAGGCGGCCCCGGTTTTGAGGACCGCCAGGACCGCCACGATCAGTTCAGCTGAGCGGGGTAGCGCGAGCGCGACGATCTGCTCGGGCCCCGCGCCGTGGGTGATCAGGGTGTGGGCCAGCTGGTTAGCCGCGGTGTTGAGCTGCGCATAAGACAACTCCGTGTCCTGGAACACGACCGCGACAGCATCCGGGCCGGCTGCTACCTGGGTCTCGAACAGCTCCGGCAGGCAGAGCGGGGGGATCGGAGTGGTGGTGTCGTTCCAGGTGCCCGGTAGCTGGTGGTGCTCGTCGCTGGTGAGCACGTCGATGTGGTTGATCGGCTGGTCCAGGTCGGTGACCGCGATGGTGCTCAACAGACACAGCAGACGTCGATGATGGGCGACCAGTTCCTCAGCGCTACAGACCTCCGGGTGCGCGTGCAGGTCGGTCCGCGACTCTGAACCATCCCTTCTGTCCCAAACCGCAATCGACAGGTCACCGATCAACCCGAGAGAAACATTGTGCGCCGCGGCACGATACCCGGCAAAGCTCAGATCGTAATTGAAGGACATGATGTTTATCATCGGCATAAAAGATGTCCTGAGGTCACCGGGCAGACCAAGATCCCGGTAGAGGTCCTCCCCCCGGTAACATTGATGGGCCAGTAGCCGGTCCACTTCCTCCGCGGTGTGACCTACCAGTTCGGACAGGCTCATGTCCGGGTGTACCGACAGTCGCAGTAACAGGATGTTGGACACCATTCCTGGCGTGCATCTCAGGACAGGGCCCAGACGCGCCGTGACCGGCAAACTGACCACCACGTCCCGCGCGCCGGTCAGGCGGTGCACATAAACCGCCGTCGCTGCGATCACCATTCGGGACCATCGCACCCCGGCCCGACGGGCTGCTGCCCGCAACCTGTCCATTGTGGACGACGACAAATCGAAGGTACTATGAACGAAACTGTCGGCCATTCCAGAGGACCGACCGACGAGCCTGCTCGGCTCTGGGCGGTCAGCGAACCGCCTCATCCAGTATTCCCGGTCCTGCGTGAACTGCTCCGACGCACGGTAGGTCGCATCACTGTCCAGCAGCTGTCGCAGCGATCCGAACACTTTTCGGCCACCCGACCACCCCTGCGCCAGCGCCGTATAGACGTCAGCCACTCGTCGCGCCACGAGGGAGAAACCAAACCAATCCATCACGATGTGATGGTAGCCCTTATACCACAAGAACCGGTCAGGTCTCACCTTGATCAATGCGTAGCTGAACAGTGGGCCGCGAGTGAGATCCATCGGCCGGGCCATGTCGGTGGTCATCCATGCTCGCGCAGCCGTGTGCGGATCAGGCTCTCCACTGACGTCGACCACCGGCATCAGCCAGTCCGACAACGGAGCGACAACCTGCCGTGGCCCGTCGCCGCCCTCGACGAACCGGACATGCAGTGAGTCGACCTCTCCGACGACCCGCCGCAGCGCCGTCTCGAACAGCACGGGATCAACCGGTCCGTGAATCGTTACACACTCGCCGACCTTGTAGACCCGGTTCGCCGTTCTCAACCGTTGTTCAGCAAACCAGACCTCGCGCTGAGCAGCTGACAGTGAAAGGACCTCACCAGACAACGTCGATCCCCTGTTCGCACTCACCCGTGAACGCCACATGGATGGTGCTGGTCACATGAATCAACTCAGCGAGCCAGGGACCGCTTCGAGGAGACTGACCGGGCCGTTACCTGGCACGATGCGGGTCAGCCGAAGGCCGGCACGGTCAAACAACGCGCGGTACTCCGCCTCGGTGCGTTCGCGACCACCGGAGGTCATGATCATCATCCCCAGATCCGCGAGTTTGGCCATCGACGGCGCTGCGCCCTCCGGAAGCACGAGCTCAGCAAGCAGCACGCAGCCCGTGTCGGCCATCGCGGCCCGACATCTCTCCAGGATCTGCGCTGCGTGGTCATCGTCCCAGTTATGGATGACGTTGCTCAGCAGGTAGGCATCACCTCCTTCAGGTACAGAGTCGGCGAAGTCCCCGCTCACCATCTTGCAGCGGTCGACAACCTGAGCACTGGCGATCACCTCCTCGGCACCGGCTATGACCGCCGGTTTGTCGAACAGCACTCCCTGAAGGTGCGGGTTCGCGGCCAGAATCGCGGCGAGCAGGCCACCACGCCCGCCACCGACATCCACCACCGTGCTGAACGGGGTGAAATCGTACGCTTGTACGATGCTGACAGACATGGTTGTGGAAATCGAGGCCATTGCCGCATCGAAGACCACCGCATCCTCGTGATGCTCCGCCAGGTAGTCGAAATGTTTCATGCCGTGGACCCGGTCGAACGCCGATTCTCCGGTCTGGATGGTCTCGTACAGACCGGTCCATGGGTCACGGTAGAACGGCAGGCCGATTATCGTCGCACGGTCCCGCAGCGAACCGGGGACGTCACTGCGCAGCATCTCACTGAACGGGGTCAGGGCGAACCGTCGATCCTCCAGCTCCACGACGACTCCGACGACACTGAGCGCTCGCAGCAGCCGATACAACGTGGGACCGTGGGCGCCTGTCGGCTCGGCGATCTCTTCGGCGTCGCGCGGGCCGGTCGCCAGCGCGTCCGCGACTCCGAGCCTGGCGAACACGCTGACCGCCTGGGCGACGAGGGCTCCCCTGGTCAGCTGATGCAACGCGACCGCGGGTGGCGGCTCCGTCGGTGAAGCCGCAGGGGCCGGTGTCTCGTCAACTGACATCGTGACTCTCCTAGGTCCCTCAGTCACGTCGTGCGTTGCGCCTGGAACAGGATGTTCCCCTGCTCTCGGCGGTCACCGCGGAACAGCACTGGTGTCGGCCGCCGATAGGCGGCTGCCTGCTTGACGACGTCATACGCGGTCGACTGCCATCCGTGCCGGATCAACCATTGGTCAGCGGGATCGGTGGGGCCTCCCTTGACCATCTCGTCCAGCGATATTCCCGTCCCCTCGAAGAACGGCTGAAGTAAAGGTGTGGCGACCGAGCCGTCGTGCGTGTGGTCCAGGGCGAACCAACTCGACGGACCGGACAAGAGGTTCACCTCGTCGAGCAACCGGTCGCAGTCCACGGCGGTCAGGCACCCTAGTGTCCCCTCCGCCAGCCAGGCGGTCGGGTGCCCGACGTCGAAGCCTTCGTTGCGCAGCGCCGTCGGCCAGTTCTCCCGGAGGTCCGCGGGCACCACGATCCGCTCGCACGCCGGACGGGCCGCCTGGGTGATGAGAACCTGTTCCTTGAACTCCAGCACCTCAGGCAGGTCCACCTCGAACAGCCGTACACCAGCCGGCCAGTCCAGCCGGAACGCCCGGGTGTCCAGGCCCGCGGCCAACACCACGACCTGGCGGCACCCGGCGGCGCAGACCCGGTGGAAGTACTCGTCGAAGAACCGGGTCTTGATCACGATGACGTCACCTATCAACGCCATGATGCCGGCGGGCGGTGTGCTCTCACGCGGTGGAGGAGTTTCCTGCGCCGTAAGGAAAGGAATCTCCGAGCCGGCCGCCGCGACGAAGCACTGCGCGAGGGGGTCGCTGAACAGCCGGTCGGCTCGCTGAGTCTCGGTCGCTCGAGCGAGCGCGTTTCCCCAGGCTGTCCAGCTCTCGTCGGGCATCACGAGAGGTGCGCTCCGGTGGTCCACCGCGTCGAACCCACCAGGTCTCATGTCCTGCGCCCCGCAGCGACCAGCTCTCTGTGGTCGAGGTCGTCCAGCTCCGGGTAGACGGGGCAGCCGAACACCGGCGTGAAGGGGGCGAAAGTGTCCCACTCCCGGTTGGCGCGGAGCGCGGTGGCGATCGGGTTGTACGCGCTCCAGAAGTCACCGCCGAGCAGCCGCACCAGGTACATCTCCAGTTTGTCGCGCGAGGTGGTGGCGTTCGCGTCAGCGAGCGCGCTGATCAGCTCACTCCCGTAGAACGAGAGGATCAGCCGGACGTAGGTGTCGTAGCCGGTCTTGAAGAAGTCGGCGTACTCCGCCGTCAGACGGTTCTCCGCCGCGGGCTCGGCGAGTGCCTGCGCGATCGTGGTGGCCGCGCGCGCCCCGGTGACCATGGCTACCAGTACTCCCCCGGAGAACATGGGGTCACCGAAACAGCCCGAGTCACCGACCATCAGCCAGCCCGGCCCGGTCACCTGGTCGGTGTGGTAGCAGTAGTCGGCCTCGACCCGGAACTCGGTGGACGGTCGGGTCCCGGTCAACCGCTGAGTGATCCGGGGGATACGGGTGGAGTGTTCGGCGAAGACCTGCTGCGGCGTCGTGCCCCGAAACACCGCGCGCGGCGTCACGGTACCCACGCTGATCTTGTGCTGGGACAGCGGAATGGCCCACACCCAGCCGTCGGGGTGGCTGCCGATCTGGATGTCGCCCTCGTGTCCGGGGTTGTGCCGTTCGTCGAGCCCGTCGTAGTGCCTGAACACCGCGACCATCCGCAGTTTGTCGATCGTCTTCCGTAGTCCGAAACGATGGGCGATCGTCCCGGCCCTGCCGCTGGCGTCGACCACGTACGACGCGCTGAGCTCATGCTCCTGCCCGTTGTGCCGGTAGCGCACTCCGGTGATCCGCTCACCGGTCATCACCAGCTCGGTCACCTGGGCCTGGTGGACGACCCGGGCGCCGGCCTTATCCGCCTGGTCCAGCATGACCTGGTCGAAGTGGGCGCGCTCCACCTGGAACGTCTCGGAATGGCGGCCGTCCCCCTGCTTGGAGAAGTCGGCGCGGAAGACCCCTGCGTTGAAGAACTTCGTCCCGGTGGGGTCGATGAACTCTCCCCCGCGTTTGACAACGTACCCCTGCGCCTTGACCGCGTCCAGCAACCCGAGCCGTTCCAACAGGCCCGCCATGTACGGCAGCATCGACTCGCCGATGTGGAACCGGGGAAACGACTGCCGTTCCAGCACCACCACCGAGCGGCCTCGCCTGGCGAGGGTCGCCGCGCAGACCGCGCCGGCCGGCCCGCCGCCGATGACGACCACGTCGAGCGTGGTACCCGCCATGTCCACCTCCTTGCCGGCGCGCCGCGTGTCGCAATCTCACCGTGTCCAGACACTCTAGGTGGGTAACGACAATGCGTACAATGCTGTTTTCCAGTTCGGGTCCATTGTGAAGTAATCGGCTTTCCCCACTTGACAATGCCCGCCCGCTAAGGCCACATTATGCTTGACGGCAGCGACAGTCCCCGACGGTCGCATGGGGAGTGAGATGGTGGGCACGGCGATCCGGCGGGTGACCACACCGGCCGGAGACTTCGCCTGGCTGGTGACGAACTATGACGACGTGAAGGCCCTGCTGTCCGATCCTCGTGTGGACCTCTCGCATGCCGCACCGGAGCGTGCGGCCCGTGTCTCCCGCTCAGCCTTCGGTGGCCCGATGGGCGACCCGACCGAACTCGCAGCACAAGTCCCGATGCGCCGCCTCGTCGCGTCGGCGTTCTCCGCGCGGCGAATGGCGAGCCTGCGGCCGCGGGTGCGAGAGATGATCACGGGCTCGCTCGACGCCATGGCGGACCATGCGCAGCCGGTTGACCTCCATGAGGCGGTGTCCTTTCCGCTTCCGGCACTCGTGATCTGCGAGCTCCTCGGCGTGCCGTACGCCGACCGGGAGGATTTCCGTCGCTGGTCTGACGACGCCGTGAACACCATCGACACAGCGCGCTCCCAGGCCGGGCTGACCCGACTGCGGGTTTACATGCGAACCCTGGTGGAGCGCAAGAAGTCGCACCCGGATGATGATCTTATCTCTGACCTGGCCGCTGTAGCTACCGCCGACCCTGAGCTGACCGTCGACGACATCGTGATGTTCAGTGTCGTGCTTCTCCTGGCCGGCTACGAGACCACGATGGCCGCGATCGACCGCGGGATGATCCTGTTGCTCACTCGCCCTGAGCAGGCGGATGCATTGCGCCACGACCCAGAGCTCGTCGCACCGGCGGTCGAGGAGATACTTCGCAAGCTGCTGCCCACGCCCGCATCCGGTGCTGAGCAGACCATAGGACTACCTCGCTACGCCAACACCGACTTCACCTTCGACGGCGTCACCATCCACACCGGTGAGCTGGCCATGCTCGGGCTGCGCGTGGCCAACCTCGATGAAAAACTCTTCCCCGAACCGACCCGGTTCGACGTGCATCGCGGATGCAACCCACATCTGACCTTCGGGCACGGCCCGCACTTCTGTCCCGGTGCCTCACTGGCCCGGATCGAGCTGCGAACGTTGTTCTCCGCCCTTCTCGACCGGTTCCCGACGCTGCGGTTGGCTGTTCCGGTCGAGTCGTTGCGGGGACGTGACGAGCTGCTCACCGGGGGTCTAGTAGCGGAGCTGCCGGTGATGTGGTGAGGCTGTGCGGGAACTCATTTACCCGGGCGCTTGGCTACGACCATAAGGTAGCCTAGTTCCGGAATATCGACCAGGTCTTCCATGTCGATCAGATCAGCGGCCATCTCGTCGCCCTGACCGAGGTTGTGGCGCTTCGCCCACCGCGACCACCAGATGTAGCTGTTGCGAAGCGTCTGCTCACTGATGTCCAGGATCTCCTCGAACCACAGTCCCGCGTTTCGGAGCATGGGGGGTGGTCCTCGGCCTGCACTATGGTCGCCATGGAATGGCTGTAAAACCGGTTCACCGTCGGTTGCTTGGCGACGGGGATCGGTGCGCGCTCGAAGGAGTCGGTCAGGACCAGCCGGCCTCCCGGCCGGAGTGACCGGCGGATCCGCGCGAGCACCTGCCCACGATCCGGCATGTGAAAAAATGACTCGAGGGCGATAGCAGCATCGAAGTACTGTGCCGGAAACGGCAGTTCCATCGCATCTGCCCACTGGAACACCACCCGCTCAGCCACTCCCGCCGACTCCGCAAGGGAGTTGGCGAGTCTCACCTGCTCCCGGCTTACCGAGATACCGGTCACGCGAGCCCCGGTGAGCCGGGCTATCCGCACACCAGGCCCGCCGATCCCGCAACCGACATCGAGGAGGTGGCTTCCGGCCCCGATCTTCAGCTTCTCGGTCATCACATCGGTCAGCCGGTCGGTCGCCTCGCCAAGAGGGGCCTCGCCGTCGGGGCTGTCCCAGTAACCGACGTGCAGGTTGTCACCCGACGGCATGGGACCGGGCGAAGTGAAACGATCATAAAGCCGACCGACCTCGTCGGGTGTGGGTACGAGAGCCGGCTTCTTCATGGGACAGCATGCTCCTTTCTTGAGAATGGCTTCCCCGTGCGTGGGTACCAGGCCGTGACATGGGCGGTCTGACCGTAGATATAGGCCCGACAGACACCCTACGCGAATGACGGCAATGCGCACAATACTGTTTTCCGGCTCGGGTCCATCATGAAGTAACCATGCTTCCATGCTGGAGGTTCGGCGCGTGCCGACGACCGACTTGCGTGTACTCGCACGGTGGAGTTGCCAGACTGTGGGTGGCCGATGGAGGCGCGACACTGTACGGAGGATCCGACCGCTGCCTACCGTGCTCTCATAGCCGACGAACCCTTGCCCGGGAGAGACGAGCTGTACGCCGGAGAAACTCTCTCGGCCAGGCGGCCACAGCCGCGACACTGCGGAGGTTCGGTGACCGACGACCAGACAACCGCCCGGCTCGCGGTCCTGGGAGCGGGTGTCATGGGAGTCGGCATCGCGACACTCGCACTCGGACACGGGTTGGGCGTCCTGTTGGTGGATGTCGACGCGGCCAAGCTCGACCGGGCCCCCATCGACGTCGCCACACAGTTGCGGTTGGCTCAGCTGATGGGTGCGCGTTCCGGGGAGGAACCCATCGGTGAGCTTGCGACGAGTACATCGGTGCACGATGCCGCAGCGGCGACCGTGGTGATCGAGGCGATCACCGAAGTCGCCGAGCTCAAGTCGAAGGTTCTGGTCGAGTTGTCGGACGTGGTGCGGCCGGGCACGCCGCTGGTGTCCAACACCTCGTCGATCCCCATCGATGAGCTGGCCGAGTCGCTGGCGCGGCCGGGGGAACTGGTCGGCACCCACTTCATGAACCCGCCCTACCTCATCGAGACGGTCGAGGTCATCCGAGGGGCACGCACCTCGGAGGCCACGATGGCGGCGGTCACCTCGCTGCTGGCCGCCCTCGACCGGAAGGCGGTCGTCGTCCGGGACGCGCCGGGGTTCGTGACCAGCCGCATCCTGCATCCGATGATCAATGACGCCGTCCGGGTCGTGCAGGCGGGTACGGCGACGGCCGATGCCGTCGACACCCTCATGCAGGGGTGTCTCGGGCACCGCACGGGTCCCCTGCGCACCGCGGACCTGATCGGGCTGGACAACCTCGTCGACTCGCTGCGGGTGCTGCACGAGAGGACCGGCGACGAGGGGTGCCTACCGTGCGAGCTGCTGCTGGCGAAGGTACGGCGAGGTCATCTCGGTCGGAAGAGTGGTCGCGGCTTCTACCGGTACGAGGAGGCACTGCCATGACCCTGTCGACCGACCGCACACCGGAGAGCACCGGTGCCATCGAGCAGAACCTGCTCCGATATCTGGAGTCGCGGACCAGGGCCCCGTGGGAGCCGGACCGCGACCTGTTCACCACCGGCGGGCTGTCCTCGTTGTTCGCGATGGAGCTGGTGGTGCACCTGGAGAAGTCCTTCGACGTGGTCATCATGGGCACCGACCTCAGGTTGGACAACTTCCGTACGGTGCGCGCGATGACGGCATTGGTGCGTCGGCTCCAGGCTCCTCGCGCCGGGGGCAGCGGCGGTGCGTGAAGGGCTTGCGGGGGCGACCGCACTGGTCACCGAGCTCGTCGCGGAACGGGCCGAGTCCTGGGATCGGCACGGTCTGCTGCCCGAGGAGCTGCTCAGGAAGCTGGGCGCCAGCGGCGTGTTGTGCGCCGAGGTAGCTCCAACGCACGGCGGCCTGGGCTTGAGCAGCCGGCACAACGGTGAGCTCACGGCGCACGTCGGGAGCCTGTGCAGTTCGGTGCGCAGCATCATGACCTCGCAGGGGATGGCGGCCTGGACGGTCCATCGACTGGGCGGTGCCGAGCAGCAGACCAGCTACCTGCCCCGGCTCACCGGCGGCGAGCTGGCGGCCGTCGCGTTCAGCGAACCGCACGCCGGCAGCGACCTGTCCGCGATGAGTACGCGGATTCGGGTGGACGGGGACTCCGTCGTCCTCGACGGGCACAAGGTGTGGGTCACCGCCGCCCACTACGCCGATCTGATCCTGGTGGTCGGACGGTACCGTGATGGCGACGCCGCCGTGGTCGTCGTACCCGCCATCGCACCAGGGGTACGGGTGGAGCGGATCGCCGACCCGCTCGGCTGCCGGGCGGCCGGCCACGCGGACGTCCACCTCGACTCGGTCAGGCTGCCCGCGCACAGCGTGCTCGGTGCGGCCGGCCAGTCGTTGCCACTGCTGGTGACGTCGGCACTCGCCTACGGCCGCATATCCGTAGCGTGGGGCTGTGTCGGCATCCTGCGGGTGTGCCTGACCACGGCGGCCAGGCACACCCGGTCTCGCAGGCAGTATGGCAAGCCGCTCGTCGACCACCAGCTCGTCTCGCGGCATCTCGCTGAGCTGTTCGTCTCCGAGCAGGTCTCCACCCGCGTGTGCGAGCACGCCAGCCGGTGCTGGGACGCCGGGGCATCCGAGCTGGTCGTGGCGACCGTGCTGGCAAAACACGTCAGTGCCGGCAACGCCGCCCGCGGCGCGGCCTCGGCAGTACAGATGTTGGCCTCGGCCGGAGCCCGTGACGGGCATGTGGTGGCGCGTGCCTATCGGGACGCGAAGCTCATGGAGATCATCGAGGGGAGCAACGAGCTCTGCCAGCTCATGTTGGCGCGACACGTGGTGGCGGTGTCGTCATGACCGAGAACGTGGTCATGATCAAGTGCCTGGTGTGGGACCTGGACGACACGCTGTGGCAGGGAACCCTGCTCGAAGGCGACCGGGTTCGGCTGCCCGACGCGGTGCGCGAGACGGTCGTGAAGCTGGACGCCCGAGGCATCCTGCACTCGGTGGCCAGCAAGAACGACCGCGAGCTCGCCTGGGAACGCATGGCACACCTGGGCATCGATGACTACTTCGTGCTGGCTGAGATCGGCTGGGGACCCAAGTCCGACTCGGTGCGCAGGATCGCCGACCGCCTGAACTTCGCGCACCGCGCCGTCGCGTTCATCGACGACCAGCCCGCGGAGCGCGCTGAGGTGTCCTTTCACCTGCCTGAGGTGCGGTGCTACCCCGCCGAGCGAGCGAGCATGCTGCCCGAGCTGCCCGAGTTCAGTCCCGCCGTGGCGACGGTGGACTCCCGTCAGCGCAGGCGGATGTACCAGGCCAGCTTCCGACGCGACGCCGAACGTGCCGAGTTCACCGGCCCGGACGAGGAGTTCCTGCGTTCACTGGAGTCGGTGATGCGCATCGGGCGGGCCACCGAGGAGGACCTGTCCCGGGTCGAGGAGCTCACGGTGCGTACCAGCCAGATGAACGCGACCGGGGTGTACTACTCCGCCACGACCCTCCGCAGCCTGCTGGCCGACCCCCGGCATGAGGTGCTGGTCGTCACGCTCGCCGACCGGTTCGGGCCACACGGAGCGGTAGGAGTCCTGTTGGTGGAAAAACACCCGGCGGGGGAGGAAAACCTCGGGGTATGGCACCTCAAGCTGCTGGCCACATCCTGCCGGGTGGTCTCCCTCGGGGCGGGGAGCACCATCCTGAACTGGCTGATCGACCAAGCCGCCTTGGCCCGCGTCCACATGGTGGCCGACTTCCGAGGTACCGACCGCAACCGGATGATGGAGGTCGCCTACCGGTTCGCCGGGTTCAGCCACCAACCGTGTGGCTGCCGAGCCCGTATCAGCCGGCACTCGGACCTCGACGACGTCCAACACCTGCACCTGGAGCCGGTTCCCCAGCGGAAGCCCACGACGATCGAGATCGTCGCACCGCGACTCGCCGAAGGGTAGCCGACGTCAGCGAAACAGCGGACACGCCATGGGGTCCGCCACAGCGAACGGAGCGCACATGGGTGGCCAGATCGACGTCACCGATGAACTGCTCGACTACGTCAGGCGGGTATCGCTGCGGGACGACGCGATCCTGAGCGACCTGCGTGCGGCGACCGCGGCCCTGCCCGCCGGGCGGGTCATGCAGGTCATGCCCGAGGAAGCGCAGCTGCTCGCCCTGCTCGTCAGCGTGACCAACGCCAACCGGGTTCTGGAGATCGGAACGTTCACCGGCTACAGCACGCTGTGCATGGCACGGGCGCTCCCCGCCGACGGCCGCCTTGTGACGTGCGACATCAGCGAGAAGTGGCCTGCGATCGCCAGTCCGTACTGGGAGCGCGCGGGGGTGGCAGACCGCATTCACGTCCGCATCGGCGACGCCGGCGAGACCCTGGCCGAGCTTCTCGCCGCGCAGGGACCGGACAGCTTCGACTTCGTCTTCATCGATGCCGACAAGGCGAACTACCGGCGGTACTACGAAGACGCCGTCACGCTGGTGAAGCCCGGTGGTCTCGTCGCGATCGACAACACCCTCTTTCTCGGCAGGGTCATCGATCCGACCGCACAAGACCCGGACACCACCGCGATCCGCGAGCTCAATGCCACGCTACACGACGACGACCGAGTCGAGATGTGCCTGCTCGTCATGGCCGACGGTATCACTCTCATACACAAGAAACTCTCAGGAGCGGCACTCAGCATCACCCCAGTCATCCCGCCGGCTAGCGGGCGGGCCCAGCCGAGAACGTTAGACCGGGAGGGTGCCGAAGCGTGTGCACACCGTGAGAGCACAGACTGTGGACCTCACCCAGAAGCGCAAAATCCGCCACGAATTGGTGGCCGACTCGAGAATCCCTACCGACCGCCCGGTTAGTGGTGCTATACAATGTATCCAGGGATCGATACCACGAGGGGGCCGCACGAGGGGCCGGCTTGGTCCGCCTGCTGCGGGGAAAATGCAACAGCCCATCGGTGCATGGCCTTGACGAGGGCCCGGGTCTTGATTTCCGGGAAAGACGGCCGTAGCGACTGCATCAGCGGCGGCGGAGAATTCTCCGGATACCTGCGGACGATGCTGTGACGATCCCGGTCCGCGATTCCCGTCCGCCGACTTCTCCGAGGGGAGGAAACCATGCAGTTCAAGCTGCTAGGACCCTTGGAGGTCGTCGACGACGAGGGTCGGCCACTGACGTTGAACGGGAACAAACAACGGGCAACGCTCGGCTTTCTGCTGCTGCACGTGAACTCCGTGATCGCGACCAGCAGAATACTGAGAGCACTCTGGCCGACAGACATGCCCGCAACCGGCCGAAAAATGCTACAAAACGCTGTTTCCGGGTTGCGTGGGGTGCTTTCCGTCAATGGGGGAGGACCCGACTCCGCGCTGCTCCTGACCCACGCTCCCGGGTATCTGCTCCGGGTGGAGCCGGACCGTGTCGATCTCAGTCGCTTCCACAGTCTGGTGAACAGTGGCCGAGCGGATCTGATGGCCGGTTCGTGGGAGCAGGCCGCGCGGACGCTGCGGGATGCGCTGGAGCTGTGGCGAGGTCCGGTGCTGACCGACCTGGTCGAGTCCGGAGTCACCTGGCCAGAGCTGACCACGGTGCAGAACGCGCAGTTGGCTGCCTTCGAGGACTACGTCGAAGCTGAGTTGGCCTGCGGCCGCTACCACGAGGTGATCAGCGCACTGGAGACGTGGGTCGAGATCGAGCCGCTGCGGGAACGGTTGTGCGGTCAGCTGATGCGGGCGCTGTACTACTGCGGTCGGCAGGTTGACGCATTAGGACTTTACCGTCGTACGCGGACGAGGCTCATCGAAGAGCTCGGGCTCGACCCCAGTCGGAGCCTACAGGAACTGGAACGGTCGATCCTCAACCAGGAACTGGTGCTGGAGCCCCGTCCGGTGCTCTTCCACCCCGCGCCGCCCGCCGGCGCGTCCCAGCCGCAGCACGTCTCGGAGATCGGTCTCCGGAAAACCGCACAGCAGCCCGACGTGAGTGTGCGACAGGCGCCGGTCTCTCACCGGTCAAACGGTGTCGAGGGGACCGAGGTCACGGGCGATGAGCCGGCCGAGCCACCGATGGTCCGCGACGTGGTGTCGACGCGTCCGGGCGCAACGAGACCGACCGGATACTCCGCGTCGGAGCTCAAGCGGGTCACCGTTGTGCTCGTGATGACCCGGTTCGACCGTGATATCGGTGATGTCGACCCCGAAGACGTCGACGCCGTGCTGCAGGACATCGCGGTGACTGTGCACGAGGAGATCGAGCACCTGGGCGGGACCGTCGGAGGCACGATCGGCTCGGTGTGGCTAGCGGTGTTCGGTGCCTCGCAGAATCGTGAGGACGACGCCGGGCGGGCCGTGCGGGCGGCGATGACGGTGCGAGACCGGCTCCGTTCCCGCGTGCTGTCTTCTCGCTGTGTCGCCCCGCCGGCTGTCATGGTCGCGGTGGCCACCGGTGACGCGCTGGTCAGGCGCCCGGTGGATGACCGCGGTGGAACACTCGCGGTGACCGGCGAAGTCCTGGACAGGTGTGTGGGGCTGCTAGCGCACGTTTCCGCCGACGAGGTGCTGGTGTGCGAAGCGACCAGGCGGGCCAGCGATCTCTCGATCACCTACGACGTGACCCACACTCCGGTCGAACGCTCGCGAGCGCTGACGTTCCATCCGGAGATACAGGAGCTCGAGCTCACCGTGCCGTTCGTCAACCGTGACCGCGAGCTGAAAATGCTGCTCGGCTTGTTCGACCAGGTCTGTCGGCAGTCGCGGACCCACCTGGTGACGGTCTTAGGAGAACCCGGCATCGGTAAAAGCAGGCTGGTCGTCGAGTTCGACCGCGTGATCACAGGCGCTTCTGGAAAATCCCGCTGCCTCATCTGCCGCACACCGCACTTCGGGCGCGACAGCGCGCTGACGCCACTGTCAGAAAGCGTGAAATCCTACGCGCGGATCACCAGCACAGACCCGGTCGAGGTAGCGGGGAAGAAGCTTGCCGACGCTGTTCGCAGCCTAGCCGGCGCCGGAGCCGAGTCGTCCTGGGCGCTGTCCCGCCTGCGAGCCCTGGTCAGCTTGGACAATGGCGAGGAAGGACAGCAGACCCAGCGTGAGTCCTCCACTGCTTGGCGACAGTTTCTGGAGATGGCCGGCAGCGGAGGCCCCCTGGTCGTCGTCATCGAGGACCTGCACAGGGCTGACGACGTCCTCCTGGACTTCGTCGACCATCTCACGAGGCATGCGGGATCACTTCCGCTGCTAGTGATCGTGACCACTCGCCCCGACCTGCTCGACCGCCGGCCGGCGTGGGGAGGCGGAAAGGTCCGCGCGACCACCACCACTCTGGAGCCACTCTCCGACGACGACGCCACACGCCTGCTCGCCTCCCTGTGGTGTGCCCGGAGCGGAACCTCTGGCCGGCACCACGGCGCATCGGGCATCGACGCCACCGATGTGCTCCGTGCAGTGACATCGTGCGCTGGAGGAAACCCGCTGTTCATCATCGAGTACGCACGAATGCTCCGGGAGGACGGCCCCGCAGGGTTCCGGGGTCCCTACGAGGCCGATGAGCTGCTCGATACCGGCCGCGTCGACCTACCTCTGCACATTCCCCAGTTGGTCCACCGAGTCCTGGCATCCCGGCTGGACAGCCTGCCGGCCGAGGTCAAAGCGGTGTTGCTGGATGCCGCCGTGCTCGGTGACTTCGTGTGCGAGGCGGGCCTTGCCGCAGTGGGCGGGCGAGCCGCCGGCGAGGTGTCTCCTTGCCTGGAGTACCTGGAGCGTTGGGAGTTCCTGATGCAAACGAGCCGAGAACCGGATGCGACTGCGGCTGGTTACGTATTTCGGAACGCCTTGGTCCGCGATGTAGCCTACCGGATGATTCCTCGGACGACGCGTGCCGACAAACATGAACGGGCTACGGCATGGCTCGAGGGACTACCGGGGCAGAACGAGAAACTGTTGGCTTATCATCAACATCAGGCTACTGTGTCGTCCGTTCCCGGAGAGGGGGATACAGCGTCGGTTCGGCGACGGGTATGCGGGGTGTTCTCGGCGGCTGGTCTTCCGGGAGCTGTCGCTGTGCACCAGCAGCGCTCCCGCAGCGGTCACCCATGAGTCATCCGAACCATGACGGCGGTGTGGGCCTGTGAGTGCGCTGCCCTCATCCGCAGTCCGGCTCCCCTCGCTGACCGGCTACCGCCTGATCCTCGCGGTCGCCGTCTTCTCCTGCCATGCGCTGGCTGCCGCCCGGTTCTACCACAACGACTTCGTCAACGGACTCGGCCTCATCGCGCCGTATGGAATCGCTTCCCTGTCCTCCTTCTTCGCGCTGAGCGGTTTCGTGCTCACCTGGGTGACGTCTGCGGCCGACACGGCAGGACTGTTCTGGCGCAGACGACTGGTCAAGATCTTCCCCAACCATGTCCTCACCTGGGCACTGACCATCGCGGTGCTCGCGTCGGTTGGGCCGATGCCCCTTCTGGGGGTACCTCCACATCCTGGCCCCGCGCTGACGAACCTGTTCCTGGTACAGGCATGGATCCCCAATTCCGACTACCTGCTCAGCGTAGACGGGATCAACTGGTCGGTCTCCTGCGAACTCTTCTTCTACGCCCTGCTGCCGTTGCTGGTCCGGCCCCTGATGCGCATTCCCGCCGACCGGCTGTGGAGATGCTTCGCGGGGACGGCGGTCGTGATGGCCGTCGTCCCCGCAATGATCACCTACGCGATCGACGCCCCGCCGTGGCCGCTGTGGCCGCCGCTGTCATTCGTGCAGACCTGGCTCGTTTACTTCTTTCCACTGGTACGGTTCCCCGAGTTCCTACTCGGCGTGTTGTCGGCCCGCATCGTGCAGACGGGTCGTTGGCCGCGTCTGCGTGCGCGGTGGGTGGCGTTGTTCGCAGTACTCGTCTGGCTGGCGACGTTGGTTCTACCCGCCGCATACTCCCGCAGCGGCATACTGGCGGTGCCGATCTGTCTGTTCATCCCGATCATCGCTGTGCGCGATACCGAAGGGCGGGAGGGCTGGCTCAGCCGCCGCGGTGTGGTCCTCCTGGGGAATGCTTCGTACGCGTTCTACCTGATCCACTGGCCTCTGCTGGGGATCACGCGCCACCTGGTCGGTGCTCACCGGACGTTCGACGGGGTGACCGGCACTCTGATCATCATTGCCGTGTTCGTCGTCGCCCAGCTGACCGCTGTCGCCTTGTACCGGTACTTCGAGCGGCCGCTGATGCGCCGGTTCGCCTCTCCACCTCCCCGGGACCGCAGCGTCGCGGGCGGACACCTCCCGTAGACCGATACCGTTCGACAGCCACCCGACGGGACGTCAACTGTCGCTCCCGTTCACGTCGACTCAGGTCTCAAGACCGCCCATGGCCGCGAGGGGACGCACCTCGACCACGTTCTTCCGAGCATCAGGGATCTCTGCGGCGATCTCCAGTGCGCGTTCCGTGTCCTTGCAGTCGACCACGTAGTAGCCGGAGAGGTACTCGTCGGTGTCCGTCAGCGGTCCTTCGACGATGTCCACCCTCCCGTCTCGCACCCGGACGGTGTGGGAACTGCTCCGGTTCGCGAGTGGGGCGCCGTACAGGTGTTCCCCGGTATCGATGATCTTCTGCGTGAACATGATGTACTCCGCGAGCCAGTCTTCCTTCTCGGCCTGTGTGAGGGTTCTCCAACGAGCTCCGTCCGTGTGGATGAGCAGCATGTATCTCATGACCGATCCCCTCCCTGCCGCACCACGTCGGAACGGCTTTTCAAGCATCACAACGGGGTTGACGAGAACTGTCAATACACAGTTCGAGTACCGGCGACAGGCGGCGTGCTTCGGGCTGGACCAGGAGCTGTGCCTATGCGCCACGTTACCCGACCATGGGCGGCCGATGGAAGTTCGTCATTGCGGTGACGACGCTACTCAAGCGTACCCTGGAGTCGACTGACCTAATCGGCGTTCACCTCGACCACCCGCTGAGCGCTGTACGATTTCCTGCCCGTTCGGGCCGGTGCAGCAGATCCGTCCGTCGTCCTACTCGCATCCGATTGGTTCGGTGAGCATCATGCTGGTACTCGGACTGAACGGGAACTTCTCCCCGGCGGACGAAGACCTGGTGCCCGGCATGCTGGAGTTCTTCTTCCACGATGCCTCCGCCAGCCTGGTCCGAGACGGAACGCTGATCGCGGCGGTGGAGGAGGAGCGACTGAACCGAATCAAGAAGACCACCAAGTTCCCCATCAACGCCATCCGGTCATGTCTGGCGACGGCGGACGTCTCGCCCGCCGACATCGACGCTGTCGGCTACTATTTCCGCGAAGACCACATGGACATGGTGCTCAACCAGCTCTACACCGAGAACCCCAGGACGCCGACCCGCTACTCCCGGTGGCTCATCAAGGACCGACTGCGAGCGGAACTCGGCTGGGAGCTGCCCGACGACCGCTTGATCTACACTCCGCATCACATCGCGCATGCGATGTCCAGCTTCGTTCGCTCCGGAATGCGCGAGGCGATGGTCGCCGTTCTGGACGGTCGAGGCGAGGAACATTCCGGGACCATCTTCCTTGCGCATGGCGAACGACTGGAGAGTGTGGCGACATACCCGGTGCACAAATCACTGGGGATGCTGTACCTGTCTGCCACCCAGTTGCTGGGCTACAAGTTCGGCGACGAGTACAAGGTCATGGGACTCGCTCCTTACGGCGACCCCGGCAGGTATCGCGAGATCTTCGACACGCTCTACTCGCTGCGCGACAAGGGTGACTACGAGCTTGCCTCCAGTATCGTGGGGCCCAACTTGTTCGGGCCGGTCTTCTTCGCCCAGGGGTTTCTTCCGCGAAGGAGAGGGGAGAGCTTCACCCAGCAGCACATGGATTTCGCCGCAGGACTCCAGGAGATCGTCGAGAAAATCGTGTTGCATGTTCTGGGATACTGGGCCGAGCTCACCGGGCTCACGAAGCTGTGCTTCGGTGGGGGCGTTGCGCACAACTGTAGCCTCAACGGTGTGATCCTGCGCTCCGGCATGTTCGATGAGATGTTCGTGCATCCGGCCTCCCACGACTCCGGTGCCGGGGAGGGCGCGGCACTCGCGGCCACGCACCAGCTCAGTGGAGCCGTGTTTCCCCGAGTGCGGCTGCGTACCGCCGCCCTGGGCCCCGCAATGGGCGGGGAAAGCGAGGTCATGGACAAACTGGGCGCCTGGAACGCGCTGATCGAGGTGGTCCGCCCTGGTGACATCGTCGACCGCGCTGCCGAGCTGCTGGCCGACGGCGCGGTTCTCGGCTGGGCGCACGGGAGGTCGGAGTTCGGCCCGAGAGCACTGGGCAACCGCAGCATCGTCGCTGACGCGAGACCGAAGGGGAACCAGACCCGGATCAACGCCATGGTGAAGAAGCGGGAGAGTTTCCGGCCCTTCGCGCCGGTCGTCACCCCCGAGGCCGCGCCGGCGTACTTCGAGATACCAGCGACCGCGGCGAACTACGACTTCATGTCGTTCGTGGTACGCGTGCGCGACGAGCGGAGAGCAGAGCTCGGTGCGGTGACCCACATCGACGGGACCGCCCGAGTTCAGATCATCGAGCCCGCCACCAACGAGCGCTTCCACCGGCTGGTGGCCCGGTTCGGCGAACTCACCGGAACGCCCGTGCTACTGAACACCTCGTTCAACAACAACGCTGAGCCGATCGTGCAGAGCGTCGAGGACGTCCTGACCAGTTTCCTCACCACCGAACTGGATTATGTCGTGATCGAGGACTTCTTGGTCCGGCGACGACCGAACTTCCTGGCGGCTCTCGACCACCTCGTCCTCCGGTTCAGCCCGGTGACCAGGCTCGCTAAGCACGTCGGCTTCAGGTCATCCGGCGAGCGGACCGTAGTCCACGAGATATCTCTGGACTATTCGACCGGACCGAGCGCCACGGTGTCCCCGCAGTTGTACGCGCTACTGGAGAAGGTGGACGGGGCACGTCCTCTGGCCGCACTCGGTGGAAGCCTGTCCGAAACACTCAGAGCGGAGCTGTTTCGGCTGTGGGCGGAGCGTTTCTTCACCCTGACGCCGACGTGACCGTCACCGGTGCCGGGTCTTCACCGCCACGCGACCCGCATCGCCGCAGGCGTGCGGGGCTCCCGCTGCGAACGAGGAGGAACGATCAGCTACCTGGGAATCGACGTCGGCGGCACCAAGGTCGCCCTCCGCGTCGAGGGCAGCGGACAGAAAACCTACGAGACCTCTTTTCGTTGGAATAGCGCGAGAAACTCACGATCGCAGGGTGCCGCGGATCTCGCCATGCTGGCGGACGAAGTGAGCGAGCTGCGTAGGTACTGGCGGGAGCCGATCCAGGCGGTCGGTGTCGCGATGCCGGCCAGGCTCGACGGCTCGGGCAGGGTCCTGGCATGGCCCGGTCGACCGGGGTGGGTGGGGGTGGAACTGGGGACGTCACTGCGCACGTTGTTCCCGGATACCGAGGTGCGGTGCGCGGACGACGGAGAGCTGGCCGCCCTTGCCGAAGCACGTGAAGTGGGCTGCACCGACCTGTTCTACCTCGGCGTCGGTACCGGCATCGGCGGCGGGATCGTCTCCGGCGGACGGTCATTGCGCGGCCGGACCAGCCGATCCTGCGAAATCGGTCATGTGGTGGTCGACCGTGGTGGGACGGGTTGCGACTGCGGTCGCCGCGGTTGCCTGCAGGCGGTGGCCTCGGGCCCGGCGACGCTACGCCGGGCCGCTGAACTGCGGGGTGCCGACGTGACATTCACCGAGCTCCGGCATGCGGTACTGGCCGGGCGGCCGTGGGCGGTGTCCGCGGTGGCGGACAGTGCTGCCGCGCTGGCGGCAGCGGTCATCAGCGTCGATGAGCTGCTGCACCCCGCGCTAGTCCTGATCGGCGGCGGGTTCGCCGCCCAGCTGCCGGGTCTCGTCGAGACCGTGTCCGCCGAGGTCGTCCGACTGGCCCGGCCAGGGAGCCCGCCACCGCCTGTCCAGCCCGCCGCGCTCGGTGGACTGTCGTCCCTGCGCGGTGCCGTGTTGGCGGCCAGGGGACTGGCGGGCTGACCTGCCCTGCCGCTGAAAGTGAGGTATCACCGGAACCGCTGTCAGTTCGCGGCACGGCCTAGCTGCTGATCGATGAACTCCAGGACCTCCGAGGTCGTCGCCGTCTGAATCCTGCTCGCTACGTCAGAACTCTCCTCGGTGAGCGCGGTATCGCGCCACATCGACATGATCTTCTGCAACCGCGCCGTGATGGCAGCGCGGTCCCCGTTGTCTTCAGAAACGCCCGACAGGGCGGTTTCCAGGTTGTCCAGATCGGCCAGGATGCTCGTGGGAGTAGTCATCGACCCGGAACACAGCTCCTCCCGCAGTAGTCGGGACAGAGCGGCGGGTGTCGGGTAGTCGAAGAGGACCGTGACCGGCAGGACGATGCCAGTGGCGGCAGCGATCCGGTTACGCAGCGCGACGGCGGTCAACGAGTCGAACCCCATATCCTTGAACGCACGGAGCGTCTCAGTCGCCTCGCCCGCCGGATGGCCCAGCACGATAGCGGCATGGGTCCGCACCAGGTCGAGCACAATGCGCTCCTGGTCGGCTTCGGACAACCCGAGCAGGCGTCGGGTCAGCGACTCCCTGGTCGAGGGATCGTCTTGCGCGACTCCTCGTCTCCTCCGTACGAGGCCGCGCAGCAGCGGTGGCACCGGGTGCGAAACGATGTCGGCGGCCAGACCGGAGAGGTCGATCCTGGCGGGCACGAGTAGCGTCTCGCTGGTCCGCAACGCCGCATCGAACAGGGCCATGCTGTCGTCGACCGACAGAGAGCACTGCCCCTCGCTGGACATCCGGCCCTGACCATGCTGCCACCATCCCCAGGCGAGTGAGAGTGCGGGGAGCCCTTGGGTGTGACGTTGGTGGGCTAGTCCATCGAGGTAGGCATTAGCCGCCGCGTAGCTCCCCTGCCCCGGGCTGCCCAGTAGCCCGGCGGCAGAGGAGAACAGGACGAACATGGTCAGTTCCGTGTCCCGGGTGAGGTCGTGCAGGTTGAGTGCGCCGTTGACCTTGGGGTCGAACACGGTGTCGATGTGGTGCTGGGTCAGGGTGGTGAGCACACCGTCATCGAGCACACCGGCGGTGTGGATGACTCCGGTGAGTGGGTGCTGCGCGGGGATGTGCGCGATAACCTGGGCCAGGGCGTGGCGGTCGGCCACGTCGCAGGCGATCACCTGCGCCTGGGCGCCCAGACCGGTCAGCTCCGTGATCAGTGCGCCGGCCGAGGGAGTGTCGGGACCCCGCCGGCTGAGCAGCAGCAGCCGCCGTACGCCGTGCCGAGTGACCAGGTGGCGGGCCAGCGAAGCGCCCAACGTCCCGGTTCCCCCCGTGATCAACACCGTTCCGTGCGTACCGACTGCGCGCTGCGCGGCGGTGTCGTCGGTGGTGGTGACGCGGGTCAGGCGGGGTACCCAGGCGGTACCGCCACGCAGCGCGACCTGCGGCTCGTCACCGGCCAGCACCGCAGTCACCAGCGTGCTCGCGCTCTCGGCCCGGGTGTCGAGGTCCGCATCGAGCAGCACGATCCGGCCGGGTTCTTCGGACTGGCCTGAGCGGACCAGTCCCCACACCGCCGCCGCCACCGGATCGTCGCATCCTGGGCCCATCCCGTGGCGGGTGAGGACCACCAGGCGGCGGCGGGTCCACCGCGGGTGGGTCAGGAACACCTGCAGGATCGCCAGCACCCGGCACACCACCGCCCGCGCATCCCGGCGACCGGTGCCGGTGTCGACCACCACCACAGCGGGTGTCCCGTCACCGGTATCCCGCAGCGAGTCCAGCTCGGCTACCGAGGACACCCACACCACACCCCCCGCAGCACCCGCCCCCGACTCGAGCGCAGGCATCGGCACCTGCGCCCACTGCACGGCGAACAGCGAGCCGGCCACCCCAGCACCGGGCGGGACCAGCCGCCGCAGCGCCATCGGTCGAGACGCCACCGAGTCCAGCGAAGCCACCGGCTGACCGGACTGGTCAGCCAACTGCAGCGACACCACCCCCGCCCCCACCGACACCGCACGCACCCGCAACACCGACGCCCCCGACGCCCGCAGCACGACCCCATGCCAGGAAGACGGCAACAGCACCTCGCCATCCGCCATCCCGACGCTACCCTGGGTCACGCCGAGCGCGGTGGCGTGCCCAGCGGCGTCCAGCAGCGCCGGGTGGATCCCGAACCCGGCGGCCTGACCGCGCTGGTCCTTCGGCAGGGCGACCTCAGCGAACACCTCCCCCTCGCGCACCCAGGCCGCCCGCAGGCCCTGGAACACCGGCCCGTACTCATACCCCAGGTCGGCTTGCCGCTGATAAAAACCCTCCAGGCTCACCGGCTGCGCTCCCACCGGCGGCCAACTACCCGGCGGCCGACTACCCGACGGTCGACTACCCGGCGGCCGACTACACAGTGTGATGTCCGGTTCAGGGCTGGTGGGGGTGAGGAACCCTCGGGCGTGGCAGGTCCAGGGCGCGGTGCTGGGGGCGTCATCGGGCCGGGAGTGAATGCTCACCGGTCGCCGCCCGGTCGGGTCTCCGCCCCCCACGGTGACCTGGATCCGGACCCCGCTCCGCTCGGCCAGTAACAGCGGTGCCTGGCACACCAACTCCTCCACCACCGGACAGTCCACCTCGTCGCCGGCGCGGATAGCCAGCTCGACGAACACCGTTCCCGGCGCCAACACCGCGCCCGATACCGCGTAGTCAGCCAGCCACGGGTGGGTAGCGAGCGACAACCGCGCGGTGAACATCACCCCATCACCCTCAGCCAACCTCACCACCGCACCCAACAACGGATGCTCCACAACCCCCGACACATCCTCCACCGGGCTCGGCGAACCCAACCAGTACCGCTGACGGTGAAAGGCATACGTCGGCAGCTCCACCCGCCGGCCGGTACCGGTGATGGCCGGCCAGTGCACAGGAAGACCACGCACGAACAATTCGGCGGCGCTGGAGAGCACCCCTGTCACCTCAGCGCCCTGGCGCAGCCCGGGGGTGACCGTGATACCTGTGGGGTGGCGGGGGTCGGCGTCGAGACAGTCGTGGACAAGGCCGGCTAGCACACCGCCGGGGCCGATCTCGATGAATGAGCGCACCCCGGTGGCATGAGCGCACCCGACCCCGTCGGCGAACCGCACCGTCCGGCGCGCATGCTCAGCCCAATACCCGGGGTTTCCCAAGACCGTCTCGTTGACGAGCTCACCGGTCACGTTGGAGACCACCGGGATCTGCGCGGTCCCGAACGACACCTTCCGCGCCGCGTCGTGGAGCTCTTCGAGCATCTCGTCCATGTGAGGTGAGTGGAACGCGTGACTGACCCGTAGGCCTCGGGTGCGCCACCCCCGATGGGTGCATTCCCGAAGCACTCGCGCCACCGCCTGCTCATCCCCGGAGATGACCACTGAGTGGGGACTGTTCACCGCCGCGATCGCCACCCGGTCCGCGCACCGGGCCACCAGCGGGGACACGTCCGTCGGCGAGGCGGCGACGGCGGCCATGCGACCGCCTGGGGGCAGTGCCTGCATCAGCCGCCCCCGGGCGGCCACCAGGGCGCACGCGTCGGGCAACGGCAACACCCCTGACACGTGCGCGGCCACGATCTCCCCCACGGAGTGGCCCAGCACCACATCAGCCCGTAGTCCCCAGGATTCCAGCAAGCGGTACAGGCCCACCTCGACGGCGAACAACCCGGCCTGAGTGAACACCGTCTGATCTACCAGACCGGGGTCGACGCTTCCGAACACCACCTCCCGCAGCGACCGTTCCACCTGATCAGCCAGGTGCGCCTGCAGCCCGGCACACGCGGTGTCGAACGCCTCGGCGAACACCGGGTAAGCCCGGTGCAGCTCCTGGCCCATCCCCGCGTACTGGCTTCCCTGACCGGAGAACATCACCCCGACACCGCCCGGCTCCGCGAATGCCGTACCTGAGGTCACGCCGATCGCGGGCTCGTCCCGCGCCAACGCCCGCAGCCCGGTCAGCGCCGCCTGCCGATCGGTGGCCACCACCACAGCGCGATCGGTCAGCACCGCTCGGGTGGACACCAGGGACCACCCCACATCGGCGACACCGATCTGTGGATGCTCCTCCAGGAACACCGCCAGCCGACCCGCCTGACCCCGCAGCGCCGACACCCCACAACCCGACACCACCACCGGCACCGGAAGACCCGGACTGTGTTCATGCGGCATCGGCTCGGGAACGGAGTCGGGCTCAGGGACGGAGTCGGGCTCGGGGACGGAGTCGGGCTCAGCGATGTGCTCGAGGATCACGTGGGCGTTGGTTCCACTGACCCCGAAGGAGGACACCCCCGCGCGACGGGGACGGTCGGCGTCCGGCCATTCCCGTGCCTCGGTGAGCAGGGCCACCGCACCGGCGGACCAGTCCACCTCCGGTGAGGGCTCCTGCACATGCAGGGTCTGGGGCAGCATCCCGTGCCGCATCGCCATCACCATCTTGATCACACCGGCCACTCCCGCCGCGGCCTGGGCGTGACCGATGTTGGACTTCAACGACCCCAGCCACAACGGCCGACCCACCGGCCGGCCATGCCCGTACGTGGCCAACAACGCCTGTGCCTCGATCGGGTCCCCCAGCACGGTGCCGGTGCCATGCGCCTCCACCACATCCACCTCACCAGCGGAGAGCCCCGCATTCGCCAACGCCTGGCGGATCACCCGCTGCTGCGAGGGGCCGTTGGGGGCGGTCAACCCGTTGGAGGCGCCGTCCTGGTTCACCGCGGATCCCCGCACCACCGCCAGCACCGGATGCCCCGACTGTCGAGCGACCGACAACCGCTCCAACAACAGCACACCGACACCCTCCGACCACGACGTCCCATCAGCACCAGCCGCGAACGACTTGCACCGGCCATCCGGCGCCAACCCACGCTGCCGGGAGAACTCGGTGAACCCACGCGGTGTGGCCATGACCGTCGCGCCGCCGGCCAGCGCCATCGAACACTCGTCGTGCCGCAACGACTGCACCGCGAGATGAACCGTCACCAACGACGACGAGCACGCCGTGTCCACCGTGATCGCCGGACCCTCCAACCCGAACGTGTACGCCACCCGACCCGACGCGACACTGCCCGAAAGACCCGTGATCCGGTACCCTTCGAGGTCGCCGGCAGCCTGACGCATGCAGTCGTCGTAGTCATGACTGGTGACGCCGGTGAATACGCCGATGTCCTCACCCCGAACCGACGTCGGGTCGATCCCCGCCCGCTCGAAGACCTCCCACGAGGTCTCCAGCAGCAACCGCTGCTGCGGGTCCATCGCCAACGCCTCCCGCGGCGAGATCCCGAAGAACCCCGCATCGAAACCGGCGACCTCCGATACGAACCCGCCCTCGCGCACATACGACTTCCCCGCCCGGTCAGGGTCCGGGTCGAACAAGCCCTCCAGATCCCACCCACGATCCACCGGGAACTCCGAGATCGCATCGACCCCGTCCGCCACCAACCGCCACAGATCCTCCGGCGAGCACACCCCACGCGGGAACCGACACGCCATCGCCACCACCGCCACCGGGTCGTCAGACACCGGAACAGCGGACGCTGAAACAACGGACACCCGTGCAGCCGGAGGTACCTGGACGCCCCGCAACCGACCTAGGAGATGGTCAGCGAGAGCGCATGGTGTGGGGTAGTCGAACACCAGGGTCGCCGGTAAGCGAAGACCCGTAGCCACGGTGAGACGGTTGCGCAGCTCCACGCCTGTCAACGAGTCGAGTCCCAGCTCCTTGAACGCCCGGGAGCCATCGATGGCACCCGGTGTCGCGTGTCCGAGCACCGCGGCCGCTTCGGCACGGACCACATCGAGCACGGCTTGGCCTCGGTCGGTCTCAGACAGCTCAGCCAGCCGCTGGACGAACGAGTCGTCGGTCACCGGTCCACCCTGCGCGCTCCGGCGGCCGGGGCGAACCATTCCCCGGAGCAACGGCGGCACGGAACCACCCCGCGCGCCCAGCACAGCCGTGTCCAGACTCAGGGGAACCAGCACCGAGTCGTCGGCTCGCAACGCCGCATCGAACAGCGCGACACCCTCCTCCGGTGACAGTGGTCGCAGGCCGGCGCGGCCTATCCGCGCGTGGTCAACCTCCGCCAGCTGCTCAGTCATCCCACTCGCGTTCCCCCACAACCCCCAGGCGAGTGACACCGCGGGCAGTCCCTGAGCCCGACGTTGACGTGCCAGGCCATCCAGGAAGGCATTGGCCGCCGCATAGTTCGCCTGTCCGGGACTGCCCAACACCCCGGCGGCGGAGGAGAACAGCACGAACATCGCCGGCTCGGTGTCCCGGGTCAGTTCGTGCAGGTTGAGCGCACCGTCCACCTTGGGACTGAACACGGTGTCCACGCGCTGTGGTGTCAGGGTGCTGAGCACACCATCGTCGAGCACGCCGGCGGCGTGGATCACCCCGCTCAGCGGATACTCCTCAGGGATACCGGCGATCACCGCAGCCAACGCGTCCCGGTCAGCCACATCACACGCGACCGCTCGCGCCTGCGCCCCCAGCTCGGTCAACTCCGCGACCAACGCACCGGCTCCGGGTGCCTCAGGGCCCCGCCGACCCACCAACACCAACCGCCGCACCCCATACCGGGTGACCAGATGACGGGCCAGCACACCACCCAACCCCCCGGTCCCCCCAGTGATCAACACCGTCCCCGTCCGAACCACCCCCTCCACGGCGCCGGCATCGGTGTCGATCGTGGTGGTCGCGCGGGCGAGGCGGGGCACCCACACCACACCCCGGCGCACCGCCATCTGCTGTTCACCACAGGCCAGCACCCGGGCCACCATCGTGTCCACGTCCGCGCCGTCGGGGTCCACGTCGATGTCGAGGAGCACGATCCGGTCGGGTTCCTCAGACTGCGCCGAGCGCACCAGCCCCCACACCGCGGCCCCTACCGGATCAGCCCCTACCCGGTCAGCGCACTCCGGACCCACACCGCGGCGGGTGAGCACCACCAGACGCGACGAGAGCAAACCCGGCTGCGCCAGGAACGCCTGCAACACTCCCAGCACCCGGCACACCACCGCCCGCACGTCCCCACCATCAGCGCCCCCACCATCAACGCTGGTGTCGAGCACCACCACCCCCGGCACCTCAGCACCGACGTCGACCAGGGGCCCCACCCCATCAGCCGAAGACACCCACACCACATCCGACACCGCCGGCATATCCGGCATCGGCACGTCAACCCAGCCGACGCCGAACAACGACCCAGCCACCCCCTCCCGCGCCACAGTCAACCGCTCAGCCGAAACCGGACGGAACACGAGCGAACCGATCGACGAGACGGGCTGGCCGGACTGGTCAGCCAGCTGCAGCGACACCACCCCAGCTCCGGCGGACACCGCACGCACCCGCACCACCGACGCCCCCGAGGCATGCAACACGACCCCGTTCCACGAGAACGGCAACCGGACATGTCCGTCCGGGGTAGCCACGTTCTGCCCCGTGAAGGTGCTGGCGTGCAGCGCACACTCCGACAACGCCGGGTGCAGACCGAACCTGCCCGCGTCTCGCATCTGCTCTTCGGACAGGACGATCTCGCCGAAGATCTCCTCGCCGCGTCGCCACACTGCCCGCAGCCGCTGGAACTGCGGGCCGTAGGTGAGTCCGTCTGCGGCGAAGTCCGCATAGACACCCTGAATGTCCACCGGGTCCGCACCTGGCGGCGGCCACGCCGAGAGCTCGAACTCAGGTGCCGCAGCGACTGGTGACAGGAAACCGCTGGCATGGCAGGTCCACGGGGCCTCAGAGGCAGCGTCCGACAAGCAGGAGTACACGATCACCGAACGCCGACCGTCCACGTCCGGGCTCCCCACACCCACCTGCAGCCGGAGCCCACCGCAGTGGGGCAACACGAGTGGTTCTTCGATCACCAACTCGTCGAGCACGGCACAGCCGACCTCGTCACCGGCACGGATCGCCAACTCCACCAGCGCGACACCGGGAAGGACGACGGTGCCGAACACGACGTGATCAGCAAGCCACGGGTGGGTGGCCAGCGACAACCGACTGGTCAGTACCACGCCGTCGGTATCAGGGAGCGTGACCACCGCGCCCAGCAGCGGGTGGTCCGCCGCACCCAACCCCACACATGACACATCCCCTGCCGGGTTCGGCGACTCCAGCCAGAAACGCTGACGCGCGAACGCATACGTCGGCAGCTCCACCCGCCGGCCCTCACCGATGACAGCTCCCCACCGCACCGGTAGGCCGCGGACGAACAGCTCGGCGGCGGAGGTGGTGACCCGCTGCAGGCCGCCGTCCTCGCGCCGCAGCGTGCCGGTGACCACGGCGGGAGCGGTGTCGGTCTCGTCGAGGGTCTCCTGGATGCTGGTGGTCAGCACCGGATGGGGGCTGACCTCCACGAACGCCCGGTAACCCGCCGCGGTCAACCCGCGCACGGCCGCGTCGAACCTGACCGGCTCACGCAGGTTCCGATACCAGTAGTCCGCGTCCATGCCGGCGATATCCAGCCAGGCGCCCTCGACCGTGGAGTACAGCGGCACCCGCCCCGACTGCGGGCGGATATCCGCTAATACCTCCACCAGCTCCCCGCGGATCTCGTCGACATGCCCGGAATGCCCTGCGAATTCCACCCCCGGCAGTCGCCAACGAAGCATACGCTCCGCGGAAAGCCGAACCTCGAACTCTTCCATCGCGTCGGTATCGCCGGATACGGTCACCGAGGCTCGTCCGTTGACAGCGGCCACCCACAACCGGTTCTTCCAGAAGGGCAGCAGCTCAACCACCTCGTCATAGGGCGCCACTACTGATACCATCGCTCCGTGACCGGCCAGGTGTCGGCTGATCAGCCTGCTGCGCAGAGTCACCACCTTCGCGGCATCAGCCAACGACAGGCCTCCGGCCACACACGCCGCGGCGATCTCCCCCTGTGAATGCCCCACCACCGCATCCGGATGTACCCCGAGGGAGGACCACAGCGCGGCGAGGGAGACCATCACCGCCCAGGAGACCGGCTGCACCACCTCCACCCGGGCCAGCGCCGCCTCGTCGTCCAGCGCCTCGCTCAGTGACCAGTCCACCCAGGGTGTGAGCACCTCCGCGCACCGACCCATCGACTCGGCGAACACCGGCGAGGACCGCATCAGCTCCCGGCCCATCCCCACCCACTGCGCACCCTGGCCGGAGAAAACGAACACCACTGTGCCCGTGACATCGGCTGTGCCCGTCACTACTGTCGGCGTGGGCTCACCACGCGCCACCGCCTCAAGCCCGGCCAGAGCCGCTGTCCGGTCAGCGGCCACCACCACACCGCGATCGCCCAACACCGCCCGGGTAGTCACCAACGACCACCCCACATCAGCCAGACCGATCTCCGGATGCTCCTTCAGAAACGAAACCACCCGCCCCGCCTGCCCCCGCACCCCATCCACCCCACACCCCGACACCACCACCGGCACCACCACACCATCAACAGATCCAGAAACACCATCCTCCAACTCCACGGCCGGGGCCTGCTCGAGAACGACATGCGCATTCGTACCGCTTGCACCGAATGCTGATACAGCGGCGCGGCGAGGACGACCTGTGTCCGACCATTCCCGTTCATGGGTGAGCAGCTCCACCGCGCCGGTCGACCAGTCCACCTTCGGTGAGGGCTCATCCACGTGCAGAGTCTTGGGCAGCATCCCGTGCCGCATCGCCATCACCATCTTGATCACACCGGCCACCCCCGCCGCGGCCTGGGTATGACCGATGTTCGACTTCACCGACCCCAACCACAACGGACGACCCGCCGACCGCGCCTTCCCGTACGTCGCCAGGAGGGCTTCCGCCTCGATCGGGTCGCCCAACGTGGTCCCGGTGCCGTGCGCCTCCACCACGTCGACATCCGCCACGCACAACCGGGCGTTGGCCAGCGCCTGGCGGATCACCCGCTGCTGCGACGGACCGTTCGGGGCCGTCAGACCGTTCGACGCGCCGTCCTGGTTCACCGCCGATCCCCGCACCACCGCCAACACCGGATGCCCCGACTCCCGAGCGACCGACAACCGCTCCAACAGGACCACACCCACCCCCTCCCCCCACGCGGTCCCATCAGCACCAGCCGCGAACGACTTACACCGACCATCCGGTGCCAGCGCCCGCTGCCGGGAGAACTCGACGAACGTCCCCGCCGTGGCCATCACCGTCACACCACCGGCCAACGCCATCGAACACTCACCCAGCCGCAACGACTGCACCGCCAGATGCACCGCCACCAACGACGACGAACACGCCGTGTCCACCGTGATCGCCGGACCCTCCAACCCCAACGTGTACGCCACCCGGCCGATGGCGGCGCTGCCCGAACTACCAGTGCCCATATATCCTTCGAATTCCTCCGGAACCGGATGAAGCCGAGCTCCGTGGTCATGGTTGATCACACCGCCGAACACACCGATGTCCTTGCCGCGAACCGAGGTCGGGTCGATTCCCGCCCGCTCGAAGACCTCCCACGAGGTCTCCAGCAGCAACCGCTGCTGCGGGTCCATCGCCAACGCCTCACGCGGTGAGATCCCGAAGAACCCCGGGTCGAACAACGCCATATCGTACAGAAAGCCGCCCGCACGCACATACGACTTCCCCGCCCGCTCCGGGTCCGGGTCGTACAGCCCGGCCAGGTCCCACCCGCGGTCTTCCGGAAAACCAGACATCGCGTCCACCCCGTCGGCCACCAACCGCCACAGGTCCTCCGGCGAACACACCCCACCAGGAAAACGACACCCCATCGCGATAATGGCGATCGGCTCGGTTGACACGGCTGCCGACCTGGCGTGTTGCCGGCGTAGCCGCTCGTTCTCCTTGAGAGAGGCACGAAGCGCTTCGACGAGCTGGTCCTGAGAGGTCGTCACGTGTGTCCTCCACGCTCGAAGGGTTCGGCTCAGCTCAACGCTCGCCGCACGAGATCGGCTGCATCCATCGTGTCGATGAGATCTGTTCCGTCGTCGCCCGGCGGCGCGGTTTCGACATCACTGGAGTCCGCAAGCCGCAACAGCACCTCCAGTATCCCCGCCTCCCTGAACCGATCGAACGGCACTGTCACCAACGCCTTGCGGACTTCGTCCTCGCGTGCGCCGAGCGGGTCGTCAGAGGAGGCGTCCGGAAAGAGCTCCGTTTTCATCCGGTCGGCGAGGTCGGTCGGCGTCGGATGGTCGAACACGACGGCGACCGGCAGCCGCACGCCAGTGGCTCCGCACAGCCGGTTGCGCAACTCGACCGCCGTGAGCGAGTCGAAGCCCACGTCCCGGAACTGCTGGTCTGCTCCCACCGAGCTCGCCGCGGAATGTCCGAGCACCGCGGCGGCTTCTCTCCGCACCAGGTCGAGCAGGGCACGACGTCGTTCGTCTGCTGGGAGGGTGCGCAGTCGGGTGGCCAGCGACTGTCCCGTCACCACGCCCGGGCTCGCCACCGGACGGCCCCGCCTGACCAAACCCCGCAACAACGGCGGTACCGCATCACCAGCCGTTACCGACGAATCCAGCCGCATCGCCACCATCACCGGATCATCGGCTCGCAGTCCCGCATCGAACAACGCCATCCCCTCAGCAGAGGACAACGGCCGCAACCCACCACGCCCCCGACCCATACCGGCATCCATCAACTCGGCGGCCATCCCTCCAGCCCACATCCCCCACGCCAACGACACCGCCGGCAGTCCCGCAGCCCGGCGTTGACGCGCCAGGCCATCCAGATAGGCGTTGGCCGCCGCGTAGTTCGCCTGCCCCGGACTGCCCAGCACCCCGGCGACCGAGGAGAACAACACGAACATGTCCAGCTTCGTGTCTCGAGTCAGGTCGTGCAGGTTGAGCGCGCCATCGACTTTGGGGCTGAACACGGTATCCACCCGCTGCGGTGTCAGCGTGCTGAGCACACCGTCGTCCAGCACACCGGCGGCGTGGATCACCCCGCGCAGCGGGTACTCCACCGGGATCCCGGCGATCACCTCGGCCACCGCGTGGCGGTCGGCCACATCGCAGGCGATCACCCGCGCGTGCGCCCCCAGCGCAGCCAGCTCCGCGATGAGCCCAGCGGCCCCGGGAGCATCCAGACCCCGCCGGCTCACCAGCACCAGCCGCCGCACCCCGTGCTGGGCGACGAGGTGGCGGGCCAGCACACCACCCAGCGCCCCAGTCCCCCCAGTGATCAACACTGTCCCGCCCGTACCGGCCTCAGCGTCAGCAGGGGCGTTCTCAGTGGGGGTGGCGCGGGTGAGGCGGGGTACCCACACCGCACCCCCACGCACCGCCAGCTGCGGCTCGTCCCAGGCCGACACCCCAGCCACCAGCGCGCTCCCGGTGTCGGTGTCGGTGTCGAGGAGCACGATGCGGTCGGGTTCTTCGGACTGGGCTGAGCGGACCAGTCCCCACACCGCCGCGGCCACCGGATCACCAGACCCGGGGCCCATCCCGTGGCGGGTGAGTACCACCAGGCGGCTGGAGGCCAGTCCCGGCCGCGTCACGAACGCCCGCAGCACTGCCAGCACCGCACACACCACCGCACGCACGTCCCGACCACCTGTACCGATGTCGAGGCCGGTGTCGAGCACCACCACACCTGGTGCTCCACCCCCAGCGTCAAGGAGCGAGCCCATGTCACCGACCGAGGACACCCACGCCACATCCCCTGCGGCGTCCCCCCGCGCAGGCGCCGGCGTCGGCACCTCAACCCACTCCACCTCGAACAACGAACCGGACACCCCGTCCGGGGCCACCCCCCATTGCTCCACCGAAACCGGACGGGACACCAACGACTCGATCACCGCCACCGGCGCGCCCGCGGCGTCCGCCAGCTGCAACGACACTTCATCGCGACCGTTCGACACCAAACGAACCCGAAGCGCCGAAGCCCCGCCAGACCACTCCTGGATCCCCCGCCAGGCGAAAGGCAGCCTGACGCGCTCGTCGATGCGCTCCTCCAACCCACCCAGGGTGATGGCCTGCAACGCGGCATCCAGCAACGCCGGATGCACCCCGAAACCACCGGCATCCTCGTGTTGCTGTTCCGGGAGGGCGACCTCAGCGAAGAGCTCGTCACCGCGCCGCCACGCTGCTCGCAGGCCCTGGAACGCCGGCCCGTAGCGGTAACCAGACTCCACCAGGTCTTCGTAGAAACCGCTGACATCCATCGGAACCGCCCCGGCCGGCGGCCACGCCGAGAGCTCGAACGACGGCGGCTTCCCCACTGTGGCGAGCACGCCGCTGACATGTCGCGTCCATGCCACGTCCGCAGCGGCGTCCTCCGGCCGCGAGTGCACGGTGACCACGCGTCGACCATCCTCATCGGCTGCATCCACCATGACGTGCAGCCGAACACCGGACTCCGCCGGCAGTACCAAGGGCGTCTCGTTGACCAGCTCCTCGACGACGTCGCACCCGACCTCATCGCCGGCTCGGACCACCAGCTCCAGCAGCGCCGTGCCCGGAACGACCACGGTGCTCAACACCACGTGATCGGTAAGCCAGGGGTGGGTGCGAGCCGACAACCGGCCGGCGAACACCGCCTGCTCGGTACCGGGCAGGTCCACCGCAGCGGCCAGCAACGGATGTCTCAGCGTGGTCGTGGCCAGGTCCGAGGTGCTCGACAGCCGTTCTGACGCCTCCACCCAGTAGCGCTGGTGGCGGAAGGCATAGGTGGGCAGCTCGACGAGCCGGGCCTGCGCACCGTCGAACAGCCGTGCCCACTGCACCGGCACTCCGCGAACGTGCGCCTGGGCCAGCGCCGTCACCACGGCGGTGACCTCACCGCGGTCACCGCGCAACGCCGGAAGGCACAGACTCACGTCGGACTCCTCGCCGAGCGACTCCTGGGCCATCGCGGTGAGCACGCCGCTCGGCCCCAGCTCCAGGAACGTCCTCACGTGATGGTCGCGCAGCGTGTGGACGCCGTCGTGGAACCGCACCGCCCGCCTCACGTGCTCGACCCAGTAGCCCGGCGAACAGAGCTGTTCGGGTGTCGCCAGGCCTCCGGTGAGGGTGGAGACGACCGGGATGCTCGGCTGCTGGAACGTCAGGCCGGTGTTGACAGCGAGGAACTCGTGGAGCATGTCGTCCATCAGGGGCGAGTGGAAGGCGTGGCTGACCCGCAGCCTCCTGGTTCTGCGTCCCCGGGCGTCGAGCTCGCGCGCGATCTCCAGAACAGCATCCTCGTCTCCGGAGATGACCAGCGAGCTGGGCCCGTTGACCGCAGCGATCCCTACCTGGTGCTCGCGGCCTTCCACAACCGACAGGACTTCCTCTTCCGCCGCCTGCACGGCGACCATCGCGCCGCCGCTCGGCAACGCCTGCATCAGCCGACCCCGCGCCGCCACCAGGGCGCAGGCGTCCTCCAACAGCAGCACACCCGACACGTGCGCCGCCACCACCTCGCCGATCGAGTGCCCGACCACGAAGTCGGGACGCACTCCGTAGGAACGGAACAGGTGGAACAATGCGGTCTCCACGGCGAACAACCCGGCCTGCGCGAAAACCGTCTGGTCGAGCAGATCGGACTCAGCCGACCCCTGCGCGGAGAACACCACATCGCGAAGCGGGATGTCCACGTGACCGGACAGGTGGTGGTCCAGCTGTGCGCACACCTCATCGAAAGCCGTGCGGAACACCGGGAACGTCTCGTAGAGCCGGCTGCTCATCCCGGCTCGCTGACTGCCCTGGCCGGTGCACATGAATGCCAGGCTGCCCTCGATCGGCGTGCCCTCGATCACGGTATCCGTCGACTCACCGCGGCTGAGGGCGCGTAGTCCGGCCAGCATCGCCTCCCGGTTGTCTGCCATCACCACCGCTCGGTTGTCCAACAGCGCTCGTGTGCTCACCAGTGACAGGCCCACATCCGCGACCGAGGTATCCGGGCGACCTTCCAGAAAGGCGGCGAGACGCGCAGCCTGTGCGCGCAGCCCGGCGGTGGTCTTCGCGGACACCACCAACGGCACCACACCACCCCCACCTTCCCGCCGCGACATCGAGCCACGTTCAGGCTCAGGCACGTACTCGACAAGCACATGCGCATTCGTCCCGCTGACCCCGAACGAGGACACCCCCGCCCGGCGGGGACGACCGGTGTCCGGCCATTCCCGTGCCTGGGTGAGCAGCTCCACCGCGCCGGTCGACCAGTCCACCTTCGGTGAGGGCTCGTCCACGTGCAGGGTCTGGGGCAGCATGCCGTGTCGCATCGCCATCACCATCTTGATCACACCGGCCACCCCCGCCGCGGCCTGGGTATGACCGATGTTCGACTTCACCGACCCCAGCCACACCGGACGACCCGCCGGCCGGCCCTGCCCGTAGGTGGCCAACAACGCCTGCGCCTCGATCGGGTCGCCCAACGTGGTCCCGGTACCGTGCGCCTCCACCACGTCGACATCCGCCACGCACAACCGGGCGTTGGCCAGCGCCTGGCGGATCACCCGCTGCTGCGAGGGACCGTTGGGGGCGGTCAACCCGTTGGAGGCCCCGTCCTGGTTCACCGCCGATCCCCGCACCACCGCCAACACCTGATGCCCCGACTCCCGAGCGACCGACAACCGCTCCAACAGGACCACACCCACCCCCTCCCCCCACGCGGTCCCATCAGCACCAGCCGCGAAAGGCTTACACCGACCATCGGGCGCCAAGCCGCGCTGCCGGGAGAACTCGACGAACGTATCCGCCGTGGCCATCACCGTCACACCACCGGCCAGTGCCATCGAACACTCGCCCTGCCGCAACGACTGCACGGCGAGATGCACCGCCACCAACGACGACGAACACGCCGTGTCCACCGTGATCGCCGGGCCCTCCAACCCCAACGTGTACGCCACCCGACCCGACGCGACACTGCCCGAGATACCTGTGATCCGGTACCCTTCGAGGTCGCCGGCAGCCTCGTGCAGGCGCACGGTGTAGTCGTGGTTGATCACACCGGTGAACACACCGATGTCCTTGCCGCGAACCGAGGTCGGGTCGATTCCCGCCCGCTCGAAGACCTCCCACGAGGTCTCCAGCAGCAACCGCTGCTGCGGGTCCATCGCCAACGCCTCCCGCGGCGAGATCCCGAAGAACTCCGCATCGAATCCGGTCACGTCGTCGAGAAAGGCACCGTGTCGGACGTAGGACCTGCCCACGTGGTCGGGGTCGGGATCGAACAACTCGTCCAGGTTCCACCCACGGTCGCTCGGAAACCCCGAGATCGCGTCACGCTCGTCGATGAGCAGACCCCACAGCTCCTCCGGACTGTGCACGCCGGCGGGGAAGTGGCAGGCCATCGCCACGATCGCGATCGGCTCGTCGGGCACCGACCCGGCCACCACGGCGCAGGCTGCGGCAGCCGGGCTCCCCGTCAGTTCCGCGCGCAGATGCCGGGCGAGCGCCACCGGGTTCGGGTGGTCGAACACCACCGTCGCCGGGAGTCGTACGCCGGTGGTCTCGGTCAGGCGGTTGCGCAGCTCGACCGCGGTCAGCGAGTCGAACCCGACCTCCTTGAACGCCCGTCCCGCTTCGACCAGCTCCACAGCGGTGTGACCGAGCACCGTCGCGGCGTGACGACGCACCAAGTCCAGCAGGAACCGATCCTGTTCGGCCTGGTTCAGGCCCGCAACGCGCTGCGCGAAGTCGCCCCGCGGCTCCGCGGCGACCGGTACCGTCCGTCGACTGTGGCCGACCAAGCCGCGTAACAGGGCAGGTACTGTTCCGGATGCTGCTCGTCGCCGCAGCCCGGGAATGTCCAGCCTGGCCGCCACCAGTACGGGATCGACGCTCCGCATCCCGGCGTCGAACAGCATCATTCCCTCTGCGCAGGACAGCCCAACCATTCCGTCACGCCTGGTGCGTTCGAGGTCGATCCGCCCGAGGTGGGCCGTCATGTCGCTGGCCTGCGCCCAGAACCCCCACGCCAGCGATACCGCGGCGAGTCCCTGCGCACGTCGATAACGGGCCAACGCATCCAGGAACGCGTTGGCGGCCGCGTAGTTCGCCTGCCCCGGATTGCCGAGAACGCCGGCCGCTGAGGAGAACAGCACGAACGCGGCGATGTCCAGATGCCGGGTCAGCTCGTGCAGGTTCCACGCCCCGTCGATCTTGGGCCGGAAGACCGTGTTCAGGCGCTCCGGGGTCAACGCCGGCACCACGCCGTCGTCCAGCACACCGGCGGTATGCACGACGGCGGTGAGCGGATGCTCCGCAGACACGGTGGCCAGCACCGCGGCCACGGCATCCCGGTCGGCCACGTCGCAGTGGGCGAACCTGACCTGCGCCCCCAGCGCGGTCAGCTCCGCCTCCAGCTCCGCGGCGCCCGTGGCGGACCGCCCACGCCGGCTGGCGAGGACCAGGTGCCGTACCCCGTGGTCGACCACCAGGTGCCGCGCGACCAGGCCACCCACCATGCCGACGCCGCTGATCAACACCGTGCCGCGGGGATCGACCCCAGCGGGAACGGTCAGCACGACCTTGCCGATGTGACGGGCCTGGCTGAGGTGGCGAAACGCCTCCGGTGCCCGCCGGACGTCCCACGCGGTCACCGGAAGTGGGGTGAGATCGCCGTGCTCGAACAGCTCGACCAGTGCGGTCAGCATCTCGTGGATCCGCTCCGGACCGGCGTTCCGGAGGTCGTAGGCTCGGTAGCAGACGCCGGGGTACCGGCCGGTGACGTCATCGGCCTGCCGGACGTCGGTCTTGCCCAGCTCCAGGAACCGACCACCGTGCGACAGCAGTCCCAGCGAGGCGTCCACGAAGTCGCCGGTCAGGGAGTTCACGACCACATCGACCCCGCGTCCGCGAGTGGTGGCGAGGAACCGTTTGTCGAACCCCGCCGTGCGTGACGAAGCGATGTGCTCGTCGTCCAGGCCCAGGGACCTCAGCGTGTCCCACTTGCCGGGGCTCGCGGTACCGAACACCTCGGCACCGAAATGCCGCGCCAACTGCACCGCGGCCATTCCCACACCACCGCTGGCCGCGTGGATCAGCACCGACTCGCCCTCGACGAGCCCGGCCAGGTCACGCAGCCCGTAGTAAGCGGTGAGGAACGCGACGGGGACCGAGGCCGCCTGTTCGAACGACCAGCCGGCCAGCATCCGCGCCAACAGGCGGTGGTCGGTGACCGCCACCGGACCGAACGCGCCGAAAGAACAGTCGAAGGTACCCATCACGCGGTCGCCGACGGCCGGTTCCACCACCCCAGGCCCGACGTCCAACACCACGCCGGCGGCTTCACCACCAAGTCCGACCTGGCCGGGCACCATGTCCAACGCGACCATCACGTCGCGGAAGTTCATTCCCGCTGCGCGGACCGCGACCCGGACCTGCCCTGCCGACAGGGGACCAAGCACCGCAGGGCATGGGGCCAACGCGAGGTCGGCCACGCTGCCACCACCCGTGGTCTGCACACACCAAGCGCGCGTATCGGCAGGCGGCTGCAGGTACTCATCCGCGGCGACTCGAGCAAGCCGGGGCACCGACACGACACCAGCCCGCACCCGTGCCTGCGGCTCGCCGCACGCGACCACCGACTGCAGCATGGTCCGCGACGCCGGGTCCTCATCGACGTCGACCAAGAAGATCCGATCCGGGTTCTCCGACTGCGCGGAGCGCACCAGTCCCCACACGGCGGCGCCGGCCAGATCGACACGCTCATCCTCCACAGCGCCGCGGGTCACCACGACCAGGCGGGACGACTCCGGCTGCGCTCGCAACGCTTCCAGCACCCGGTAGGTGACGGCACGGACATCGCCTTCGTGATCGGAGACATCGAGCACCACCAGATCGTCGGTGAACGACGATCGAGGCACCGGGCGTTCAACCCACTCCACGCGGAACAGTGACTCCTGCACCGCACGCCGCGGCACACTCGACTGCTCGGTGGTCATCGGCCTGAGGAGCAACGAACCGATGGCGGCGACCGGCTGCCCGGTGTGATCCGCCACCATCAGCGACACGCCACCAGAGCTGGTCGGCGCAGCTCGAACCCGCAGAGTCGACGCGCCCGAGGAGTACAGCGATATCCCGTTCCACGCGAACGGCAACAGGGGCCGGCCCGCCGTCGGGGTCTGACCGGCACAGAAGGTGGACGCGTGCAGAGCAGCGTCCAGCAATGCGGGGTGCAGGCCGAACTCCGCAGCGGCCTGCCACTGGTCATCGGATAAGGCGACCTCGGCGAAAACCTCGTCACCACGGCGCCACACTCGTCGCAGTCCCCGGAAGGCCGTTCCATACTCGTACCCGGCCTCGAACTGCCGCTGGTAGAACCCGTCGAGCTCGACACACTCGGTGCCGGCCGGCGGCCACTCCGACAGGTCGAAATCCGGTGCCTGCGCCATCGGGGTCAGCAAGCCGGTGGCGTGCCGCGTCCAGGGCTCGTCAGCGGCGGCGCCCTCAGGTCGCGAGTGCACGCTGACCTGTCGCTGACCGTTCTCGCCAGGGCCGGAGACAGCCACCTGCACCTGTCGGGGGTCCGGTCCGGCTAGCGGCAAGGGGGCTTCGATCACCAGCTCCTCCACCACCGGACAGTCGAGCTCGTCACCGGCGCGGACAGCCAACTCGACGAAGACGGTCCCTGGCGTGACCACCGTGCCCGACACCGCATGATCCGCCAACCACGGGTGGGTGGTCAGCGACAACCGAGCGGTGAACACCACCCCCTCGCCCTCAGCCAACCCCACCACCGCACCCAACAACGGATGCTCCAGCACCCCCAGCCCCGCACTCGACACATCCCCCATCCGACTCGAGGACTCCAGCCAGTAACGCTGACGTGTGAAGGCGTATGTCGGTAGGTCGACTCGTCGGCCTGGGGTCAGGAGGGTGCTCCAGCGCACCGGGAGGCCGCGGACGAACAGTTCGGCG
>Ga0213882_10000104_pt1 | contig 39466 bp, 41 predicted proteins | sample BarmaccoBMER_R09_FD_160106 | JGI IMG/M metagenome (GOLD analysis project Ga0213882, IMG submission 160106) | Barbacenia macrantha exposed rock microbial communities from rupestrian grasslands, the National Park of Serra do Cipo, Brazil - ER_R09 ...
TAGTGGCGCTAGCTCCCATACAGGTGATGCAAATCTTGCATTGCCGCTGTCAGGATGACGTGAAATCTCGCGTTCTTCGCCGGGCCGAATGCGGGATCGTTATTTACGGCGTTCATGAGCGCGACGTGCATCGGTCGCGACAGAAGGTGTTCCAGCATGTATCCGACGTCGTAGCGATGATCCGGCATGATTCCAGCGCGATAGAGCTCCTGCGCGAGCAAAACGCCACTGAGCGGCTCCACCTTGGGAAGCTGGACGTGTTGGCTTCCCAACTGGACCGCCGCGAGATGGACGAATTGATCGAACGTTGTGAAGAATTGCGCGACGGAATAGGCGCCGAAACGAGCGGCTAGCGATCGCCCTTCAGCAGCGGCGTGCGAGCCCGCCATGTCGCTAAAGAGTTTGTATGACGAGAAATTGCTGGGGCCGCCTCCGGCGACGACCATCTGAGTCGTCAGCGTCAAATCCGGTGAGCCGGTGTATCGCCCGTGCGAAGCGTTTGCCGCGTTCCCCGTCAGCAACGCGGCCATGAGAACTGCATGCATCATAACGCTTCGACATACTTGCTTCCACGTAACGTCCCTTGCGCGCTGCTGCGTTTCAAGGCAAAATTACTGCATTTTGACGACGGGTATTGGTCCGAAAGACCTAGGACTAAAGCCTCCTTGCGAGCGTCGTTTTGCAATGGTATGGTGATTTTATACGGCTTCGACGGGTTATCGCCGATGCCGTTGCCCACCACTGGAGCAAGGGCGTATGAGCGTTCACGAGTCGAGCCGCTATGTATCGATCGTAATTCTAGCGGCGATGCTTATAGGTTGTGACGAGGCCTCGTCGATGCTGCGAAACTCTGCATCGATGCCGTACGCTCAAGTATATCGTCTAGACCGGCTACACTCGTGGATGCCCGAGGGCGCGAAGAAGATTCCTAAACTGCTCTACGTCGCGTCGAACGCGACGACCCAGATCTTGGTCTACCATTATAAAAGCGGAGCGTTCGTTGGATGGCTCAATCCTGTCAATCGCGGCGTTAGCAGCATCCGAGGTCTCTGCGTTGACAAGGTCGGGAACGTCTGGATCACGGAGGATGACAATACCACCGGTTCGTCCGTCGCCGTCGAATACGGCCACGGGGGAAGCAAGGCCCTAAGAACCTTCGCGACGGGCGGATCGGCAATCGGGTGTTCCGTGGATCCGACGTCCGGGGATCTCGCGGTGGCGAATTGGTCTACTAAAAGCGGCGCGGCCGACTTGCGAGTCTTCGAGCGGTCATCGGGAATCCCGAAAGACTATACGATCAGAGCGTGTTCTTTTATGGCGTCGCCAGGCTATGATGGCGACGGCAACCTTTACGTTGACGGGCAAGACGCTTCGGGACAGAGTACCGTGTGCGAGCTGCCGCATAAAGGCATTGCGATGAGGTCCGTCGGTTTCAACGTTTCTATTCAAGGGCCCGCAGGAGCCATGTGGGACGGTAAGTACATGACGCTCGCATCTGCTTATAATTACGGCACGTATTTGGGAAAGACGCTCATCTATCAAATGCGGCAGGACGCCTCCGGCAACCTCACCGAAGTTGGGCGCACGGTCTTAACCGACAAGGGTTGCCCATCGGGTGAGGCCGACGTTACTCAACCCTTCATTGTCGGCCTCCGAAACACGCCGGAAAACAGAAACCAAGGCAGCGTTGTTGTGGGAGGCAACAACGGCATTTACTGTATATATCGCTTCGCGTTCTGGAAATATCCTCGAGGCGGGAATCCCGAATTCGCGCTCGACAACGCACCGGAGCTTATCTCGGGTCAGGCCGTAAGCATCGCGAGGCAGGAACCATGACCAAGTCTATCGCCCGCGTCGTTGGAGCATCTATTATCGCAGCAATGCTTGCCGGCTGCAGCGGGGCCGCGCCTCCTCCGCGCGTAAATAGCTTGCGTCTCGATCTTTCCAGGCTTGGCGTTTCGCCTCGAGCATTGGCAGCGCTCGGCCCAGTCGAACCCGCAACGACGAGTCCGCCAACCACGCAGGGCACGAAAGACCTCTACGTTAACGACCTCGGATACAACGCGGTCGAGATTCTTACGAACGACAGATGGAAGATCGTGGGCAGCATCACCAAGGCTATCGACGAGCCGGACGCCAACTGGGTCGATAGCAAAGGGAATCTCTACGTTACCGATCCCGCCGGTGATCCGAATAATGGTCCTGCGGTTACGGAGTACGACAAGAACGGCGCGTTAGTTTATAGATACAATTACAATTCGTACTATCCGGTTGGCGTCACTACAGATCTGCACGAGAACGTGTACATCGTTGACCTGGGCTCGGGAATCAATGAGTTCGCTCAGCGAACTAATTCGCCACTTTTCTACTGCTATCCCGGCTTCGTCGAAGGCGTTGCCGTTGACAAAAAAGGCGATGTCTTCGTCGATTTCAACGCAACGTCCCATGGAGAGGGCGGCATCGTCGAGTATCGCGGCGGCCTCGCAGGTTGCACGGCCACGGCGCTCTCCGTCAAGCTGTCCTTCGCTGGGGGCATGGCCCTCGACGACAAGAACGATCTCGTCGTTTGCGATCAGGACGCGCGCACCGTTGACGTGATCGCTCCTCCGTACACGGCGGTATCGCGGATGCTCGGAAGCGGCTACTCCGATCCACTGCACGTGAGCATCAATCAAACGAACGATCGGGCCTACGTGGCGGATGTCGGCGCGTGGAACGTGCGGGTACTCAGTTATCCAACCGGCTCCAAGATAGCAACCCTCGACTACAAGCAGGGCTTGTCGTTACCGACGAGTGCGGTCGACAGGAAAAATTATGTACCGTAGAGGTCGAGCTGTAACGGGACATTTTTCGTCCGGCAGAGCAGCGGTCACGATCGTCACGATTGCTCTGCTTGCAGGATGCGCTCTTTCCGGAACAAACGCCACTCCGCCGCGAGGGATCCTCAGCATCAGCCGTCCGATATATCACGTCCGTACCGAGCCGGCGAAGGTTGCGCTCTGGGCGTCGAACAACTTCGACAACTACCTATTCGGTGTCGACGCCACATTGAACAAGACCGTCGTCGTCATCGACACGATGGGGTATAGTTGCTATGGCCCCGCTACCGTCAAGGTCGACCACAAGCGGAACGTCTGGATCGCCTGTAACGCCATTCATCCCACGAGTTTTGCCCAGTACGGCGGCGAGCAGGAATACGGCAGCGACGGCGAATTCAAGCGCAGCTATCGGTACGATGCGTCCGCGCAGTGCTCACACCTCCCCTATTGCTATGCGGAAAGCCTTGATGGGGGCCCCGATAAATTCGGCCACGTTTTTGCAGAGCTCTCGTACGGCAACTTTTCTCAGGGCTCACGCATGTTGCTCAATCCGGGCTTCTACTGGTGGAATAAGGACGATCGATCCGCGCCTGCAACCTTCATCCCGGTCTCGCTTTATTGCGCGCCGTTCTGCGACGTGGACTACATGGACACCGATGATGACGGCAATATCTGGTTTGACTTTCATGGCCCGATTTTGGGAAACGAACAATATTCAGGCGGGCTAGGTGAAGTCACGCATCCTACGACGAAGCCCTCGGTGAAAGTGATCCTTCCGCCGGGTTCGTTTCGGGCACCCGGCGGCGTCTACGTGAGCGGGCACGGCACGGTGCTCAACGTTACCGATCAGCTGACGCGTGAAACGTATCAGTACCGCTTGCCGGTCACGCCGAGTTCGACGCCGTTTAACACGCTGGGCCCGACAAGGGCGAAGAAGAAAGGCGAGAGCGATCCTATTTCGGGCGGCTTCAACAAAGATGAATCCGAGTTGGCCTTGGGCGATTTCCGAGGCGCCATCGACGTCGGTCACGTCGGCACGAACTCCTGGACGATGCGGCGTAATGCCTATTGCGGTTGCGCCAGCGCCGCGTTTACGCCCTCCGACAAGTGATCCTTCGGAGCCGCGGCTAGGGCGACCAGGCCGTTAAGTACGTCCCCCAACTCCCGACGTAGAGCTTCCCGTTCACGACGATGGGGCCCACGACTCCGTATCCGCTCAGCGGCTGAGTCCATAGTTGCGAGCCCGTCATTGCGTTGAAGGCGAATGTCTGTGCCGTCTGATAGTCGCTGATATACAAAACGCCGTTCGCTACCGTAATCGGCGAGCGTAACGTGTCGCTCTGCGACTGGCTTCCGTCCGCGCCGAAGTGGGCCGCCCAAAACGGCATCGGGTTTATCGTGCAGTCGGACCGTATCGAAAAGGCCGCCACACCGGGGCGGTAGATGCCGAAGGTCGCAGGCTGCTCGACGTATACCAGGTTCGTGAGCGGGTCGTACGCAGGAACTCCCACGAAGTCGCCATTGTCCGTGGTGATGGACATCTGAATGGCCTGCGTGGGGCCCGCGCCGATCGCGTTGCGGTTGTATAAGAAGAACATCCCGGATTTGTTCATCGCCGCGAGCAGCGGACCGCAACCCGGCGGAGTGAAGAGCAGCGGCGTCGCACCGAAGTCTTCATCGCCGGCTCCCTGCGGCAAGCCCGGATAGTTGTTCGCAATTACCGTGTTCACGTCCGCAGAGAGTTCGACAACCTGTTCGGCATAGTAGGCGTTCTGCATCTGTCCATGCGAGGTGTCGGCGTTCCCCGTGAGGATGAAGACATTGTTGGTCGACGCGTCGACGGAGGCGCCGCCGAAGCCCCAGATCCCTCCGCCGCTCTGCCCTTGCGTGGGATAAAATGTGCCTACGATAGTCGCATTGGCGGTCGAAATCGCGACGATTCGCCCGTACCACGGCGAGATGTCGCACGTTGACGAGGTTTCCGCGTAGAGCATTCCGTTCGCCGGGTTGTAGGTGAGCCCACCATAGATGAAGTTGTGGTTTGCGGGCGCGGCAATCGTGATGGGCCAGCCGGACGCCTCCACGCCCGTCGCCAGGTCGAATGCGTGGACGCGCGCGGCGCCGTCGGGCACGTAGACGCGATTCGTCGCGCGGTCGATGACCGGAGCGCCGGCGGGGCCGAACCTGTACGTGTGGCTTCCGCAGTGGTAGTTGGCCGTCGCGAGACGCTTCGACCAGAGAGTGGCACCGCTCGCCGCGTTTAGCGCATAGAGCTTGCCGGTGTCGAAGCCGCCGGCGTAGAGAATGTTGACCGCCTGGCTCCCGCGCAAAACGTTCGACGCAAGTGCCGGCTCGCCGATCTCACCGCCGATTGCCTTCTGCCAGATTTTGTGGAAGGCGCCGAAGCTGCCGATTCCGATCGTTTTCTCATTTGGATTGTAGCCGCTGCGCGCGAGGTCGTAGCCCATCGTCGTCCAATCGACGCCCGGCGGAGGCGGCGTCGGCGTGGGCGGAGGCGTCGCGCTGGGATTCGTTCCGGCGTTGTAGTGCGACTGTACTTGCGCTGCCGAGAGGGCGCTGCCGGCATACACCGCAACCTCGTCGGCCGTCCCTAAGAACGCAGGATCGCTCAAGCCGGCGTCGTCGCCGATCGCCAAGCCGTACTTTGGTTGATAGTTGACGATGGTTCCGCTCTTGGCAACGCTTGCGACCTGGACGCCGTTGAGGTACAACCGAGCGGTAGCGCCGTCGAAGGTCGAGACGGCGTAATAGGTAATATTCGGTTGCAGCGACGACGGCGAGGTAACGACGAGGACGCCGGTGTTCAAATCAAACTGCGCGCTCAACTTGCCGCTCGAGAAATAGAAGTCGTACGGTGCATAAGACGCGTCGCTGCCATATGCGACCGGAACGGTGTAGTTGACTGGGACCGACGGGAAGCGCAGCCAGGCCTCGAGCGATACCGCCGACGTCGGCTGCAGCAGCGAATTCGAAGGCACTAGGATGGTACCGGCTGCGGAAGCCTGACCCGGGAACGACATAGCGGTATCGCTGCTCGTGAGAAGCAGTCCCGGGGCGCCTTCCTTGACCGAACCACCCACCGTACCGTTCAGGCCGTTACCGCTATCGTCCGCCGCGGTGTTTCCGGAGTCGTCGAGCCGGTAGTACGCGGTCGGTGAATCGTGGAGCACGGTTTCGGAGTAAACGTCAACTTGCGCGGCGTGACGAGGACGATGCGCCGTCGCCGCATGCGACGGAAAGAGTGGCGTGGACGCCCCGCTACACGCGCCGCCCACTACGATGGCAACGACGGCTAGGGTACGCGCGCAAACCGGCACTCGCACTTTCTAAAAGACTACTCTCCAAGCCGCTGGCCGGACAGGGCCGTAAGACTCAGGAAGGGACTGCATGGAAGGGTGTGGGACCGTCGCATCGGGCACCATGGCTTTGCGCCGGCGGTTCGCCGGAGCGAACGTTCGGTGCGGGAACGTTCAAGGTGCCGTTTGGGGCCGATCAGCTACTGAACTAGCGACTGCCAATCACTCGGGACGTTGCCTTCCGGTCCCGGCACAGGCTGGTTTTTCGGATGCCACCTGGGCTCCGCCAACTCCGGGCCGGTCATGAAATCCTCGCGGTGGTAGTCGTAGAACCATAGTTCGCCGGGTTCGAAGCTCGCGATGACCGGATGACCCGTAGTGCGGAAGTGCGCCGTGGCGTGCTTCTTCGGCGAGTTGTCGCAGCAGCCAATGTGGCCGCACTGTGCGCACCGGCGCAAGTGGAACCACCAACCGTTTTCTGCCAAACACTCGGCGCAGCCGCTGCCCGAAGGCTTAGCTTTCGCGTCTATTGCATGATCTTTCGCCACGTTGCCTCCGTGTTCGAGCCGCCGACCGAAAAGTTACTCCCCGTCGGCTTCGACGGTGAGTGACAGGCGCCCTGAGTCCGACGGGGAACGGGCGCAGCCGGCGACGAGCAAGACCGTGGTAACAATGGCCGAAAAACGCAACATGAGGATGCTCCTTGAACGAGCCTGAGTACGAGCGTCATGTCGCACAATCCCTGCCGCCTCGCCCCGATTCACGTCGGACGATCGACGTCGTGCGCGCCCATGCGCCGGCGGCATTCGAGAGTTTGCACGAGTTGCTCGTCGCCTACGAAGCGGATTTGCCCGCGGAGCTTCGGCACGGGAGCGTTCCCGAAACGGAGGCGCTCGCCGCCGAATACGCGGATACCGATGCGGCGTTCATGGCGCTGCACGGCGGCGAGCCCATCGGCTGCGTCGCGATCAAAAGATTGGATGAAGAACGCGCGGTAATTCTGCGGCTCTTCGTCACGCCGCAACATCGCGGCGTCGGCGCGGCGCGACGGCTTATGCTCGCTGCAATTGAATTTGCGAAAGAAAACCGTTATCGGCGAATCGTTCTCGATACGCACAAAGGGCAGCTTCCGGCCGCGTACGCGCTCTATCGTGCGCTCGGCTTTTTGGATTGCAGGCCGTACGGCAGTATTTCGTACGCATGCCCAACGTTTATGGAGCTCGTGTTGGAAGCGTAGCGGCAAAAGGACTCTTTGCCGACGCACGGAAGCCTGTCTGCCGCTTGCTTTTCTCTAGCTTTGGAGGTTTCTCTATTATGAAAATCCTTGTGCGCGCATTGTGTGCGTCGGTCGCGATGGCGGCGGTGACCACGCTCTCCGCGCAAGCGGCCGCGCCGATCCTGATCAAGAGCTGCACGGTGGCGAAGCCCAAGCCGTTCAGCCATCTTGCGGGGGGCACGGATATAACCTACGTCAATCTCGGAAAATACACGGCGGCCAGCATCACGTTTGCCGTCGGCTATCGCAACGCCGAACATAACTTTCTTCGGCGTACAACCGACGTAGGCTCGTTTGCTCCCGGCGCAACGATCAGCCATCGGCTTACGCTCTATAACGACGTTACCTACGCCGGAGCGAGCACGACCGTCTGCCGTCCAATCCAGGTGAAGTGGGCCGGCGGCACCGTTTGGGTGGCGCCCTCTCACTAACATAACGTAGGACGCTCGCCCGCGCTAAGCGAAGCGCGCGGTGTGCGCGTCGGATTACGGACGCTTGTTCCACTTGCGCTGTGCGCTGCGGCCGCCGCCGCAGCCGCAGCGCATTTCGTCGTTGACGTGGTCGGCGACTTCGCCCTAAGCCACGATAGTTACGATCATCTCCAGCATGGCTCGCGCGGCGTCGTCACCGCCGTTGCGCTGGTGCTGGCGGCGATGCTGGCGCTGCGGGGTCTTGCGAGCTGTTGCGAAATCGCCGCGCGTAATCGTACGCGCCTTGCGCCCGTGAACTTCGGACTCTCCGAGACGATCGCGTTTTTCGTCGTCGTCCTCGTCAGCGCGACCGTGCTGGTTCCCTCGATGGAGCTCCTGGATGCACGCGTCGCAGGGACGGCATTTGGTGGCATCGGCGACGCCTTCGGCGGATCGCTCCTCGTCGGAATGACGTGCATCGCGGTGTGCGCCGCCCTGGCAGGTGCCTCGGTCTACGCGTTGGTTCGCTGGTTAGTCTCACACCGCGACTCGATCGCCACGATGGTGGCAACTCTGCTGCGCCATATCACCGGCGCGCCGCGCATCGCGTCGCGACCGCTCGAGCGATGGAACGGCTTGACGCTGCGCCGCCGAACGCTGCCTGCCCGGCAATTCACCAAGCGCGGGCCCCCTGAAACTCTCCTCGCCTAGCCTTCTAACACCACACTCGTAGGAGACTTCATGGGGACCTTTAGGGCGCTGACTTGCGCGCCATTCGCTTTTATCATTTTACTCGCGGCAGCGCCGGCCGTCGCGCCGGCACAGGACGCCCAGCCGCTGAAGATTTCGGGCACGGTCAGCGCAACCGACGGCACTCCCATCGCGGGCGCCACGATCACGATTTCATCTCAAGGTTTCGTGCGCAGCACGCGCAGCGATCGGCACGGACACTTTCATCTGAAACACGTGCCGGCGGGTACGTATTCCGTGCGGGCATCCGCTGCGGCATATCAGACCTTATGGCAGCGGACGGTCACGCTCGACGCGAGCAACCACACGATCGCGCTCGTCTTGGCGGCCGTGACGACCAACTCGCTGACCGTCATCGGGCAAGTGCGCGCATCCGCGGGTGAGACCGTCTCGACGTCTTCCGCGCCCACGATCTCGCTCTCGGCGACTCAGGCGGCGGCGGCCGCGGTCACGAGCGTCGCTTCAATGCTGTACGATCAGCCGTCGACAACACCCGTGCTGCCGATGGGAGGCGGCAGTAACGCGGCGACGGTCTTTGCCGTGCGCGGCCCGGATCCCACCGAGACGCTGGTCGACATCGACGGTCATCAGGTAAACAATGGCGGCACGGGAACCGTCGATCTCTCGCTGATCGATCCCGCCGCGCTTGAGGACGTTCAGGTGATTTACGGTATCTCGCCGTCGTCCCTGATCGGCCCAAACACGATCGGCGGCGGCGTTAACATCGTCACGCTCGTCCCCACGGCAACTCCGCAGTCGCTGATGCGGATCTTTGGCGGCTCGTACGGCACCTTCGGCACGACGCTGCAAACCACGGGAACGGACAGTCGCATCGGGTATGCCTTTTCGCTGCATGCGACGACGTCCGACGGCTCGGTGAACCAAACGCTTCCCGACGGGGAGCGGGTCGGAAGCGGTTCCGATGGCGAGTCGTTGTTGACCAAGCTCCGCTACCAGCTCGGCGGACCGAACGGATACGGCTACGTGCAACTCAATTTCCGGAATCAAACGGTCACGCGCGACGATTCCGCGCTGCTCACGACGTTTACGCCGCCCGGCTTTAGCGGACAAGGGGGCACCTATCAAAGCTTTGCCGGTACCGTATTGGGCGTGCACCAGGCCAACTATGGCGTGGATGCGCAGCTTCCGCTGGGAGGCGCCGAGCTGGATGGCGCGCCGGCGAACGTCCTACAGTTGAGTCATCTGACGACGCTCGCGGCGCAGTCCGTCAGCGGTCCGGGCGCGGATTCGCTATCGTACCTCTACAACCAGCGCGATCTCCTGAGCGACGATTGGCTGGAGCTCGATCACCGCATGCACAGCGGCGTCCTGTCATTCAAATATGACGTTGGAACCGAATCGCTGCGAACCGATTACGTGCAGGGGCAGGTCACTGCCGAGGCGATTCCCATCGGACCAATCCCGGCCCCGAATCTTTTGACGAACGCCATTCGCCCCATGGATGCGATGCCGGCGGTGAACAGCCTCACGCTCTCGCAGACGCAGCGATTCGCCGTGCTCCGCTATGCGGGCGATCCGAGCACGGCGCTGCACTATTCCCTGGCGCTCTATCAGAGCGATTACAGCACGTTTGGCAGCAGCTTCGATCCGCGTGCCGGGTTCACGTGGACTCCGACGGGAAGCACGGCCGTGCGCGCGTCGGTCGGCACCACGTTCCAAAGCCCGCAACTATCGGAGCTCGTCGTGCCGCCTCCGAACGATCGCGTGCCGGTTGGGGGAATCGTCTTCATCGGGAATCCGAATCTCAAGGCGGATCGCGCGACGGATTACGATCTCGGCATGGAACAGATCCTCGCGGTCGCGCGGCGACCGGTGCACGTGGGGATGGATCTTTACCAAACGAATCTACGCTCGCCCTCGGCGCTGCTCAATGTCACCCCCATTCCCAACTGCCAAACGAAGAAGAACCCGACGCCGTGCCCGCTCAGTTATCCAGTCAACGCCGGCAACGGGATCTATCGCGGGGTCGAAGTGCACGCCGACGCAGATCTGGGGCCGGCGACGCACGTGCGAGCCGGCTGGGATGTCAACAGTTCCTTTCTCACCGTGATTCCGCCCTCGATCCAAGATGGGACACTCGTGCCGGGACAGCAAATTCTCGGCGAGCCGCTGCATAAGGCGTACCTCTCCTTCGAGCACTCGCCGCCGAGCGGATTTGGTTTCGGCGCGCGCCTGAGTTACGACGGCGCCTACAACGAGCTGAACCGGCCGCCGTACGCGACGCTCGACGCGCACGTCACCTACCGGCGTGCCGGCTATGAGTACGGTCTGTACGGCACGAATCTGACGAACGTCTACAGCGGGCCGTTCACGATCGTCGGCGGCGGGGTGCCGTATGGAACGCTGCCTGGCCAACCAATGATCCTGCCCAACGCCTACGAGCTGCAGGGCGCCGCCGTCAAATTCGTCGTGACGCGCAAAATCTAAAACAGAATCGTTTGGAAGTCGCCGACGTGCCGAAAGCCGGCGCGCCGGTAGAGCGCGACGGCGGCATCGTTGAAATCGTTGACGTAGAGCGAAATCGAGGGCGACGTCGCGAGAAGGCGATCGCAGATAGCGCTTAAGGCCGCGCTTGCAAAGCCGCGGCGCCGGAGGTGTGGAGGCGTCCAAACGCCTTGCAACTGCACGGTGTTTTCGCACCACGGACCAATGTTGCAACAGAAGCAGAGCTCGTCATCAAAGGTTCCGACCCACCACAGTCCCTTCTCAATCATGCGGCGAACGCCGGCCGAAAAGCCGGCTGAGGCCGGACTCGCGCGATATCCTAACTCTTGCCGAATCATCGCCGCCGAGCTCTCTGCGATCGTCGCCGCCTCTTCCGTTCGAGCGTGCCGGACTCGCACTCGAGCATCGTCCAAACGCAAGGTCGCGCGATCGACCATCATGACGAGCTGCCGTTCGCGTACCAGCCGTGGCTGCGCATGCCATGGGCGCACGAGCTCCCAAAAGGCACGCACCGTCGCGCGATGGCCGACCATCATGGTCGTGCCGCGGTGGCGTTTGTAGTATCCGGCGAACGGCGCGAGCGCGCGCGTCTCGGCAGCGATCGCCAGCTGCCGGCCGCAGTAGGCGACGCCGGCAACGCCGCTCTCGTCCGCGGCGACCAGCACATCGGAACGAAGCGGCGTCCGATCGTGCAAGAGCGCGTGAATGATGAAAACGTTGAGATACGGATCGCGCCGAAGGTAGGAGAGCGCAGCGCCCTGCGTGGAGCGAGTGATCGGTTGAACCGAGATCATTGTGCGCCGAGCGGAATTTCCATCAGTGGCTTGCTCGTCGGTTCGCGGCTGCCTCCCTCGGGCTCCAGCGTAACGGACACCTCTGCGGTCGTTCGGGCGTCAGACGGTAACAGCACGAACGCCACGCCGCGAGCGTCGGGCAGAAAGATCGGAGCCGCATTTCTCCGGCTCGATCCTTTCGCCAGCGTCCAGGCCTGATAGATTCGTCCCCTCGGGGGCTGCGGCAGCGAATGCATTGCCAGATAGAGCCGGCTGCGGTGTGCGATCACTTCCCCGTTACCGATTTCGTACCGGCGCGCGTGCGTATCGAGCAGATCGAAGAGCGCCGTTCGTTCGGCGGAGAGCCGCCGCGCCAACACCTTCGAACGCTCGGCGATCTCGGCGTTCGTCTGCTGTTCGCGCTTGAGTTGACCTTGCAACGAGATGTTGGCGATGGATGAGATGACCGCGATCGCGCAACAGACGGCGGCGACCAGATACGCGGGCCAAGCCGTGCTCTGTTTCACTCTTGGTATCTTCCCAGGGATAGTTCGAGGCCCTTCGCTCGCAGGCGTCGTAGCTGTTGGCATGGATGCGTTGGACCGATTGCGTGCGCGCATCGCCGGCTTTCCCGGCTACGATGCCGACGCGGACCGCCGACTCTCCGACGAGCTCGTTCGGTCGTATTTGGGCGAGGCCTTGGCCGAGTTGGCGGCCGGTAACGCCGCCTTGGGGACGCCGCTGCGCGAGCGAATCGATGCGCTGCTGCTGCGGGTCGGCTTCGCATCGCAACGGTTGTTTCCATCGCATGCCGACGGCCTCGCGAAGCACGGAGGCGAGACGGCGGTCGCCGATGCCGACCGCGAGATCGTGGAACTTGCCGATCGAGCTGCGGCTCTGCCGCCTGACGGCGTGGCCGAATATCTCGGCGGCGTCAACGATGCACTGGATCGTCGCGACGCCGTGATGCGCGCCGCGGCGAGGCGCGCCTAGCCCAGTTGGCGGCGCAGGTAGCGATTGCAGCAGCCCTACTCCATCTGGTTCCGCGCCCTTCGCGCGTAGAACTTTTATCCTGCGCCGGCGGCAGCGCAGCCGTCCCACGCAGCGTAAGCGCGAGCTTCGACCCTGCGGCGCGCGCCGAGCTCGACGAACGGTGGAGCGCGTTGGGCATCGGTGTCGTTACGATCAGCGCGGCGCAGCGAGCCACGATTCTCGTTCGTTACGATCCGTCACTCCCGCCGCAGGGCTATCGGTTACGGATCGACGAGCGTGGCGCGAGCATCGCCAGTGCTGATGCCGCCGGAGCTTTTTACGGAGCGATGACGCTCGCGCAAATGCCGACGCGCATGGGCGGCGAGTGGCGCGTGCCGTGCGCTCGGATCGAGGACCGCCCCGCGCTGGAGTGGCGAATCCTCTCTGACGACGTCTCGCGCGGCCCGCTTCCGACGATGCGATACTTCAAGGAGCGCATTCGTACGATCGCCGCTTTCAAGATGAACGGCTATTCCCCGTACATGGAGCACGTCTTCGTCAGCCCCACGGACCCGCTGCCGGCGCCGCTCGACGGCATCACGCCGGCGCAGTTACGGGAGCTTGCCGCGTATGCCCGGCAGTTTCACGTCGCGCTGATTCCCGAACAGCAAACCTTCGCGCACATGCACAACACGCTGCGCGTCGAGCAGTACGCCGCGGCGGCTGAGTTGCCGCACGGTTTCTTGCTCGCGCCAGACTCGGCGCTCACGCTGCCGTATCTCTCGCGCATCATCGCGCAGGAGCTTGCGGCGGTGGGGCGGCCAGCGTTCTTTCACATCGGCTCCGATGAAACGGCGACGCTCGGCGCCGGACAGACGCGCGAGTACGTCGCGCGGCGCGGACGATCCAGGGTCTATGCCGACCATATCGTCGCGATGAATCGGGTGATCGCCCCCTCCGGCGCGCGTCTCATGCTGTGGGACGACGGAATCGAGAACGATCCCGGCATTTTGCGGATGATTCCGCAATCGTCCGTCGTGGTGAACTGGCATTATGGCGCGGAGCACTCGTTTATGCCATACATCGCGACGATTGCGCGCGGAGGGTTCGAGCAAATGTTGGCGCCCGGCGCCAGCAACTGGAACGAGATTTTCCCGAATGTTGATCGTGCTCTGCGCAACGCGCGGACGTTCATCGGCGAAGGCAAGGCGGCGCGCGTGCTTGGGCTCTTTGCGACGGTATGGCACGACGATGGGGAGACGCTGTACGAGGCCACGTGGTATCCGGTGCTGTACGCCGCCGCTTCGGCTTGGCACAGCGCGGACGTGACGCCGGAGCAGTTCGCGCGGGACTTTCCCGCCGCGTTCTTCGGCACGGCGGATGGGACGTACGCTGCCGACGTGGCGCGGCTCGGCGATATCTTGCTTCGGCTCGAGCCGCCGACGAGCGTCGACTCCGATCCGAGCGACGTGCTCTTTTGGCAGCCGCCGCTGAAAGACGATTCGGTACCGCAGTTTTCATCTGCGGACCTGCGAGCGGTTCGGCTCGAGGCTGAAGCGGTGCAAGGCGATCGTTACTTTGTGCGGCCGCCGCTGCACGCGAACGCGGCAGCGGTGATGTTCTTGGCGGCTCGGCGCTACGATCTGCTAGCGCGCAAGTTTCAGATCGCTCAAGAAGTTCGAGCGATGTACGCCGATGCCGCCGCTCACGCGGCGACCGACAGCGAGACGACGCAGCGCGACCTTCGCTGGTGCCGGTACTGGATGTGGGAGCTGCGCGACGCGTACGAAGAGCTTGCGCCCCTCTACGCCGCCGCCTGGAACTACGAGAGCCGCGCGGGACACTTGGAGAGCAATCTCGAGCGCTACCATCTGGCGGCGCAGCGAGCGATCGCGTTGAGCGACGCGTTCTATCGCGCCGCGCAGCAGTATGACCGCACGAAGACGCTGCCGGCTTTCGCGGCGGTCGCGACACCCTGAGCGCGCTTCTCGTCCTGCTCGTATTCGCCGCATTCGCGGTGTTGATGTATCTTCGCGCGATGCCCGCGCTGGTGGCCGTGCCGTGCATGGCGCTCGCGATGTCGCTCGCCGCCGGCGTCCCCTTCGACCGCCTGGGTGGGATCGTCACCGGGGGCGCGGTCCAGCTCGCCCCGGTGTACGTTGCCGTCGTTTGCGGCGCGCTGCTGGGCCGGGTCACGATCGAGACCGGAATCGCGCGAACTATCGTCAACGTCGCGGCGGAGTATGGCGGCGAGCAGCCGCTCGTTCTCGCGCTCGGACTCTGCGCAATCGTCGCCCTGCTCTTCACGTCGCTTTCCGGGCTCGGCGGGATCATCATGGTCGGCACGATCGTCTTGCCGATCATGATGACGGCAGGCGTGCCGCGCACCGTCGCCGCCCCGCTGTTCTTGATGGCGTTTGCCCTGGGCTACATCTTTAACATCGCGAACTGGACGTTCTATACGAAGTATTTCGGAATCGTGCCGCAGCAGTTGACGCACTATGCGATCGCGCTGGCCGCGATCGACGCCGCCGCCCTGGTGCTCTTCGCGCTGGTCGCGTTTCGAGGCGAACGCGGATACGCAACGTGGGCGGCGAAGCCGCGGCCATCGGATGAGCCGCGCCGAGTCCCCGCCATCGCCCTCATTACGCCGGTGTTGCCGTTGCTGCTGTACTACGCGCTGCGCATGGAGGCGACGCCCGCATTTTTGATCGCGGCGGTGTTCGGCGCTCTCGTGGCTCGACCGTCGCGGGCCGTGCCGCAGCTGGTCGCGGCCGCGATCAAGGGCCTGGAAGACGTTGCTCCGGCTGTGTTGCTCTTTATGGGAATCGGGATGCTGCTCGTCGCGACGAAGGAGCCGCAATTCTCCGCCGCGTTGCGGCCCGTCGTCGCGGGCGGCTGGCTTCGCAACCCCATCGCGTACGTGTTGCTCTTCGGCATCGGTAGCCCGCTCGTGCTGTATCGCGGTCCGCTCAATCCATTCGGCGTCGGCATCGCCGTCTTTACGGTGCTTCTGGGCGCCAACGTTTTGCCCGCCGTGATTATCGTGGCGGCCATCATGGCGGTCGTGCAAGTGCAGAACGTCTGCGATCCAACGAATACCGCCAACGTATGGATCGCGAACTTCACCGGCGTGCCGATCGACGCGATCACGAAGCGGACGCTCCCCTATCAGGTAGCGGTCGCGGTCGTCGCTTGCGTGCTGGTCGTCCTGTCGCCGTCCCTCTTCTCGCAACGGGCCTTCGCTGCAGTTCTCGCGCCGGCATTGGCGCAAGCCCCGTCCGCTACGTACGTGCCGCCCGCGGCGCGCTCCATTCTGGCCGTGGACGACGATGCTACCGCGTTCGGCAGATCAGCCGCCGACCGCGTCTCGACCGCGTTGCGCTCGGCCGGCTGGCATGCGATCCGCCTTCACGACGACCCGAACGCGCGCGACTGCGCGCAGAAACGGTATGCGGCACATCTGCTAGTCCAAGCGTCGACCTTTCACCTAACGGCAGGCGACGATCTCGACGTCGGTTTGCGACTGTCGGATTGCGGCGGCTGGATCGTCAACGAGTGGCACGATCATAAGGTCGTGTCGCCGCCGCCCCGCGACTCCGATGCCGCCGCCTTGGCCGAACAGGGGGTGCAGCGTCTCCTTGAATGGTCGAGCGCACACCCGGTGCGCAGCAGAAATTTGTTGCTCCTCGGCGTTGCCGCGCAAGCGGGCGACCCGCCCACGTATTTCTATGCATTCTTCAAAACGCCGGACGGAGAGTTGCGCGCGTACGTTCGCGCCGGCGGTCCCGCCTACGCCGCGGGGCTGCGCTCGGGCGACATCGTGCAAACGATCGACGGCGTGGAGTGGTGGCGGCTCGGGACGTATCAATCGCAGCAACTCGCTTACGACGGGCGGCCGCACGCTTTCGGCATTCGACGCGAGGGCCGCGAAAGCGAAGTGCGCCTCGGCGCACCTTTCAGTTTATGAATTCACTCGAGCGCTTTAGCTCGCGTGCGCGAGACTACGCCGCTTTTCGGCCGTCCTATCCGCGTGAAGCGGTCGACGCCGTTCTCGAGGGACTCGGCGACCCGCGGCGGTTAACGGTTGCGGACGTCGGTGCGGGAACGGGAATCTCGTCGCGGCTCTTTGCAGACCGCGGAGCATCCGTGATCGCGATCGAGCCCAACGCGCGCATGCGCGAGGCCGCGCAGCCCCATCCGCGCGTGTCCTGGCGCGAGGGTACGGGCGAGCGTACGGCGCTGCTCGATGCGAGCGTCGATCTCGTCGTCGCGTGTCAGGCCTTCCACTGGTTTGCTACGGCTGCGTCGCTGGAAGAGTTCCGGCGCATCGCGCGTCGCCGCGCGGCGATGCTGCAGTACGAGCGCGACGAGTGCCACCCGTTTACCAAAGCGTTCGGGAAGATCGTTCGGGCGTATGCGACCGATGATACCGAGTTGCTGCGCGCGAAGGCGTTGGAGATTTTTCGCGGTTTTCCGCACGCGCGCGTCCGCGCCGGCACGGCGCATTTCAAACAATCGCTGAACGGGTACGCGCTTTTGGGCCGGATCGCTTCGGCGTCGTACCTGCCATCGGATGGACCGGCGGCCGGCGCCCTTCGCGCCGAGATCGAAGCGCTCTTCGAACGGCATCGAGAGGGTGACCGAGTCGACTTGATGATGGTGACGCACGTGCTGTGCGCCGATTGGTGACGCCATGACTGCTTCGGCGTTGCGCGTCGGCATAGACGTCGGCGGGACGTTCACCGACGTTGTCGCCGTCGACGCGCGCACGCGGGAGCTCGTCGCCGTGGTCAAGGTCCCGACCACCCATGCGGCCTCCGAAGGCGTGGCTGCGGGAATCGTGCGCGGCATCGAAGCGCTGCTCGCGAATCCGCGCGTCGAAGCGACGGCGATCGGCTTCATTGCTCACTCGACGACGCAGGCCACCAACGCGCTGCTCGAAGGCGACGTCGCTCACGTCGCCGTCCTGGGTCTGCTCGACGGCGCCGCCTGGCTCTCGAGGCGACAGATGCGATTCGCTCCGCTGCGGCTGGAGTCGGGCGATCTCTTCGCCCCACGCTTCGCGTTCGCAAGCGCCGGCAATGACGACGCGCTGCGCCGCGCGATCGACGCCGTGGTCGGCGAGGGCGCGGAGGCCGTCGCGGCCAGCATGAGCTTCGGCGTAGACCGGCCTGCACGCGAGTCGTTTGCCGTCGAGTGCGCGCGCGACCGCGGCCTCGCGGCGACGAGCGGGCACGACGTGAGCACGGCGTACGGGCTGCGCGCGCGAACGCGCACGGCGGCGCTGAACGCGGCGATTCTTCCGAAGATGCTGAAGACGGCGACGATGACGGCCCGTGCGGTTGAGCGTGCCGCGATTCCGGCGCCGCTGATGGTCATGCGCAGCGACGGCGGCGTCATGGACGTGCGCGAGATCGAGCGACGCCCAATCTTGACGCTGCTCTCCGGGCCCGCTGCCGGCATCGCGGGCGCGCTCCTCTACGAGCGGCTCAGCGACGGCATCTTCATCGAAGTCGGCGGCACGAGCTCGGATTGCTCCGCAATCCGCGGCGGGCGGCCGCAAATGCGAGCGGCGCGGATCGGCGGACATCGCACGATGTTGCGGACGCTCGACGTGCGTACGCTCGGCCTCGGCGGCGGCAGTCTCTTACGGATTGCGGGGAATCGAATCGTTGACGTTGGACCGCGCAGCGCCCACATCGCGGGCTGCGCCTATGCCTCATTTTTACCGGCACCTGCGTTGCGCGGCGCGCGGTTGGAGGGCGGACCGCACGCAGTTTTCACGACGCCGGAAGGCGTGCGAATCGCGCCAACGACGACCTGCGCGGCGAACCTGTTGGGCCTCGTTCCGGACGGCGCCTTTGCGAAGGCCGACGCCGGCGCCGCGCACGTTGCGTTCGAGCTCTTGGCGCAGAGTCTCGCGTCCGACGGGTCGCAGGAAAGGGCGACACCGGAGTCGCTGGCGCAGACGGTCATCGCGCTGGCCACCGATAAGCTGCGAAAGACGATCGAGCAACTGATCTCAGACTACGCGCTCGATCCGGAGTTCGTCACGCTCGTCGGCGGAGGCGGCGGAGCGGGAGCGCTCGTGCCGGCGCTCGCAGCGGCCATGAGCCTTCCCCATCGGATCGCGCGCGACGCCGAAGCGATCGCGCCGATCGGCGTTGCGCTGGCACTGGTGCGGGACGTCGTCGAGCGAACGATCTTCGCTCCGAGCGCGCAGGAAGTCGCGGCGTTGCGACGGGAGGCGGCCGATCGCGTTATTGCCGCCGGCGCGGCTCCCGAAGCCGTTGAGGTGGAAGTGGAGATCGACCCCCAACGCAATCGCGTCGTCGCCACGGCCTCGGGAGCGACGGCCTTGAATGACGCTTCGATCACGACCGTTGCGAACGAGGACGAGCGGCGCGCACTTGCGGCCGAGTCACTACGGTGTTCTCCGGATGCAATCGAGACAGTTGCGTTGACCGATGCGCTCCACGGCTACGCCAAACGGCGCCAGAGGCGAGCGTGGCGACGCACGCACGAGACTCTAGACGTGCGCGTTCTCGACGAGCGCGGCACGATACGCCTATCGGTGCGCGATCCCATCGTCGCACGAACCACGGTTGCTGCGCTCGCGCAGGAGTTAGGCGATGCGATCGAAGCGGCGACCGCCTTTGGCGACGTGGGCCGCGCGCTACCGGCCGTTTATCTGTTGCGCGGCGCGCGTATTGCCGCGTTCGAGGGGCTATCCAGCTCCGGTCAGGCGATCGAGTTGGCGTTCGAGGAAACGACGGGCTGCCATGGCGACGAAGCGGTCGCGGTGCTGCTCGTTCGCCGAACCGCTTAGTTCACGCGCGGCTGACGGACCGCCAAGCCTTCCAGTTGCTCGAGCGCGACGGTGCTCTTATTGCGGCCGTACGAATAGTAGAAGACCAGCCCGATCGCGAACCACACGATGAACGCGAGCCACACGAGCGGAAAGAATCCGCCGACCAGCGGGTTGCCGACCGCCAGAAACAGGATCAGCAAAAAGGCCGAAACCGCCGCGAGAACCGGAATGACGTAGGGCCCGAACGGGATCGTGAACGAGCCCCGCATCTCCGGGTGCCGCCGGCGAAGCACCGGAACGGCGATCGAGACCAGGATGAACGCGGAGAGCGTTCCCATGTTCGTCACCGACCCGAGAATGCTGATCGGAAATAACGCTCCCGCAGCCGCAATGAGCACTCCAAAAATAATCTGCGAAACCCACGGCGTGCGCCACGCAGGGTGCAACCGTACGAAGATCGGCGGAATGAGGCCGTCGCGCGACATCGCGTAGAAGATGCGCGTTTGACCGTACATCATGACCAGCAACACCGTCGTCAGTCCGGCAATCGCTCCGAATGCGATGATGACTCCGGCCCAGGCCAAGCCGACGCTGTTCACGGCGTACGCTACGGGGAAGTTCACGTTGAGCGTATTGAACGGTACCATCCCGTTGAGGATCGCAACGACGATGATGTACAGGATCGTGCAGATCACGAGGCTCGAGATAATGCCGATCGGCAGATCCCTTCCCGGATTCTTGGCCTCTTCGGCCGTCGTTGAGACCGCATCGAAGCCGATGTAGGCGAAGAAGATGAACGCGGCCCCGCCGAACATGCCGGCGATGCCGAAGGGGAAGAAGCCGCCCGCGCCGGTTTGAGGGCCCGGCGGAAGGTGATAGTTCGCCGGATTGATGTGTCCGAGTCCAACCGCGATAAAGAAGAGCACGACTGCCACCTTAATGGCGACGATCACCGCGTTGACCGCTCCCGACTCGCGCGTGCCCTTGACCAGCAGCGCGGTGATCAAGAGGATGATGCCGGCCGCCGGCAAGTTCGCGATGCCGGGCGTTGCGTCCCAATGGCTGTGTTGCCACGCTGAGGGAATGTTCCAATTGAACAGCGTGTGAAGAATGAACGTGAAATAGCCCGACCAGCCGACGCTAACGGTTGACGCGCCGAGGGCGTACTCCAAGACCAACGCCCATCCGACGATCCACGCCAAGACCTCTCCCATCGTCGCGTACGTGTAGGTGTACGCGCTCCCGGAGATCGGAATCTTGCTCGATACTTCCGCGTAACAGAGCGCAGCGAGCGCGCTCACGATGCCGGCAACGACGAACGAGAGAGTGAGCGACGGCCCTGCGCGCGTCGCCGACGCAACGCCGGTTAAGACGAAGATGCCGGTGCCGATGATCGCGCCGATCCCCATCGCCGTCAGCGCCCACGGTCCCAGCGATCGCCTCAGGCCACCGCTTTCATCGCTGCCCTCCGCGAGAATTCGGGCGAGCGGTTTGACTCGTTGCATCAACACGGCGACTCCTTATGCAGACTAACGCAGAAACCGAATCGCAAAAGGATAATTGTACGGCAAACCTTCGGACGCTTTGACCGTTCCGATGATGATGAACACCACGGAGAGCAGCACGACGACGCCGGCGGCGATGGCCAGCGCCAGCCAGACCGTCGCGACGCCGATGCCGAAGGCCGTCTGCGCGGCATTGCCGGCGGTGCCCGTTTCAACGAAGCCGAGCGTCACTGCCGCTGCCACGATCACCGCAACGATTCCGAGGATCGAGAGCGTGATTTGATAGTTGAGCGACGCGCGGCCGTGCTCGCCGATGAACTCGGACTCGTGCCCGCGCAAGAGATACACGATCAGCGGCCCCAGCACGTGGCCAAACGGAAGGCCGACCGCACCGGCAAACGCGCTCAAGTGCATCGCCATCGCCCAGTTACGCTCCAGACGACTGATCGGAGTTTGTGCGGCGGTGGTAATTTGCATGTCGCCATATTGTGTGATTGACGGAAATGGCCTGCTGCAAAAGGCGCCGAAGCCGCGATCATGCCGGTCGTCAGCGCGGAGCGGGATGCGGATGTGATCGTCGTCGGGGGAGGCAATGCCGGCTGTGCCGCGGCGCTCGCCGCGGCGCGTCACGGCGCCGCGACCCTGTTAATCGAGCGCTACGGTTTTCTCGGCGGCACTGCAACGGCGGCGATGGTCGGGCCGTGGATGACCTTCCATTCCGGCGAAGAGCGCATCGTCGGCGGCATCGCGCAGGAGATGGTCGAGCGGCTCATGGAGCAGGGGGCTTCGCCCGGGCACCTGCCCGATTCGTCGGATTACGTGGCGACGATCACGCCGTTCGATCCCGAAGTTCACAAAGCGTTGCTCTTCGAGATGATGCGTGAAGCCGGAGTTCGGCTGCTGCTGCACGCGTATTTTCTCGAAGCCGAGCTCGATTCGGGAACCGTCACCGGCGCCGCGTTCGCGACGGTGGGCGGCCGGCGCGCGTATCGGGGCCGGGTTGTCGTCGATGCCACCGCCGACGCGTTGGTCGCCCACGCCGCGGGCGTGGCGACGCAACAAGGCGACGCTCGGGGTCACGTCCAGCCCGCGACGCTGATCTTTCGCTTGAGCCACGTCAATCTCGACGCTCTGGCAGACTACTTGCGCCGGCATCCCGAGGAAGTTCGCACGTCGCTGGAACCGAGAGATATTACGGCCCGAAATCTCACCGCCGTCGCCGGACTGCATGCGCTCTGGCGGCAGGCGCAAGAGGATGGAAGCGTCGACATCCCGCGCGAGCTAGTGTCATTTTTCATCTCGCCCTATCCGGACGAGGTGACGGTCAACATGACGCGCGTCGTCAACATCGATCCGACCGATCCGGAGGATTTGACTCGCGCGGAGGTCGAGGCGCGTCTTCAGGCGATGCAGCTGCTCCATTTCTTCCGCGAGCGGGTACCCGGTTTCGCTGGCGCGCGACTCGCGGCGACCGGTACGCAGATCGGAATCCGCGAATCACGCCGAATCGTCGGGCGGTACACGCTGACCGCCGACGACGTGCTCCGCGCCGCGCGCTTTCCCGACGGCATCGCCCGCAGCGCGTATCCAATCGACCTGCACAATCCCGTTGGAAGCGGAACGACGACGCACCGTCTGGCGCCGGGCTCGAGCTACGAGATTCCGTATCGGTGCCTTCTCCCGGAAAACCGCGAACAACTGATCGTCGCGGGGCGATGCATCTCAACGACGCACGAGGCGCTCGCTTCGACGCGGCTGACGCCGACAGTGATGGCGCTCGGTCAGGCGGCGGGCACTGCAGCGGCGCTGGCCTGCGCGCAGGGCGTTCGCGCCGGCGACGTGGACGGCGAACGTCTGCGCGCGACGTTGATTGCGGACGGAGTAATTCTTTGAGCGCGGCGCGCGCGCGCGCGCGGCGCTACGGCCTGCGAGTCGTGTTTGCCGATCTCGGTGATTGGGCGGCGTGCGAGCTGTTGGCGGAATACGATGCGCGCAACCGTGAGATTCGGGTGAACCGCCGCGTTGCGGGAAGCTTGCGCGGCACGGAGCTGCGCCGTTTCGTCGATTTGGCCGTCGCGCACGAGCTCTACCATCATCGCGAAGCGATCGGCGAGGTCCGGCGACTGGAGAAGCGTTCGGAGCGCGAGGCGGCGGCCGACGCTTTTGCCCTGACCGTCGTGGCGTTGCAATGACGAAGCTCTTTGCCGGAATCGACGGCGGCCAAAGCTCGACGGTCGCCGCGGTCGGCGACGAGCTGGGGCGCGTCCTCGGCCGCGGTCGCGCCGGGGCCGCGGACGAAGTCGGCCAAGGCAGCGACTCCACTCGAATGCACGATGCCCTGCGCGGCGCGCTGGATGCGGCGCTGCGCGACGCGGGTCTTCCGGAGCGGACGGAGTTCGAGGCAATCGTCGCCGGAATCAGCGGCTACCAAGGCCGCGTTTATGGTAAAGCGCCCGCGCTTCCGTCGGCGCGCGTGCATTTGATGCACGACGCGCCGATTGCGCACGCGGGCGCGCTGGAAGGGCGGTCCGGCGTGATCGTGATCGCAGGAACGGGCTCGGTGGTGTACGGCCAAAACGACGACGGCTCGAGCCGCACGCTCGGCGGGTGGGGATTTCTCTTCGGAGACGAAGGCAGCGCGTTCGGGCTCGCTCGCGATGCGCTGGCCTCGCTGATGCGAGCGCAAGACGACCGCGACGAAGCGCTGACGCCGGTGCGCCGCCAGGCATGCGATTTCTTTTCGCAACGATCGTTGCGCGACGTCGTGCACGCCGTTGCGGCCGGCGAGATAACGCGCGACCGGGTCGCCGCCTTCGCGCCCGTCGTGCTCGCAACGGCGCAGTTTCGAGACGTCGCCGACCGCGGCGCCGATCGGTTAGCCGAACTTGCGGTTGGAGCAATTCATTGCGGCGTGCCCGCGCGCGTCGGACTCTGCGGCGGTGTCTTCGGCGACGAGCGCTTCCGGCAACGCGTCACCGGCGGCATTCGGGCGGCGATACCGGACGCCGACGTCGCGCTCGCGAAATATGAGCCTGCGCTCGGCGGCTTGCTGTTGGCGTATCGAGCGACCGGCACGGACGTTCCCGGCCTGCAGACGTGAGCGTTCTCGACGAGCTGCGCGGCGGATTGATCGTGTCCGCCCAGGCGTGGGCCGGATCGGCGCTCGACGACCCGCGCGTGATTGCCGCAATGGCTCGTGCCGCGCAAGACGGCGGCGCAGTCGCGGTGCGCGTTGCCGGCAGCGAGCACCTCGCCGCCGTGCGCCGGAGAGTCGAGGTTCCGATCGTGGCCCTGATCAAGCGCGAGTATCCCGGCTTCGAGCCGTATATCACGCCAACGTTCCGCGAGGTGACAGAATGCGCGGCGAGCGGAGCGGAGATCGTCGCCTTCGACGCGACGGAGCGAGCTCGGCCCGACGGAGCGACGGTCGAAGCGTTGATCGATGCGATTCATCGGGCAGGCTGTTTGGCGATGGCGGATTGCGCCACCCTCGGCGATGCGGCCGGCGCCGTCGCGGCATCCGCCGACGTCGTTGCAACGACGCTCTGCGGCTACACGCCTGCAACCCAGGATCACCCTTTGCCCGCCTTTGACGTGGTGGCCGCGCTGCACGATTCCGGCGCGTTTACGGTGTGTGAAGGCGGGATTCGCACGCCGGCGCACGTGCGCTCGGCGTTCGAGGCCGGAGCCGACGCCGTCGTCGTAGGAACGGCGATTACGAACGTGGATTGGCTCGTTCGCGAATTTGCAGGGGCGGCGCGAAGGGGGTTTTAACAGCCCGTTTAGTCGGTGCGCGCGGGCGCCGCACTACCTATACTACTTAAGGAGAGAGCGTGTCGTCGATCGAGCATCAGGTTCCGCCCGTTCGGCTCGGGCGTGGATTTTGGGCGGCCACCGCCGTTCTGACGGTATTGGCCATCCTCGCGATCGTTTTCTGGTACGCGTTTCCACTCGAACGGTATCTGCCGGCTGCGATCGTTACGGCCCGTCAGGTAGATACGCTCTTCCGCTTCATGGCGGCGGCCGGCAGCGCGCTCTACATCTTCGTGGCCGGCTACTTGGTCTATTTCGCGATCGCGTTCCGAGCGCGCCGGAGCGATCCACCCGACGCGATCGGCGTGCAAATCCACGACAATCACAAGCTGGAATTCTGGTGGACTCTGATCCCGACGCTCTTCGTCATTCTGCTCTCGATCGTCAGCGTTCGCATCTGGTACGAGATCATGCTCGAGCCCGAGAACGGCCTTGTGGTCGAGGCGATCGGACATCAGTTTTACTTCTCGTTCCGCTACCCTCAAATCAACGGCGAAGTAACCGACGAGATGCATCTGCCGCTCAACGAGCCGGTGACGCTGAACCTCACCGCCGCCGATGTGATCCATGGGTTCTGGGTTCCAGCGATGCGATTGAAGAACGACACCGTTCCGGGATTGGTCACGACGATTCGTTTCACGCCGCGTCTCGCGGGCCGTTATCCGATCATCTGCACGCAGTTCTGCGGCGTGCTGCATAGCACGATGAACAAGCAGGTGCTGGTGATCGAGGATAAGGCGTCGTTCGAGCGTTGGTATCGCGGCTGGCAGCAGAAGAACGCGCACGCAAGCAACGCATTGCCGGCGGCGGGTGGCCAAGCCGTCTCGCTACAGGGCGGAAACGCATCGGCCGGCCAGACGCTCTTCGCGCAAAAGTGCTCGGCCTGTCACAAGGTCGCGCCGTTCGACCAGAAGCTGGTCGGGCCGGGACTCAAGGCCGTTCTGCACGACCCCGCGCATCCCAACCTCGTGGACGGCAAGCCTGCGACCGAGCAGAACGTGGCGGCCATCTTGCAGAATGGATACACCGGCAGCATGGGTACGATGCCCAATGCGAGCGCCAACGCATTATCGGCGCAAGACATCGCGAACCTCGTAACCTACCTGAATTCATTGAAGTGAGAGACTAAGACAACTTAAATGGCAGTAGCAGCAGTTCACGCCGGCGGAATCGCCGACCACATTCATCCCGAACCGCAAGGATTCGTCCGGCGATACGTCTTCTCGCTGGACCACAAGATCATCGGTATTCAGTACATCATTACCGCGTTCGTTTTCTTCATGCTGGCCGGTCTGCTGGCCGAGGCGATCCGCACGCAACTGCTCAACCCCGGCGGCGGCTTCGTCGCCAACGGCACCTACAACGAGATTTACAGCATTCACGGCAGCACGATGGTCTGGCTCGTCACGATCCCGTTGCTGACCGGCGGGTTCGGCAACCTCGTCTTTCCGATCATGATCGGCGCGCGCGACGTCGCGTTTCCCTGGCTCAACATGCTGAGCTTCTGGATATTCCCCGTCTCCGGTTTGATGCTGTTCTCGTCGTTCTTGCTGGGCGCGCCGACGGCGGGCTGGATGGAGTATCCGCCGGTGTCGCTGCAAGGCGCGGCCGGCACCTCAATGTGGTGCGCCGCGATCTTCCTCGTCGGCGTAAGCTCGACGATGACCGGCATCAACTTCGTCGTGACCATTCTAAAGATGCGCGCGCCCGGCATGACCTTCACCCGGATGCCGCTCTTCGTGTGGGGACAGTTCGCGACGGCGCCCCTGCTCATGATCGCGACGACCGCGCTAGCGGCGGCGCTCGCCGCACTCTTCATCGAGCGGCAGTTCGGCGTGCCGTTCTTCGACCCGGCCAAGGGCGGCAGCCCGGTGATGTGGCAGCACATGTTCTGGTTTTACTCGCATCCGGCCGTCTACATCATGATCCTGCCGGCGTTCGGCATCATCTCGGAGGTGCTGCCGACGTTCGCGCGCAAGCCGATCTTCGGCTATAAGCTGATTGCGTTCTCGTCGATGTCGATTGCGCTACTCGGCTTCATGGTTTGGGCGCATCACATGTTCACCTCGGGGCTCGCGCCCTTCTTGCAGTTGCCGTTCATGATCCTAACGTACGTGATCGGCGTTCCGACCGGCATAAAGATCTTTTCATGGACTGCGACGTTGTTCCGCGGCAAAATTCACTACACGACCGCGATGCTCTTTGCCATCGGGTTCATCGCCCTCTTTACCATCGGCGGCATCACGGGAATCTTCCTCGCCGCCATCCCGTTCGATCTGCACGTGCACGGAACGTACTTCATCGTCGCGCACCTCCACTACGTCCTCGTCGGGGGAAGCCTGATGGGAATCTTCGCGGGCATGTACTACTGGTTCCCCAAGATGTCGGGGCGCCTGCTCAACGAGACGCTCGGGAAGCTTCACTTTTGGCTCTTCTTTATCGGCTTCAATTTGACGTTTCTGCCGATGCACTGGCTCGGCATGGAAGGGATGCCGCGCGAGGTTGCCACCTACGATCCGCAGTTCACGTTTTGGAATCGCTTCGAGTCCTTCGCGTCGTACCTCATGACGTTCGCGATCCTGATATTCTTCTTCAACGCGATCTGGAGCATCCGCAACGGCAAACGCGCCGGTGCCAATCCGTGGGGAGCGCGCACGCTCGAGTGGCAGATTCCCTCGCCTCCGAACTACTACAACTTTAAGCACGTTCCGACGGTCTATGGGCTCCCGTACGACTTCAGCACGCCGCTGCCGTACAAGGGGCTCGACGAAGAGCTGACCGACTCGCCGCCGGTGCCGGCGGGAGCGCACTGATGTCGGTGGCCTCGCTCGCCCGCGGCGCACACGGAGAGCTCGATCAGCTCTACATTGAGACGCGCGAGCTGCGCCTACAGGGCTTCTTGCTCTTCCTCGTCAGCGACTGCGTGCTGTTCTCGTCGTTTATCTTCGCCTATCTCTACCTGCGCAACTCGGGACAGGGATGGCCTCCGCCGGGCATCCAGCGGCTCGACGTGGCCTTCGCCGCGTGGAACTCCGTCGTGCTGTTCGGCTCGGGCGCGACGATGCATTATGCGCTCGAGAACTTCAAGCACGGCAAGTGGATGGCGTACATGTGGTTTCTGCTCGCCACGATCGTCCTCGGCGCGGGATTTCTCGGAGGGCAAGCCTACGAGTACAACCACCTCATTTACGCCGAGCACGTCACCTGGTGGGGCAGCGGCATCTTCGGCGCGTCGTTCTTCACGCTCACCGGCATGCACGGCATGCACGTGTTCTTCGGAGTCTGCTACCTGACCGTGCTGGTGTTGCAGTCTTCGGCCGGCGTCTACACGCGCGGCAAGTACTTTGGGATCACGGCCGGTACGCTGTACTGGCACTTCGTCGACGTGATCTGGGTCGTGCTGTTCTCGATCTTCTATCTGTTGTAAGGAGCGAACATGAACGCGGCAACGATCGAGCGGTTAGGAGCGGTGATTGCGGGAATCGTCGTCGCGGTCGTCGCCTTCTATGCCCTCTACAAAGACTGGCGGGCCGAAGGCACCGAGAATCAAGTCTTCAAGCTGATGCTGCTGCTGCTCGGCCTTGGCGCCGTGCTCGCGTTGCTGGCCGGCCTCAACGTCGTCGGCTTCGCGCCGCCGAAAGGCGCATGATCCATGATCGTTCGCGACGACGAATATCTCGACTTTAGCAAGGTCCCCGAAAGCCGCGGCATTCCCGGCGGACTCTATCGCATCGGCATCGTCGGTCTCGTGATCATCTTTGCGATCGGCGCCGCCGTCTGCCTGATGTCCGGTTACGGCCACCATTGGCCGTCCGCCACCTCGCTGCGCGTTCCGCTCAACAACCCCGCGCCCTAACCGTGTCATCCTCACGGAGTACGAACTAATGGCAAACCAAGAACGGGTCTCCTTCGCCGCCGATATCCGGCCGTTGTTCCGGCAGATCGACATCGACCACATGCGGCCCCGCAACGTTCATCTCGACGATTTCGCGTTCATGTCAAAACGCGAAAATGCGACGACGGTGTACGATTTTCTCACCGGCAAGAAAGAGCCGCAAATGCCGCCGGATGAGCCGTGGTCGTCCGAGCAGCTCGACCTGTTCAATCGTTGGATGGAAAACGGCTGCCAGGCCTAGCGCGTAACCGCGGGCGTAGGGTTCCCTAGAGATCCGCGCTGCGACCGTGGCGCGTCGCGATGCCGATGGCGAGCAGCGGCAGCTCTTCATCGGGCAAGACGCCCGTCGGTTTGCCGTCGATGCGGTGAATGCTCCCGTAGGATGAAAACTCGACCAGCGCGGGCAGCGTCAGGTTGGGCAGCGGCTTCTTGCCGAGCCACTCCCACTCGCCCGCGATCGTGCGATCGGGGAACAGGGCGGCCGCATATCCGCACGCGTTGGGCTGCGATCTTTCGTCCGGCGCCCGATACCGCACGTAGCCGTCCAGAATGTAGATCGGACGAAACGTGTGCAGATACGCGATGAACGGCGCGACGAGCACCGCAATGAAGTAGCCTCCAAACGCGAGAGCGCCCAACGCGAAGATCCACGCGATCTTGCCGAGCGTCGCGTCGGATGCAACGTGACCAGCGCGGTAGACGATGCCCCATGCGAGCAACGCCATGAAGACCATGCCGAGCAGCGGCTCGATCGCCAGTGCGAATCTTCCGGTAAGTCCACGCCAAACGACCTTGCGTTCCTGCGGCGTCCACCGGCGCCGCGCCAGCAAGCGTGTCTGCGGATCGAGCCGATTGAAGGGTCTGCGCACTCACAAACTCTTTCGACTCAGAGCGCGGGCGCTGCTCCTTCCTTCGCGCTGTGGCGCTCGAGGCCCGAGGGCTTGAGCGCGGCGGCCAACAGGAGCGCAACGAATGCGACTGCGGCGAACGCCAAGTACGCGTGGCGGTATCCCGCGATCTCGCTGTGCGCCGACGCGAAGAGTGCTCCGGCGAGCGAGCTGCCCACGATCTGTCCTACGATCAACGCTTGACTCAACAGGCCGACCGCGGTGGCACGCGCGCTCTCGGGGGCTTCGCGCGTGACGATATAGCGCGTCGGCGCGCCGAGCAGTGCGCCGAAGCCCGCGCCCGCGACGATCATCGCGATTACGACCAGCCATAGCCACCCGAAGCCCAGCGCAAATATTGCCAAGCCGAGTTCGGCCAAGGCCGTTCCAACCAGCAACACGTCGCGGCTGCCGATTCGGTCCAGCGCCCGTCCGGATACCGGAATCACAAGTACGAACGTCAGCGCACCGAGCGCCGCGATGAAGCCGGCCGCGGCGTACGACAATCCCAGCGCGCCGATCAACACCATGGGAACGAAGAACAAGGAGCCTTCGAGCGCCCCGATGAGAATTTCGAGCGCATAGGTTACCGTCAGTTGACGCGTGCGCACGAGCTCGAATGGAAGGATCGGCGCGCTGACGGTCCGCTCCCAGAACGCAAACAAGGCCAGCATTGCGAGGCCGAGCGCGCCTATCAGGAAGCGTGTCGAGATCAAGCCGTCCATCAGCGCGAGGAGGCCGATGCAGAGCAACAGCAGGCCGACGGCGTCGAACGGCTCGCGCCGTCGTGGCGCATACGCCGGTACCGTGCCAAGCGCTAAGACGATCACGACGCCCGCGAGCGGGAGATTCGCGATGAAGATCCAGCGCCAGTCGATAAAGTGCGTAACCAGCCCGCCGAAGCTCGGTCCGATAACCGCGGCGAGTCCCCAGGTCGCCGCCACGATGCCGAGCGCCGCGCCGCGCCTGCCGGCCGGCACTACGTCGCCGATCGTTGCCGTGGCCACGGGAAAGATGCCGCCGGCGCCCAGCGCCTGAATCGCGCGCGCAAGCAGAAACATCCAGTACGCCTGCGCCGTTATGGCGACCATGCTCCCGAGGGCGAACAACGCGATGCACGCGAGATAGACGGGGCGCCGTCCATAACGGTCGGCGAACGTTCCGGCCAGCGCGATCGAGACGACGGTCACCAACAGATAGAGCGTGAAGACCCACGCGAGATCGCCGGCCTGCACGCCAAACTCGCGCCCGAGTGCGGGAAGCGCCGGCGCCAGCACGCTCAAATCGAGTGCGCCGGCGAACACGCCCAAGGCTAGCGTCCACAGCAGCCGGCTCATGAGACGATGCGGTCGACCACCATTGCCGCGCATATCAGCGCGAGATAGAGCAGCGAGAATCGAAAGAGCCGGCGGGCTTGCAGCGTGCTGCTGCGATCGAGCAACGTGCGGGTCGCATCGAGCAGGAAGATTCCGCCGAGCACCGCGGCCGCGCCAAAGTAAAGCGCGCCCATTACGTGCAAGGGGTAGAGCGCGAGCGACGCCAGCACGAGCAAGAGGCTGTAATAGAGGATCTCGCGCCGCGTCCGCTCCTTACCGCAGACGTTCGGAAGCATCGGGATCCTCGCGGCGCCGTAGTCCGTCTCGGTCATCAGTGCCAGCGACCAGAAGTGCGGCGGCGTCCAAAGAAAGATCAGCGCAAACAGTCCGAGCGCCGGCGCGCCGACTGCGTGCGTAACGGCCGCCCATCCCACGAGCGGCGGTACGGAACCGGCGGCTCCGCCGACGACGATGTTGAGCGGCGTGACTCGCTTGAGCCACATCGTATACACAAGCACGTAGTACGCGTTGCCTGCGAGCGACAGCCACGCCGCGAGCGGATTGACGAAGAGATAGAAGATCGCAAACGAGAGCACACCCGCAACGAGCGCGTAGATGGTCGCGTGCCGGCGCGAAACTCTGCCTGCTGGAATGGGCCGCGACCGCGTGCGCCGCATCATCGCGTCGACGTCGGCGTCCCATACGCAGTTGAGCGCGCCGGCCGACGCTGCGGCGAGCGTTCCGCCGAGCACCGTCCACGCCAGCAGCGCAAGATTCGGCATCCCGCGGGCCGCCATGATCATCGCGGCGACAGTCGTAATCAGCAGAAGAACGATGATGCGCGGCTTGGAAAGCTCGTAGTAGTCGCGCAATCGCCGAACTGCCGTCATAACCCGAGGCCGCTTTCCGCGGCAGGCTGCTTCCCGGCCGGTACGAAAGCATCGAGCGCTGCAAAGAGCGCCGCCAGAAAAAATACCAGGAATACCAACGCGGCGTTGAACGCGTGCGCCTCACGCAGCTGCGTGGGAAGATGGAGCGTCACATTGAGCAATCCCAACACGATCTGCACGCTCACGAGCGCGACGCCGAGTCCGGCGGCGAGCCGAACGCGACGCGCGCACGGATAGGTCCACGAGACGGCGAGCGCCGTCGCCGCGGCAACCAACGTAACGGCTGCGGCGGCGCGATGTACCATTTGAACCAGTTGACCCGACGTGTACACGACGACGTTTCCGGCGCATCCCGGAATCGAAAGGCAGGCCAAGCCGGCGCCGCTCGAGCTGACGTACGCGCCGATGCACATCGTTACGAAGGCCAACGCTGCGGTCGCGCCGAGGACGACGGTCGGAACGTTGAAGCCTTCCGTCGGCCGGCGCCGCAGCGCATCGCCCGCGTCGCCGGCGCCGGCGACGGCCACCGTCGCGGACAGCGCGGCAATGAGCGCCATCGCCGTCGCCCAGTGCGCAACGACGGACGTGGGACTGTTCGCGAGACGAACCGTTTCGGCGCCGAGAAAGACCTGCAAGAAAAAGAGCGCCACGATAAAGCCGAGCAGTGGGCCGATCAGCGGGGAACGGTGCCGCTGCGTCCAGCCGACGACGATCAAAGCGACCAGTAACGGGGCAACGCTGAACGCAAGCAGGCGGTGCGCCCATTCCCAGAGCGTTCCATCCGTCAGCGAGGGGATCAGACGGCCGCGACAGAGCGGCCAATCGGGACAGGTCAGGCCCGCACCATTGATGCGCGTCCAGCTTCCGAGCACGAGCGTCATCAGAGCGACGACGTCGGCGGCCAGCGCCGTTGTGCGAAGCAACTTCATCGGTTCTTCAGCGTAACGAGGTCGAGGTCGCGCCGGCAATGACAAATGGGGATAAGAAATTTACTGCGCCGGGGAGGCCGCCGGTCGGCCCAGGCGAAGCGGTCGGCCGTGAAGCGCTGGCCGGCCCTTGCAGGACTAGCCGTAGGGCTCATCATTCTGTTGGTCGGATGTCGCGAAATCCGGGTCCGAACGCTCGCAGTAGGCACAACCACCGTTCCTGGAGGGAACCAAATCCTTATAGTACGCGATGCGCCCAGCCTCGGCAAGTTGGGCATCCACGCTCCCGTTCACTTCAAGGGCGAGTTCGGCGTCGTACTGATCATGGGCCCGCATCAGCGCACGGGCTACAAACAAATCATCGAATCGATTCGCGCGAACCTGCAGCGCGTCCGGATCGTTGCATTTGAAGAGGCTCCGGCCGACGGGGGCGAACCTTCGCCACCCTATCGTACGTATACGCTATGGATCGTTCCGAATAGTGTCTATCGGCGCGGCATTCGAGTAGAAGTCGTCACTCCGAGTAACGAATCAATTGCTTCAACCTTCTTACCGTAAAACAGGCCTGCCCCAAGAGGCGCCGGCCGTTACGGTGCGGCGGCTCGGCCTGGTGATGCAGCCCGACGGCGATCCAAAAGAGGCCGGCGGCGTTCTCAATCCCGCCGCATTGCGCGGGCGTAACGACGAGCTGCTGCTCTACCCGCGCTGCGTCGCCGAAGGGAACATCTCGCGCGTCGGGATTGCGCGAGTCGCACAGAGCGGTAAATCGTTCGCCGTCGAGCGGCTGGGCTATGCGCTACAGCCGAAGGCGCGGTACGAGCTGCGCGAGCGAGCCGGATACGGATGCGAAGATCCGCGCGTCACGTACGTGGCGGTGCTCGAGGCATACGTCATGGCCTACACGGCCGTCGGCCCCAACGGTCCGCGTATCGCATTCGCGCTCTCCAAAGATGGGTACCATTGGCGGCGCATCGGCCTGGCCGATTTCACCGGAACCGGAAATCCCGCCGGCGACGACAAGGACGCGGCCTTCTTTCCCGAACCGGTACTCTCTCCGAGCGGAACGCGCTGCCTTGCGTTTTACCATCGCCCGATGCTGCATCTTTCCAGCGTGGACGGACGGGCCGCGGTGCCGATGATCGAGCGCATGCCGTTTGAAGATCGAGAATCGATTCGCATCGCGTACGTGCCGCTCGAGCCGGCCCGCAAAGATTCCGCGAAGCTTCTCGACGTGTGCGAGAGCGTTCAGGTGCTCTCACCGGATGCTCGCTGGGGCTCGATCAAGGTTGGTGCGGGGACGCCGCCGCTGCGCATGCGCTTTAACGGAAGCGAGGCGTGGATGGCGCTATTCCACGGCGTCGACATCATCGAGGATGGACATAAGCCGTTCCTGCGCTACAGCGCGGGCATCGTCATTGCGGAGCTGGAGCGGCCCGACCGCGTGCTCTACCGTTCGCCGGAACCGGTCATGGTGCCGGAGACGCGGCGGGAGCGGCGCGGCGTCGTCGATAACGTCGTGTTTCCCACGGGGATCGACTCTCGCGCCGATCTCGGCGAACGAACCTACGACGTGTACTATGGGATGGGCGACTGCTCGATCGGCGCCGCGCGGCTAACCATCGAGAATGGCTAAGTACCTGATACTGTCCACGGCAATCGTCTTCGGCGTCGCAGTGATTGCGGCCGGATGGTTCAATCGAGATCTGATTCGCGTGAAGATCGCGGGCGTGTATGCGCGCGCGCATTCGAAGGGCGGCGCCTTCTCCGGCTCCCCGGCGCACCGGAACGTTCCGTTGAGCGGCGATGCGCCCTGGGCGCTCTCCGCGCTCCCCGAATGCCTGCGACAGCTTTCGAAGTCCAGCGGTTCGGTGCCGTACGTGCGTGCGCACTTGCCGCGCGATGCCGTCGCGATCGCGCCGCCCGCGACTCTGGTGTTCGGCGACTGTACGATCGCCATTGACGACGACGAGGCGTACGTGCGCCGTGGATCCGACCGCCTGCGAATACCCCCGCGGGTTCGATTCTATCGCGCACCGGGCATGCTCGCGCTCATTCGCGACTCCGGCGGTATCGCCGAGCTTCGCCTCTATCAGCCGGCAGCACAATGAGCGAGCCGACAATCGCGCAAGAAGTGCGCAAGCGGCGAACCTTTGCCATTATCTCGCACCCCGACGCCGGCAAGACGACTCTGACCGAGAAGCTCCTGCTCTACGGCGGCGCGATTCACGTCGCGGGGCAGGTGTCGGCCCGCAAGCGGCAGCGCCAGGCGACGAGCGATTGGATGGCGCTCGAGCGGGAGCGCGGCATCTCGATCACGTCGACGGTCCTACAGTTTCCGTATCACGGTTACGTTCTGAACTTGCTGGACACTCCCGGCCACCAGGATTTCGGCGAGGACACGTATCGCACGCTCATGGCGGCTGACAGTGCCGTGATGCTGATCGATGCGGCCAAAGGCGTCGAGCCGCAAACGAAAAAGCTCTTCGCGATCTGCCGCGAGCGACGCGTTCCCCTGTTTACCTTCATGAATAAGCTCGATCGTCCCAGCCGGGACCCGCTGGAGTTGCTCGACGAACTCGAGAACGTGCTCGGCATCCATGCCTTTCCGATGAACTGGCCGCTCGGCAACGGCGACGAGTTCATCGGCGTCTACGAGCGTACGACCGGCGTCGTGCATCGGTTCGAACGCGCCGCTCACGGCGCGACGCGCGCTGCCGTCCAGCTTACCGGGCCGGCCGATCCGGCGCTGCGCGCGTTGCTCAGCGACTACGCATACGAGCACTTCCGCGAGTCCATCGAGCTTCTCGACGGAGCGGGCGCTCGATTCGATCCGGCGGCAATGCTGCGCGGCGACGTCACCCCGGTGTTCTTCGGCAGCGCGGTGACAAACTTCGGGGTCGAGACTTTCCTCGATACGTTTGTCGAGATGGCGCCGCCCCCGCCGCCGCGCAGCGGCGTCGAGCCCGCGTCGGACGAGTTCAGCGGTTTCGTTTTCAAAATTCAGGCCAACATGGATCCGCGCCATCGCGATCGAGTCGCCTTCGTGCGCGTCTGCTCCGGCGAGCTCTCACGTGACATGCTCGTTCGCAACGCGCGCACCGGCGCTTCGGTGCGATTGTCGCGAGCCATGCGCCTCTTTGCGGGCGATCGCGAATCGCTCGACGTGGCCTATGCAGGCGACGTCGTAGGACTCCTCAACCCGGGGGCCTTCGCGATCGGCGACACGCTCTATGAGAAAACGCCCGCCCGATTTCCGCCGATTCCATCGTTTGCCCCGGAACATTTCGCGAGCGTTCGGAGTACGGACGTATCGGGTTATAAGTCGTTTGGAAAGGGGATCGCGCAGTTGCGCGAGGAGGGTGCGGTGCAAGTTTTTTATCCGTTCGGCGTGCCCCGCATCGAGCCGATTCTCGGTGCGGTCGGCGAGCTGCAGTTCGAGGTCGCGACGTACCGCCTCGGCTCGGAATATAACGTGACGACGACGGTGCGCGGGTTGCCGTATCGGCTTGCGCGGCGCGTCGCGGCGGAACGCGACGCCCTTGCGCGGCTGCAGCTTCCTTCCAACGCGTCGTTGGTCGAGGATTGGGAGGGCGATCCCGTGGCGCTCTTCGAGAACGAGTGGAGCCTTCGGCTGGCGCAGCAATGGAATCCGGACGCCCATTTCGTTCCGTTTGCGGCAGATCCCGATCGGGAGGTTTTGGCATCGTGAATCTTATCCGGCTAGGTTTAGTGCTCGCCGTCGCCGCGACGCTGGCGGCGTGCTCGTTCCAAAATCGCAACGAGCGCGAGGCCGAGCGAATCACGCGAGCGGTCGTCGATAACAATCTCAAACCGGTCGAGAACGACATCGCCGAGGGGGTCGCCATTACGCGCGTCAAGGTCGCGGAGTGGTCCGACGAGCTCAACAGCCAAGGGAAGCTGCTCTCGCTCAAGGAGACGAAGCTTGATTGTCCGGTCGGCTGGCACTGTTTCGACGTGCGCTTCGAGAAGCATCACTATCTCGAGAGAATGCGCTTCGACGAAAACGGCAAGGTCGTGAACTGGAACTTCCACATGGCGCAGCAGCCGGCGCAGTAGTGCCGCCGCAGGACGCGGCCATCGACGTCGCCGCCGCGAAACGGCGGCTCGCGGGCGTCGCCCATCGCACGCCGACGCTCCGGTCGCGAACGCTCGACGACCGATGCGGAGCGTTCCTCTTCCTGAAGTGCGAGAATTTCCAACGAATGGGCGCGTTCAAGTTTCGCGGCGCGTACAACTTTCTCGCCTCGCTCTCGCCGGCGCAGCGCGACTGCGGAGTGGTCGCATATTCGAGCGGCAATCACGCGCAGGGCGTCGCCCTGGCGGCGCGCCTGCTCTCGACCAACGCGACGATCGTGATGCCCTCAGACGCTCCGGCGGTGAAGATCGCGGCGACGCGCGGCTACGGTGCGGAGATCGTCTTCTACGAGCGCGAGCGCTCCCACCGCGAGGAGATCGCGCAGGCCGTGGCCGCGGAGCGTTGCGCGACCGTCGTTCCGCCGTTCGACGACGTGCGAATCATGTCGGGCGCCGGGACGGCGGCACTCGAGCTGCTGGAAGATGCCGGTGACCTTGACGCGATCGTCGTGCCGGTCGGAGGCGGCGGCCTGCTCGGCGGCACGGCCATCGCCGCACATGGGCGAGACCGCAACGTCGCGGTGTACGGCGTCGAACCGCAAGCCGGCGACGACTTCGCGCAATCGCTGCGCTGCGGGCGACGCGTGACGATTTCGGTACCCGCGACGATTGCGGACGGTCTGCAAACGACGTCGCCGAGCGATTTGACGTTCGGCATCGCGCAACGGCATGCGAGCGGGATCGTGACCGTCAGCGATGCCGAGCTATGCGAGGCGATGCGCTTCGCCTTCGAACGCATGAAGCTCGTGATCGAGCCGAGCGGGGCCGCGGCGGTCGCCGCGTTGCTGCACCGCCGCATCGAGGGACTGTCGGGCAAACGCATCGGTGCCATCCTGACCGGCGGCAACATCGACCCTGCTCGCTATGCGGAGCTGCTCGCGACTGGTGCTACATCGAGCTCGATGCGGTAAGCTCGCCGCACGCCACGTACTTGCCGAGGTTAGCGGCGCTTTCGTGCACGTTGATCGCGTAGGGCTTCGCCATCAGCGCTGCGACGGTCGTGCCCGGAACCGACGTGGTGGAACTGCCGTTGACGACGTCTTTGAGCGCATAGGCGACGCCTTTCAGATCGGCACACGTCCCGTCGTGAATGTGAGCAGGCTGCGCGCTCGCGGGCGCGCCGGTGAGCGAGATGACGACGGTGACTCCGCCGTTTCCGTCGGTCAGCGTGGCCGACCCATTCTCGCCGGAACCGTTCTGTGCGTTGAGCTTGATCGTGGCAGTCGTGGTCGCCGCGCCCGTGGCGATCGGACCGAGAGAGACGAGGGCGAGCGCCGCGAGCGCCGATACGAAGATCCTCATGGTGTCCTCCTTATATATGTGGAGAATCAGCATATAGGCGGAGAATCAGCGTTTTGGATTCGCGCTTTCCTGCCCTTCGAGCGACCGTACCGCTTCGGCGGCCTGGCGCGTCGGTGCCGCGTCAGCACCTTCGACGGTGTCCAGCAGCGCCGCGGCTTGATCGGTGATTCGGCGCGAGGACGACCCGGCGGTGCTGTTCATGATCCCGACGAGTCGCATCGCTAGGCCATACTGCTCGACCAGCGCGGTCCGCGAGATTCGGACGCGCGGATCCATCGCGACGGTGAGCGTGCGTTCCATCCGGCGGCCGCCGACCTCGAGCGCAACGGCATAGCGGCCCGGGAGCACGAGAGGTCCCTCGGGCACACGCGGCGTGCGATGCGGCACCGCCGAGATCGGCAGATCTTGCTGCAGTGAGTGCGGCGCCGTTTCGCGCAGATCCCAAACGAACCGGTGCATTCCGGCCCCGGTGGCCGGACGCGTGAAGGGCCGCTCCCAATACGCCGGCTTGTCGAGGTGCGGAATCCGCGCCGGCGCGGCATCGGCGGACGAGTAGCGGCGCACGAGCCGTCCGGTTGAGTCGAAGATAGAAATCGTCACTCGCTGCGCGGGCGACGCCAGCGCGTAGTCGAGGATCGCGCCGTCGGGCGGATTCTCGCCCGTGGGTTCCTCCGGCGGCAGCGGCGTATCGGTATTGACGCTGCGCCGCACGCGATACGCGAGCGCGGGTTGAAAGAAAGACGCGTGGGCGTTGGTCGCCAGCTCTCGCAGCGGCTCCACGTCGTCGAGGATCCAGAATCCTCGTCCGTGCGTAGCGACGACGACGTCGTTGCCGTGCACGATGAGGTCGCGCACCGACGTCCTCGGCAGGTTCAGTTGCAGCGGTTGCCAGTGGCCCCCGCCGTCGAAGGAGGTCGCGACGCCGTTCTCCGTCGCGGCGTACAGCAGGCGCGGCTCGACGGGATCTTGGCGCACTGCGTTGACCGGCGCGTTCGGCAGACCGTTGACTGCGAGCGTCCAGTTCGCGCCGCCGTCATGTGTGATAAAGACGTACGGCCGGAGGTCGTCGAGCCGGAAACGGTTCACGGCGACGAACGCGGTATTGTCGTCGAAACGCGATGCGTCGATCTGCGCAATCTTGCTCCAGGGAGTCGACTGGGGCGGGGTGATATTCTTCCAC